>JAAUYH010147889.1_pt1 | contig 12601 bp, 11 predicted proteins | sample 7278061 | NCBI WGS metagenome assembly JAAUYH01 (sample SAMN14350203, study PRJNA611818) | marine sediment metagenome | isolation source: surface marine sediment (0.6m) | place: French Polynesia: Moorea | collected 2018-08
GTACCACGAGGATAGCGGATGTAATCAAATAAAATACCGTCTGGTTGTCGTTTGAGAATCGCTTCTACTAACTGATAGTAATCTATTTTTGCCTGACGACTGTAAGGGTCGATAAAAGCTTGAGAGCGGTCGTGAACGAAGGTTAAGCTATCTTTGCCCGTACCATTGCGAGCTAGGGCATCTTGTCGGTCTGGACGTTGAGCATAGGTGTAACCAAAATTCATGGTAAATAACCAGGCGTAGACTTTCAGACCTCTGGCGTGTGCTTTTTCAATAGTTTGCTTGAGGAGATCGATATTTTCTCCCCCAGGCGATCGCACTACGGAAGTCCAAGGTGTAGGATTATCCCCAGGCGGTAACAATACTTGACTGTCGTAAAAAACTTCGAGATGAATTCGATTGTAACCTAGATTGACAATGCGATCGAGAACGTAATCGATCGAACCGGGACTGGCATCACAAGGGTAGAGACGCAACCAGGTCGCTTGTTCTTCGGGCCAACTTTGGCTGCGACACAAATGTAACATTTGGGCGTGTTTTGCGACGATCGCTTGGTATTGCTGACGAGATCGACCATTATCTTCTAAAGAAGATTTGAGCAATTGTTCTTTGGCCGCAATTTCTTCTGGAGTGAATTGACAGTAAGGACCAGTTGCAGCCTGAGCCAATTTATCGTTACTGAAAGGAGTAATTAAACTAGCTGCGATCGCCATACTAGTAGTGGTGGCGGTTAAGAAAGCCGAGTTTTTGAATATTTTTAGCACAATTTTTAGTTTCCGCCTCCATTCCCCAGACAATACATTCATCTACTCTTTTTTAACTTATTCGCGATTTCTTTATTAAGTAGTCTTGTTTGATAACTACCAAAAAACCCCCTTCAAGACTACAATCTTGGGGGGCGACAGAATTATGAATTTAAATTTTCAGAGCTACACCCCTCGTTTGAGAGATATTTCTACTTGTTTAAATTCTTGTTTGAGGCGTTGTTTGAGTTTGTCGGGTAAAGGACGATTACCATAAGAGCTATAGTAGCCAGCAATAGCATTTAAAGCAGTTTGCATGGTAGTAAAAGAGCGAAGTCCAGCCGTTTGAGAATTGCGACGATAACGAGAAGCATAATCGCTAATTTGACTACGTGCTAGGGTCACAACCTCTTTTTTGTTAGAGGCATCATCTGGCAGATCGATCGCTGTTTTTAAATTCTCTAACACTGCTAATGTATCTTGGCTGTAATTTCCCGTTAATCCAGAAGGATTAGAACTACAACCTACCAAACCAATTACTGCTACTAGAACTAGGGCTAGTATGCGCGATAAATATTTTTTAGAAAACATAATTTACTGTAGACGATCCCAAGTTCCAATTATCCTATCAAGAAATTGGTACTTACTAGATCGCCTAACCTTTTTTTATCTGGAAATTAACCGAAGCGACCGCTTACATATTGCTTGGTTGCTTCTTCTTTGGGATTTTGGAAAATTTCTTCTGTGGGGGCAAATTCTCCTAAATATCCCTGACGGTTTCCACCTTCGGTGGCAGTAACGTTAAAGAAACCCGTATAATCAGCTACCCGCGATGCCTGTTGCATATTGTGAGTTACAATCACAATGGTGTAATTGTCTTTAAGCTGATGAATCAATTCTTCTACCTTCAAAGTAGAAATGGGATCTAATGCCGAACAGGGTTCGTCCATTAAAACTACATCTGGTTGTAGTGCAACTGCTCTAGCAATACAGAGTCTTTGTTGTTGTCCTCCACTAAGAGCCAAACCGCTTTGTTTGAGTTTATCCTTGACTTCATCCCAAAGAGCAGCTTGTCTGAGCGATCGCTCTACTAATTCGTCCATATCGCCTTTGTAGCCGTTGATTCTTGCCCCAAAAGCAATGTTTTCGTAGATAGATTTAGGGAAGGGATTTGGTCTTTGAAACACCATCCCAATTCTACGCCTTACCTGTACTGGATCGATATCTTTGCCATACAGATTTTGATTGTGATAAGTAATCAATCCTTTTAAGCGGAAAATCGGAATCAGATCGTTAAGGCGATTGTAACAGCGCAGGAGGGTACTTTTACCACAGCCCGAAGGACCAATAAAAGCTGTCACCTTATTTTTGGGAATATCTAAATAAATTCCTTTAACTGCCAAAAAATCGCCATAATATACATCTACATTTTCTGCCTTCAAAACTGTTTCAGTTTGATTGGCAGTTTTTTGTCCGTAAACCATAAAAACTCTCTTGCTCTAAAATTTTTAATATCAGATTAATACTTACACAGAAATTGTATTTAGATTTAAAGTTACCAAACTGGGATTATGACTATTTTAACTTTCAATTAAAAGGTTTTTTAACCACTTTTTAATTTAAGCTTAAACTGTAATTTTTTCCAAATATTTTAGGTAACTATCATCATAATATTTGAGTAAGTAACTAACTTGCAAGAGATACCATGTTCCTCATTACTTATTCCTGAAATGAAGAAGGACCGATCGATGGCTAGTCTTCAGATTTAGAATTGACTACAAATTCTGGTATTAGATCGGGCATTAATTGGGTTTCTACTAGCGCACCCATAGCATGATGTCCTGAAGCTTCGGCTGGAGCTAAAGAGCGATCGCTTGTATTGATTTCTGTTTGCGGATCTCCTGCGGGCAACCAAGCTAAAAATGGCAAAGGTAGCAGGGTTGAAAGGTTAGTGATAATTACTAGTAACCACAACTTGTCAAAATTAGTTTCGGTCACTCCCAACCACGATGTTAACAATGCTCCCAATTCGTGGGATAACAATCCCGATAGATTCCAAATTGACATCAGCAAAGCAAACAAGGTAGCTTCTACTCCTTTGGGACACAGGCGGGCAGATAATACTAATACAGGCATCCAGGTAATTTGCCCCACCACAGTTAAAATTAAACTATCTCCTAAGCTAAACCAATGGTCGTCAATTCCCAAAGCACGATTGGCATGGGTGACTAATAATAAAGTTGTCATGCCCAAACTAGCAGCTATTACCGTACTCCAACCTAAAATACGACGGAAAGGAACGCTTTTTAAATAGTTTTGAAAAATAAAAATCCCTAACAAAGAAGCCAAGCTGGTTACAAGACGGACTCTACCGAGAAATTCGGGTTCAAATCCTAACTCATTAGTAGTAAAAAAGAAAAATGCCGAATCTGCGGTAGGAGTAGCTTGCCAGATAAATAAAAAGGCTGTGGGTAGCCAAATAGATTTTTGTTTAATTGCGCCCCAAAGCTGGTTAATTTGATCTTTTACTAGAGATTTTTCTGTTCCCTGGGTATCTGCATTTGAGACAACTTTTTCTTCTGTAATCAGCCATGCAACCGCCGAAACAATTAGAGGGAAAGTAGCGGTAATCTCAAAGATAGTATTACTGCTCATGTGTTCTAATAAAAAGCCACTGAGATAGGCAGTAATTAAGCCTCCTAACGCCGAACAACCCCAGCATAATGATTGCAATGAACCTGATTTTGCCACCGACTCTTCTCTAGCTCTTTCGACAATCAAAGAATCAACAATTACATCGCTAATCGCAACGGATAGAGAAGTTAGTAAAATTACTGCTGTGGCTGTCCAGGCACTGTTTACTAATGTAGCTAAAGCTAACCAGGCAATTGTACCTAAAAACCCCGATAAAATTAAATATGGTCGACGACGGTAGCCAAACAAGGGTAAACCATCGGACAGAAAACCAAACAAAGGTTTAACTACCCAAGGTATGGAAGCAACACCCGTTAAAGCCGCTACCTGTGCAGGACTCAAGCCTAGATCGTCTTTTAGAAAGAAACTAACTGCTAATCTCGCTAATCCTAGTATCCCCTGGACAAAATAAACCGTAAGAATTGCAATCAACTCAGGGGTAGGCTCATTGCCAAAGAAAACTTTGTCTTGTATTAGTTTTTTAAAATCTTTAAACTCTAGAGAAGAGGAAGTCATGTACTTTATTTAAGTTTTTTTATCTATTGTTAATCATAAGCAATCCTACTCATAATGTTTATCTTCTCTCAGTTGGATTTAACAACAATACTGATTTACTAATGAAAAAATATCTTATTGGTTTCGTAACGGTAAGCGCGATCGCAATTTTGGTCTTGTTCAATTTTACTTATAGTCCAGAAGTTTTAGCTAAAGACGATCTGCCTAATTTCTACTATCGAGAGAAAGCAATCCATAATCCCGATGGTATTGGTAAATATTATATGAACCGAGAAATTGCCCAGGTTATGGGACATCAGGCAATGATGTGGCTGGAAAGACCCAGCCGAGAAATCGCAGAACAACCACAACAAACCATAGCACAATTAGAATTGAGTCCAGATGATGTGGTGGCAGATATTGGCGCGGGCACTGGATACTTTAGTTTTCGTATGGCTTCGATGCTACCAGAAGGTAAAGTTTATGCGGTAGATATTCAACCAGAAATGTTAAACGCGATCGCTTTTCTCAAAGAAGAAAATAATATTACTAATGTGGAAACTGTTTTAGGTAAGTTAAATAGCCCTAACCTTCCTGACAACAGTATTAATTTAGCTTTAATGGTGGATGCCTATCATGAGTTTGAATATCCCAGAGAAATGATGGAAGGCATTATAGATGCCCTGAAACCTGGTGGCAAAGTGGTTTTACTGGAGTATCGTAAAGAGAATCCCCTGATACCAATTAAACAATTGCATAAAATGACCGAAAGGCAGGTTAAAAAAGAAATGAAAGCCGTTGGTTTAAAATGGCAGCAAACCAAAGAGTTTTTACCAGAACAACATTTTTTAGTATTTACTAAGCCTGGTGAAAGGTAAAAGCTAAAAGGCTAAAGAAATTTGAATTGTTACTTACTACTTGAAGGGCGAAAGCCTTTCGCCCCTACTTGCTACTTAATCAATTAACATACTGCTATATGTGGAAATCTGCTGTGGAAATTCTCAAATCTAACCGCATCCATAAAGTTTCCATTCTCTGTGACAATCAGCAGATAACATACTCAGAGGTGATAGAGTTATGGCAACAAGATCGCACTTTTCGCTCTTTTTTCGTCTCTTTACTAGCTCAGTGTGAGTTTTCAGCTTATTTTTGGGAAACACCACCGATTACTAAATTTACAGTACATAACTCGTTTGAGTTTATTTTGGCAAATAGCCCTAAACTAGCTACGGTAAGTCCCAATCAAAATTCTTTTCAACAATATTTTAAATCTGTCTCTGATTCAGAAGAAGTTACAACATTTCTCAATTTAAGCAATGATGCTTTACTGGTTGTACCATGTCCTACGGGAGAAATTGCCGCTTATACTCATCTGGCTGCATTTGTACGAAAAGCACCAACATCCCAACTACATTTATTATGGCAAACCGTAGGAAAAGCGATCGCTCAAAATCTTCAAGAAAAACCAATTTGGGTTAGCACATCAGGATTAGGAGTCTATTGGCTGCACGTTCGATTAGACTCTCGTCCTAAATACTATACATATCATCCATACAAAAATGCGATCGCGCCAGCTAATAATCTAGATTTTAAAATTATTTAGAGAGTAGCCATCGCGAACTAACATACACCAATACCAATAAGAATGTCTTGTCGAGTCAGTTGGGCATAATCTATCGATATTTTCCAGAGCTTTTTGGGAAACATAGGGAAGTAGATTTGACAGCGATCGGTATCACTTTTATGGTTTTAAAGACAGTTAAGCGCGACGATAAAACTCCCAAAGAAGATTTAACCACTGCCGACATAGTAGATGATAATTCAACTTCCGAAGATACAGGAGGTAATAGTTTCAATCCCAACGATACAGTAGATCGAGATTTAACTCCCGAAGAAATAGCTGAAGTATTGGTAGGAGATGGGGTTACAATCAGCAATGTTAAAATCACAGGCTATAGAGAAGCTATTGGAACTTTCACTGGTGGATTATCAGAAGATATTGGCATCGAATCTGGGGTAATTCTGAGTTCGGGAGATATTGGTGATATAGCAGGACCTAATGATGCTGATAATTCAGGATCGGATTTAGTTACCTATAGTACTGAAACAGATGCAGATGGCAATATAATCTCAGTACAGGATGCAGTAGAATCCGATGGAGATGACGATCTAGACAAGATTTTAGGTACGCGGGCTGATAATAGAGATAGTGACGATAGCAGCAGCAGTAGTAGCAGTAGTAGCAGTAGTAGTAACCCAGGTACTAATGATGCCATTGTTCTAGAATTTGACTTTGTTCCTGATTACGAAGAGTTCATTTTTGAATATGTGTTCGCTTCGGATGAATATAACGAATTTGCCAATAGTACCTTTAATGATGTTTTTGCTTTTTTACTTGACGGTGAAAACATCGCTTTAATTCCTGGAACTAATACAGAAGTATCGATAAATACGATCAATGCTAGTGAAAATTCTTCATTTTTCCGTAACAATGATTTAGACGATGTTGGTATCAACGATCGACTAAATACAGAGTTTGATGGTTTAACTAATACCTTGGCGGCGAAAGGCTTTGTCACCCCTGGTCAAACTTACCACCTCAAGTTAGCACTCGCTGATACGGGAGATAGTATCTATGATTCAGCGGTATTCCTCAAAGCAGGAAGTCTTTCGACTCCACCTCAAACTGGAGATGCTACTTTAACTCCTAATGACTTAGATATATTTAGTATTGAAAGTCCTTCTACTGAATCAGCATTTGCTAAACTCAAGTTTACTTTAGTGGAAACCAACACTGATTCGATCAACGAAGTTGGGGTATTTGTTGTAGATGACGAACAGGGGAGTATTAACGGCGTTAAACCTGGTGAAACAGGTTATGAACAACTGGCATTAGGAGGAGTGCGATCGCGTGCCATATTTACGGGTTTAGAAGAGAATTTCTTAGAAGGTTCAACTTTAAGTCGGTTACTTAATTACGACGTAGGTAGCAAAATCGGTTTCTATTTAGTTACTGATGGGACATCGGATATGGTATTGTCCGACACGCCACTATATTTTTACGATCCTAAACCCCAAGCTTTATTTAGTTTCCCTGAAGAAAATCCTGATTCTCGCGCTCCTTTACAGGTAACAAAAAATGATAATGGCTATACTCTAGCCTGGGATGATGATGCTAATGACGGTGACTATGACGATATGGTTTTAAACGTAGAAGTTACTGACCCAGCCGAAAGGGATTTACTATCTTTAAGTTCCAGGAGACAGGGAGACATTCAGAAAGAAATCATTGATTTATCGATTTTAGGGGATGGAGAATCTAGATCGGCAAATGTCACTGTTACTGGTGAATCCGATCTGGATAACTATGTAGGTTTGTATCTCATAGAAGATGCACAAGGAACAGTTATCGATCCTGATAGTGGTAATAGGTTAAGTCCAGAAGATGATGGGTATATAGCTGCCGCTATCCGTGCGAGAGTCTTTGAATTTGATAAAAATGGTGGAGGTTCGGTAGAGTTAGAAAAAGGACTTTATGCACCTTATGTTGTTGTTGATGCCACAGCAGAAGAATGGCTACAATCAAACCCTACAAACTTTCCGCATTTTGATAGTTTTGCTTATTCTCCATTTATGGCGGCTGATGGAACTGATTTTAAATACGAACACTTGGCTTTATTAGGTGATAACACTTTTGGGTTTGAAGATCGTCGTATTGCTATGAGTGACTTTGATTTTGACGACATCATTATGCAAATAGACTTTTAATTTTTAAATTAATCTCTTGGTTTTTGATAGCAGCGCGATCGAGTTTTGAGCATAGCTTTACTTACCGCGCTTTTTCATCGCTAACGTAGTCCGAGCTTGGACTTAGGCTGGTCAGGTGTTAGATTCACAAGCTCCCGTTTTATAAACGGGAGTCGCAACCTCTACGAGATTCCTGACACTTAGATATCGATCTCTATTCACTATTTTCTCAAAATCAAGCGATCGCTTTGCGGATTTGTAAAAACTCCTTGACGGTTTTAAGATAGTTTTCTCGATCTTCCAACATCGGAAAGTGTGCTGTTTGAGATAATTCTACATATTGTAAATTATCATTTAAAGCCGCTGCTTGCTTGCCCATTGCAGCAGGAATAATAATATCTTTTTCTCCAGAAATCATTAGGGTGGGAACGGCGATCTTGGCAAATTCTTGGGGCATTATTTCCACTGCTTGTTTGCTAACAGAAGTGTAAATTGTTCCTGCTGCGGCTTCATAATCTGCCAATAAAAAATCTTCTAAAAATGCTATGCGATCGCTTTTAGGGATAGAACGATGTAAAAAGCGTGCCATAAATATTCTGTCGGCAAAGGGGATTTTTAAAAACCAATTGTAGCGAAACTGAACTACATAACCGCCAAATTTATGAAAAGCGGCAAAAGCTTTTTCGTCGTATTCAAAAATGCCATTACAGGTTAAAATTCCTTGGTGTACCCTGTCTTTGTAGCGATTGAGAAACAGAGTTCCTACCGATGCACCCATCGAATGAGCCTGAATATAAACGCGATCGAGTTTTAACTTATCTAACAAAATAGCTAAATCCTCGGCATATTCTACCATTTCGTAATTGAGGTTTACACTATGTTTTGGTAAAGAAGAACGTCCAAAACCCCTCAGATCGTACAATAAACAGTCAAACTCATCAGACAATGCTTCGGCAGTGCTGCGCCAATATCGCGCCGAGCCTCCCCAACCATGAATAAACACCATTACGGGCTTATCACCAGTCTCTGATTGGCGAATCCACTCATAATAATGATCGACACCGCGAATATTAATAGTAGGCATTGTAAAATTGCGATCGCTTTTTTTATATATCTCCTAATTTCATACTAAAGCCTAGGGGAGTAATGAGATCGAGCCTAAGAAACTTTTTAGAATTCAATTTCATAAAACTTTTGTTTGGGTTTATTGAACTTCAGCTTAAGAATAAATATTATTCCCTTGACGAAGAGATTCAATAGTCGCGATCGCCGTTTTGCTTACAGTCTCAATTTCAGCAGCAGTATTAAATCTACCAATACCAAAGCGCAGGGAAGCATAAGCGAGTTTTTCAGAACGTCCTAAAGCCATTAAAACATGGGAAGGTGCGGTAGAAGTAGAAGAACAAGCCGCACCAGAAGACAAAGCCACCACAGGTTGCAATCCTAATAATAATGCCGCTCCATCTACTCCTTCGACGCTAATGTTTAGATTACCAGGGAGACTTTGGGTAAAATTGCCATTAAGATGAATCCCCTCTAATGTATTTAGCATCGACCAGAGTTTTTCTTTTAACTTAAACTGACGCTGCGATTCAGATTGCATTTCTCCCAGTCCTAATTCTACAGCTTTGGCAAAACCAACGATCTGAGGAGTACAAAGAGTACCCGATCGCCTGCCTCTTTCTTGTCCCCCCCCTTGAATTTGCGATGCTATACTGACTCTGGGGTGGCGACGACGAACGTATAATGCACCAATGCCTTTAGGACCATATACCTTGTGTGCGGTAAGAGACATCAAATCGATATTCATATCTGCAACATCGAGGGGAATTTTGGCGATCGCCTGTGCCCCATCACTATGAAATAATATCTCGCGATCGTGACAAATTGCAGCAATTTCTGACAAGGGTTGAATTACCCCAATCTCGTTATTAGCTGTCATCACTGAGACTAAAATAGTATCGTCGCGAATAGCTGTTTGTAATTCTGTTAAATCGATTAACCCATCTGGTTTTACTGGTAGATAAGTCACCTCAAATCCTAGTGTTTCTAAATACTTACAAGGATCTAGAACGGCATTATGTTCCGTAGCGACAGTAATAATGTGTTTTCCTCGATCGAAATAAGCCTCTGCAACCCCTTTAATTGCCAAATTGTTAGCTTCAGTCGCACCGCTAGTAAAAACGATCTCTTCTGGGGTAGCATTAATAGCATCAGCGATCGCCTTTCTCGCTTGTTTAACTGCTGCTTCTGCTTCCCAACCATAAACATGATTAATACTAGAAGGATTGCCAAACCGTTCCGTAAAGTAAGGTAACATCGCCTCTAGCACCCTCTTATCCACAGGAGTAGTAGCGTGACAATCTAGGTAAATAGGACGTTGAGACATTCAGAATTTACCCTTGATGTGAATTGAATAAAATAACAAAATGATAAAGTTTCAAAACCTTTACTATTATTTAAATAATAAACTATTACGATGTCATCATAGTCCAATGATAGTAGGTACTACACAAGCAGCTAAAATTCTAAATATCTCCACTGCTCGACTCAGAGTCTTGATGATTGAAGGAAGAGTGCAGGGAGCCTACAAAACAGGAAGAATATGGTTAATCCCTTTATTTAATGGCAAACCTATTATCAAAAAAGGAACAAGAGGTCCTGCTCCTCGCTGGAGCAATCCCAGAGTACCAGCTAAAACTATCGTTCATGTGAACAAAAATAAAATCCAAAGCAATAAGAAAAACCACGAACGTGAAGCAGTAATTACAGTAAAGAAAGGGAATAGCAATCAATACGCACATGAAGTAGAAATGCCAGGAGGATGTCGTGTTGTGTATCGTCCCGATTGTCGTAAAGGCTGTGGCGCAGAGGTTTGGATTGAAAGTCTTTATGATGTCAAGATCGTTTCTTAGAAAACCTCTAGATGTTTTTTCACCAAATAATTCCGTATAGACATAATTTACTAAATTAATTAAACTTTGAATTTTTACTGCTAAATTTTAACTTTTTCATCACTACAAGCTTTCCCCCCATTGGGGATGCTAGCTTAATCCTTGTAAGGTCATTGGTCACAAGCTCATCCCCCTTAGAGACACAAAAAAATTTTTTTCTAACTCAAGATTTATTTACTGGAGTCACAAGTGGTTACAATTTCACATCAGTCTACAGCACAGGAACATCATCATCACGATCGCGAATCATCAGCATCTAGCAATAGAGTTGCAGTTTTGTTAATGGGTTATGGCGAAGTTGAAAGCTACGAAGACTTTGCCAACTATAACGAACAAGCTTTAAACCTCTTAACAGCTAAGTTTGCCCCCGTACCGACTTGGCTCTATCCTGCGATCGCTAAATTACTGGCAATTTTCGACTTACACGAATGGAGTCACCAGCACGATAATTTTATCTCTCCCCACAACGGCATTTTCGAGCAACAACGGGCGGGAATTGAAGCTAAACTGCAAGAAACCTGGGGAAATCAAGTAAAAGTCTTTAAAGCCTTTAACTTTTGCGCTCCTTTTCTTCCAGAACAGGTATTAGCCGCAATTAAAACCGAAGGATTTGACAAAGTTTTAATTTATCCCCTATTAGTCGTCGATTCTATCTTTACCAGTGGTATTGCCGTCGAACAAGTTAATAAAGCTTTGGCTAAACAGGCTGATGGTGAATCCCATTGGCTGAAAAATACCCGTTATATTCCTTCTTTCTATAACAAGCCAGAATATATCAAGTTATTGGCACGCATGGTAGAAGAGAAGATTGAAGCCGAACTAGCACAGGGACATTTAGCTTCTCAAACTGGTATTATCCTGATGAATCACGGCTGTCCTCACAAAGCAAAAGGATTCACTTCTGGGATTGATGAAAGCCAAGCCTTATACGAGTTAGTTAGAGAAGAATTAATCGATAAATATCCCCTGATTTCTGTAGGCTGGTTAAATCACGATACTCCGTTAATTGAATGGACTCAACCCAATGTTAAACTAGCAGCGCAAAATCTCATCGACTTGGGTGCAAGCTCAATTATGATGATGCCTATTGGTTTCGCTACCGAAAATCATGAAACCCTATTAGATGTAGACCACATTATCCATCATTTACAACACAAAAATTCTGATGTTACTTTCATTAGAATGCCTTGTGTCAACGATCGCCCTGAATTCTTAGCAATGGCAGCAGAGTGGGCAAAACCCCAAATTGAAGCCTTACTATCTGCAACAGGTGTCGCAGTCAATCCCCAACTAGCCAAAGTACAAGCCACACACCACCACCATCACCATCATTAAAAGGAGAAAGGGGAAAGGAATGAGCAATGAGGACTAACACAACATTTCTATTCCCTGTTGACTGTTGACTGTTCCCTACTCCCTGCTCCCAAAATTTTAATTTAAGTGACATTTTATTGACTTGCAACTGAGTAATCATGCCTAGAATTATTAATTTATGTAACTTAGTTGTTAAGCAGTATTTCAAGTTTGGGGAAATAAAGCGATCGCTTTAAAATAAGGCAGGAGTCCATGGTAGTATGCCTTTCGTAGCTTCAAAAAAGATTTTAGAGATAGGAGAAAGACTTTGGGATTAAGAGTTGCTGTTGTAGGTTCGGGTCCGGCAGGTTCTTCCGCCGCCGAAGTCTTAGCCAAAGCTGGTATTGAAACTTATTTATTTGAACGTAAATTAGATAACGCTAAACCTTGTGGTGGTGCAATTCCCCTATGCATGGTCGATGAATTTGACTTACCACCAGAAATTATCGATCGCCGCGTGCGGAAGATGAAGATGATTTCACCATCTAATAGAGAAGTTAATATCGGTGCCACACTCAAAGATGGCGAATATATTGGGATGTGCCGTCGTGAAGTTCTCGATGGCTTTTTACGCAACCGTGCTGCTGAATTAGGTGCAAATCTAATCAATGGTAC
>JAAUYH010131077.1_pt1 | contig 12599 bp, 9 predicted proteins | sample 7278061 | NCBI WGS metagenome assembly JAAUYH01 (sample SAMN14350203, study PRJNA611818) | marine sediment metagenome | isolation source: surface marine sediment (0.6m) | place: French Polynesia: Moorea | collected 2018-08
ATTCTATGAAGATTCAAGCAGTGTCGAATATTCCTAATCAACTGTTCATTCTACCAACGAACCTTTGATTATCTAATCACCACCGACCTCAGATCCAGACACGGAAACCGATCACCCACCGACCGATTGCATATGAAAGTATCAGATTCGTTCGAGCTCGCCAGAAATTCTGTGAGTCACTCACGTGTAAGCTATTTGGTCGACCAAGTGGATACAGGAGCTTTTCTGGTGTGATCGGTCCGGAGTAGTGCGCGAACCCAAAACTTTCTCAGAATCGCTGCTTCATCAGCGGTGTCTGTTTTAGTGTCAATGATGTGGGCTGACTGAGTTGCCAATCATCCCGGAAGGATTCTGCGAGGAACTCGCTTGGTACCGTGCCGGAGTGAAACAAGCGTTTCGTTTAACGTACAACATCGCGCGAGGTCCAGGGGAACCCGAAAACATGTGGAGTAGTCCATGCGGCAACACCTCAAGAATAGACGTGGATAAGTCGGTGGACAAGAGAAACCACCACGAACTGGGCATTGGAAGGGGAACACGACGAAATGAGCAATAAAGAGAGAATAGTAGAGTACGAAGAAAGTTGGACTGCGCTGCAGTTCAGAAAGACTCCGCGGCAGGTCTAAAATTACGTGGAGTTATTATTCAATCGAAGAAGATGGGTACAAGAATTGTAGTGAAATGACGTTTGAATGCGAATTTTGTTCTGCTTTGCATTTTCTGTACAAGAATCTACCTTCATCAAGCCTGAAAATCCCTAAATTCGGAAATTGCTGTGTGAACGGGCAGGTCACATCGCATTTTTTCTTGTCTAGTTCTGCAAAAGAATGTAAATCTCCATTCAGAGCAGAAGATGGTACTTTCAGATCACCTTCCCCTGTTGAAATATGCACAAATTTCTCTCATCGCGTACCTGTAGTATCAGTTTTTGACACAAAGTGAAAAACGAACTTTTACAAACAAAAGGTTGAAGATTTACTCAGAATGAACTTAGTTCCCCTAAAACTTTCCCCAGTTCTACCTCTCCACTGCCCTTCTACTTTGATCCACTAAAAATATATAGATCGAGTAGCTCATTATAGAGTATTCTAGACCATAGAATTATTTTTCTCGGATCTCTCTCAGGAGATATTTATCAATCCTCCGAATCCAATCATACGTTTTCCTTTCTCATGAATACATTTTTTCGAAACAAAAATTACCTTAACAATACCTTTGCATCTCTCAACCTCACCAGTAACTTCAATTCAGCTCCTTAAACTCATGGTTTCTTCTTCCAACAATGCCAAGCACTTTCGAGAACATATTCGAGGTTACAATGATGCACTCGGGATGGCATCCGTTTATGCTGCTTTGGTATCAATAGAAGCCGGAGAATCCCCATATAACCTAATTATCACTGTGCGCGGCCGAATGCTGCGTTGAATGGGTGCACTAAACCCTTCCTCTCTATTGAAACCTAGATTTGCAGCTGTCTACATTCATGACATTGAACTTACTACAAAAAACAGGCAGCATTTCTATAGACAGTTACGATAATCAATATTGTTCAGAATTTTAGTTGTATTAGGGGGAAGCTATGAACTCGAGAAATCATTTATGTCATTCCGTGACTAAATGATGGAAGACACGATACCTCAAAGTGTTCAGGTTGTCATTCACGCCCATTCAAAAGTCATTCCAGGTCATGAGAGCAAAATATAACTTTCCGGAAGCTTGGGAAGTGGCAGATTTGATTGATGGTGAATAGCATATGGAGCTCGAAATTGTTTTGAGAAGTCATTGTATCTTGAATGGAGACAGGAGCGAAAACTTCCAATAGATTCACTTGGGAAATAGAATGTACGATCCTCTCGCCTACCCACTGCTCTTCCCAAACGGAAGCGAAGGCTGTCTTTCATTGCTCCGTTACACGGATTCTGAATGGAATTTATTGAAAGTATCTCCCTTGAAGTACTATCGCTGATTGTTGCATCAACGAGTAAATGAATTGAATTTGATAATACGCTAAGTAAGATTGTTCTAACAATTTTTGTGTGACATTTTTATTAAAATAGAACGCAAAAGACTTGTATTTCTTCGACTCAACCAGTCTGCTCTTCGGTTAAGGGTTTATACTAACTCATGTGAACTACTGGCAGATGCTTCTATGGCGAAGAATGAGGTCAAAGAGTGGACGAAGAGACAGGAAGGAGTCAAATAACTAATATTGCGAAGCATGTTGTACATTCATCTACTCATGCAGGGAGTGAAAGTTACATGCAGCAAAAGATGCACGACATTATCGCAATATCTGAACCTATTGGCCATCCAGATGTATTCATCACGATGACAAGCAATGCCTACCGGCCAGAATTCCAGAACGCTTTACTTCTAGTACAGAAGGCTGACGACAGACCAGACCTCTGTGGCCGAGTTTTCAGAATGAAGCTCAACCTTCTATTGAAGCACCTTCGGTAAGACTGCCTATTTGGCCGCGTTCTCGCTTTCGCGTCCGTCATCGAATGTCAAATGATCTCGTGCACTCACATGTAATCCTGTTCATGGATCAGGCTCCGCAGTTTTCATTCGAACATCCACTTCAAATCGACAAGCACATATCCGCAGAAATTCCTTCATAATCGGACACTGGTTTACGGGAAATAGTGTTGCGGCACGTATTTCATAATCCCTGCAATTCATCTACTTCTGCTCCATTTCTTAAGGAAAGTTTATTCTCCAAAAGGTTCTCAAGACCTTACAGACTCGAAACAGGACCTGTTGCAAGTGATCATTATTACGTCAATTACAAAAGAAGTAGTATCCAGGATGGCGATGCAGTGGCACAGCTAACACGAAACTGAAAATATATGCCCAAAAATGTAACAGTCGATAATTCATGGATGATAGAATATTTCAAGGAATTTATGTGGGAGTTTAAAACTCATACGACCGAGGAGTTTTATAATTCAATGGTTGGGTCCATCAAGTATCTCTTCAAGTATGTTTGCAAGTGACCTGATCACGTTACGGTTGAAGTTCAAGCACGACAATCTGCTGAATCTTCTGATATTGCTCTCAAAAAATCTGCTGATTCCAAAATGCATGATGCATTTTAGCCTCAAACGGTGCGTGGAGCTTGTTCTCTTTTCCAATGGTTGAGCACATTCCCTGTGTCGAAAGACTCGTGGTACACTTAGAGGTACATCATGTAGTGTACCTCTAGTAAGGCAGGCATGATACTGCTGCGGCCGGAAAAAAGGAAATGAGACATAGCTCGTGTCATGGTTCCAGTCAAACCATCAGAACCCAAATTCTTGCCATATTACATATATTGAATACTCTAAATATTTCACATGAAACAAGAGTGCCCATAGACGGAGCTCTCGTGTAAAGTACAAAAATACTGGGTTCAAATCTGGCGCAATACGAATTTAGTCACGCTCGCGAGCACGTTGTTGCAAGAATGTACAGAATCAGCCCATAATAAAAATAGGGATACTTGTTAAGCGCATTGCTGTTGAAAAGAAATCTGCTGCGAGTTACTGCAGTGAGCTCCACGTAGTAGATACATTTAAGTTCTCTATATAACTAGAAACATGCTGCGCATTTGGATTGTCCTCAGATGCCTGCGAGTGGATTCGATGTCTGAATGAAGCCTTTGCTTCTGCTTTCGATCCTTCAACCGAAGTATTTTGAACTATATAGGCATTTAGCGAACCTTCGGATCCAGTAAAATTGTGGGTGCTGAACAAGCAAAATATAACTAAGGATTTTCTAAGAAGAAATTTCGATCGCAATCACAAAATCGAAATCAAACGAAGTGATTAAGACATTTTGGACTTCTTTTTCGAGAATTTCAGCATTCAATTCTGAAAATAAACCAAAGAGCAGGACTCGGAATATATGGACTCCCGAAACCGATCGAAGAATTCGAAACGTCTCCAGATTTGTCATAAGTACAGTACTATTACGAAATACTAAAAGTCTGAAAGAAATGGCACAAAATCTTCGAAAGAATTCAATCGGGGACAGAGAAAGGTTTTCGATACCCTTTTGAACGAAATTTTGCCGGGTGCGGCGAAATGGAATCGTAAAATCCCGTCACATAGTCTTTGAAACTGGCCTTGGTTGATGACTACTCTGAAGTTGCCAATCGTCGAGCTACTCGTACCGCAGGGGTTGGAATAAAAGCACTTGACGCGCACGATGTGGTAAGCGGTAGGCCTACAGCCGTGTTGTGTGCCACAACGTGAAGGATAGTTAGGCAAGAACCGCTGGAAGAGAGCTCGGTGTGCACGTGGCACTACCGTCTTCAACCTTGACCTAGGTACTAGACCGAGATGCCGGAACTTCTTCCTTACGAAAACTGAAAAGACAACTATATAGAGAGCGGCGGCCGTACTGTAAATGATTAAGTAATTATGTAACTACTGAATTAGTAGTTGGTATTCCCGAAAAATGAAATTCGCAATATGGCTCCAGGCGGCTGATAGTAGCAGTAATTGCCCAATATTTTTCCGATTCACATTTGATGTCAAATATCTTTTTTCGCTACACCGGATGCTAAAGCAAAAGATCCACTCCTCTGTTCATCAGCCATTCAACCAAAAATTTTCGAGATCCCGTTCATACTTCCTTGATGCTCCAGAACGGGAATGGAAAGACATTCACCATTGCTGATATCCAAGCAAAATTGGAGTTCGGAGGTCAAAAAGCAATTGCGGTAGCTACTTGTGCAGTAGCCACATCACTTTTAGGGGAAGGGCGAGCAGCGCACTCGGTATTCAAAATACCAATTCCCAGCTCTGAACATAGCATTTGTTCCACATCAATGGGTTCGAAATTGGCAGACACTACTCGTCGATCACATTTAATTATATGGGATGAGATCGTGGTGTGCGCTATTTACTAGATAGAAGCATTGGACAGGACATTGCGTGTCATCAAGCAATTATCGAAGGTGCTGTTTGGAGGTAATTGTATCTTATCTAGTGGAGATTTCCGTGGAGATACACGAGTAATGATAATTCTTATAAGTCTATAACCTTCATCGTTAATTCCTGAAGTGCATAGATTGGCGGTGACCGAGAATATGCGAGTTCGATCTATGACGAGTGATCCGAAAGCTGACGGTCGTGCTATGGCATATCCAAATTACTTTTTGAAGGTTGGCAAGTAAAGCTCTCGACCGCTGAAGGGTTTTGCATCGAACTTCCTCAGTGCATCAATGTCGTACTTTTCCAACCGGAATAAATCAACACTGTATTCATTGACTTGGAGAGCACCTTCAAGGATATACAATGGCTTATATCAGTTGATATACTCGCTCCGACAAATAGCAGACTTCTTGAGTTATATTCACGGATTTCAGAACGCTTTTCTGGGAATTTCATACTTACAAGAGTGCAGGTTCAGTGCAATGTGATTCAATTGATTCAAAAGATGCAGCCCAACTCGGAAACCATCAAGAACTACTGAACATGTTAATGGTAACAGGTCGATTCTGGATCCAATGACTTCTCGTTTACCATTTCGTATGGCTATTTCCGGAATTCTCACTGGGTCCAGGCTGACTCTTCCGAGAATAGATTGTACAGTGTAGACTGAAATTTTCCTATTCCCGGTTTTCGGCGCTGTCAATTTCCAATATGATCTGCTTCGCCCTTACGATCAACGAAGCACAAGGAGAGTCTACCTCAGGTCGCCTCGGTATCGATCTGTCTGCAGAATGTTTTTCTCACCGTCAGTTGTATTGTGCATTATTCAGAACAAAAAATTCAAGAAATAGATTTGTATGCACAGAAAGCAAGAGCGAAATAGTGAAAAACAAAATTTATCCAGAATTTTTTTCCTCCAAATTCAAACCCAACAGCTGTATGGGGCAATGTAATAATACGAAACCCTGGGTTCCGTCTCTTCTTATTATTTTATACGGCCGAGTGTATTGTGCATCTCATCCTGGGTGAGGGACCTATTTTTTCGGGCCAGGACCTAGACTGGTCCACATTTTTCGGTAACTACGTTGCGTTTTCCTGTACTATACTGAAATTGTCCCTGTCGTCGTAGCTAGGATAGTATATAGTTAGAACTATATGATTACTTAAACAAGCAAGCTTCCTCACCCCCAAAAAATCGTCTGAATTGTACATTCGCCCCCAAGGCGACAACCGACGTCGTATGCATTCAGAGCCACGTTCGATCTACTCGCTGAATCGTCTACCGAGTGCACCGTGCAGTCTACCTATTCTGTTCAGCGGACTCGTTTGCCTGGCGACCCTAGATACAGTCGGGGTAGTACCGCTGTTCGTCACCCTACGCTCATCGCCATCGGTGAACACCTCCGTGTTGGTGGAGTTCCTTGCCCAGTGATCCAGGATCAGCAGACCTTGGATCGCGCACCTGGTGATCGTGTATCAACCCAGTAAGCGCGGCAGCATTTGTTGGTCTAATCTCTTCGAGACCACGCCTTAACATACCTTCTTCCTGCCGATCTGCTTCTGGACCCAGATACGAGCGCCAACTCCGGTGTTATTGAAGCACTCATTAAGTGCGATAATAAGTCACGTCGCAGTGTATAAGGGACCACGACCGTGACAACTTTTTCCTCATCCAACGCTCCGGGAGCGCGACAAGAAAACCACTCCCGGTTGCCTTTCTCCCTGCGTTGTGCCGTCATTTCGTGTCCCTGACGGCTACCGCTGAGCACGACACACCCCCAGAGAGTTTTTGCAGTCCACTTCCTGAACGTCGTTCGTGGAACGCTGCTGAAGCTCTACCACCCATTCTTAGCCACCAGTCGCGAGCAACGGCTCCCACGGTCGCTCGGGCAACACTGCCCTGAGCTAGTTGTTTACCGTATGGTGTTGTCGCGTTTCGTTACAGGCAATTCAACCACGTTTATCAGGAAAAAAGTTCATATTACGCCGCTAAAACACTAGACAGACTTCCAAAAGCTAAAACGCCGAGATAAATGAAGATATCGCAGAGATGGAACTCTTCAGTGCAAGAGTTTCAAGAAAATCGTGATGTGATTCCCGATCAAATATCATGCGGATGAATAACTACTTCATCCGCGCAGAAACCCGTAATCTTCTTTGGAAGTTGGGTCGATGACTTCGCCACAAGCGATTTTCTTGGCTTGGTTAACTGCAAAGAGACAATTGCCTTTGATAGCGTGCGCTCTATCACTGGTCAATTGAGTAAGCCATCGATTTTCTTACACACCAGTACAGTTCTCAGGGCCTGAATGTATTGATTCACAGACTTCGCCAGTGCAAATCAGTGTAGATACCGTTGTTTAACAGCAATCGTACAGGAAACAGCAATCATTGGTGCTTGTCTGTCATGAGAAAAAAACAGCTACCATATATTTGTACGACTCACTTTCGCATTTGCAGTCGTTTCGGTGCTTGCAGCCAAAGTTAAGAATATGCGTAGAGTCAATTCATTCCGAATTCGGCATTTAACCTAATTCCTGGCCTCAGAATTAGTCAGTAAGCGATGAAGTAAACTTAATTCAGCAGAGTAATTCAGATGACGTGGCGCCTTCACTATGCTCCACTCGTTTCCTACGTCTCGAGGGGTATTTAATCCCGAATTCACTGCCGACGATGTTACTTTAAAAAATTATCGGTTCACCATTGTTTTGTGTCTTTTAGAAGGTAACCTTTCGTTTCTATTAGAACAAATTCTTTTCTTTACTATTTTACGTATCAATGCTTACTCTTCTCTTTTGATTCAGTAATATCTCTTCAAAATCACTCCAATTATTATGTTATATGTGATTTTCGAGAGCACAAAAACTAGAATGTTAATAACCTAATTATCGCTAAATTTAAATTTCCATCCATTAATATCTTTCTACCTTACTTCAGAAACAATTTTGGTCCGATGAACCAACGGGTGTACTTGTACCTTTCTGACGTTTGAAATGATTATTCCTACCGGATCTAAGGAAACCTGGATCAGTTCATATTACTACAGTGTTCCCTCTGAATATAGCACATCGTGAGACTTCTCAAAACATTCATAATTCTGTAATACAGTAAACATTGTATTGAAAAAACTAGTTCTAACACTTCACGTGATGTGCCATATTCAGTGGGAACACTGTAAATTTACTTATTACATATGAACCGTGAATATTGTGACTGCTTTCAAGTCTTTCAATCTGAAGCTGCAAAGAAAGAATGATACTACCATCAATTTTGATTGCAGAACAGCTTGTTGATTACCTCCATTTCAATTCACTAATAGCTGATTATCTTTTGACGATTCAATCTGGGTAAATCCGAAGAAGGCAGTGGTTATTGACATGTGGGAGATGGAACTCTGCAGGCGTTGAGCAGTGAGATAATCAGCAATTGGACAATTAGTAATTGGTTTGCTTGCATGTTGTGAGAAGCCAGAAAGTGATTTCAACTAAAAAAAATTTTAAATCAGAATTTGACAAGCTTCCAGTCATGAAATTCGCGAATTTGGAACACCTTTTCTGTTAACCAGATCACATTTTACATCACGTGAAGTATTGAATTGTTCTTCAAGTGTTTTGTTCAAACAAATAGAATAAATCTAACTGTAATAGGGAAAAAAGAAAGTACCAGGAATACTTAGTACAAATGTGTTCGGATTCAACGAAAAACCGAGTGATGCGTTCAATAATGTTGGAGGAAATTCCCAGACATCATCGCGATACACATCCGATCGCTTTCAGTTAATTCGAATATCCGGCACGGGCGTGTTGCAGATGCAGAGCCCCATCTTCCATGGAGTGGACATGAAGAATATCCTCGTTTTCTGACTTCGAATATTAGTCAAGAACTGCTTCATGGAAGTGAAGTGAGTTGGGCACGGTGCCGCAGAGTGAAGGGATGTGGTTAATATTTGTTGTGTTGCGCTATCACAAACGTCCGCGTCCTAAATTCTCGATAGGAGCAGAGCATGATCGCACTCGGCATCATTGGCACAGTATATCGCAAGCTAACTTTGTTCAAGATATCAATTTGTAATCAAAATATGATAAATAAAGTTGAAAATCATAATGTAATCGTTTTATCATGGAATGAAGATCTCGGCTTATCGGCTACAAGTACGAACCCTGATACCAGATCAATGATATTAGAGAACTACTATTCTACAACGACACACTCACTACTTTCCCCTCCCCCACACAGTATCCATCTTCTCAGCGTTTTTCACACGCACGCCTCTTCGTTTTCTCTTAACAGAATTTACCTGCATTACATTATGGGTTGTTTTGTATCGAAGCAAGCTGCGATCGAAGCCGAAACTGAACATGCAACAATAGTTTCAATCGCGTCACTAACGATTCCTCCGGAGTCGATCTATTCCGTGTGGCTTCCTATGGAAGCGCCAGAAACGATTGAACCTGTGTCGATTCCAAGTATTTCATCTTCACAGGTGAACTGGACATTCGACGATTCGAATCTGCCCAACGTAGATGAAAACGAAGAAGAAGAACGAATTCGACTGCGCATTCGCGGAAAAATTCAACGCGCGTTGCGACGCTCGCATATGCTGGACAGTTTGTAATAAACAATTGGTTTTTTGTAAAATGTATTCCTCACCCGTAGTAATAGTGCCTTACTTTGATGCTTTCCAGTGAATTATTACTTGACCAAATGACGACAAATCAGTGTACAGTTTTGACAGCTCATGAATTGATCAGTTCCTCTTGTCAATAAATTTGATTAATTTATCGAATACACCTGTAGCCTGTCCCTAGGGTTTGTGCTCGCGACCTCGCGGACATCAAGTGTCGTTTAGACTATGCCAAGCAAGAAACACCGTACCCTTAAGTAATGCGAAGAACGCCACATCTGACATGACGAGAGCTCAAACATGAAGGGAATGCTGTTTGTATGTTTGGTATGGGCTGGAATGGCTGCAGTGCCACCTGCTCCCACACCGTTTCAGTATGTTCAGGTAACATTGAGGATGAATTACCCATCGCCGTCGCCGTTGCCGCCGCCAATACCGACGCCGCATCCGGTGCAAGACAGAGACGAGCAAAGAATGGATGAGAACTCGCCGCGAATACGAGCGGGATTCGTCGAGTGCCCGTGCAGTATCAGTGGTCGAGGGTTTGCGCTTGGGCGGGTGCTTCCGAATGGAACGGAGAGCTTGGGATTGCTCAACGCAGTGGCGGATGAGAAGACTACCAAGGCGTTTGCGCGTGCAGAGTATGATGGGTGTGTCAAAGAGCACGGACATGAGGCATGCGTGAATTGGGACGCGGCGAATGTGTTTTCGGGTGATGTGGCGTTTTGTGTGAGTGATCGGGAGACGGGCCGAAATTTGATTGCCGATGGAGTTGGAATGTGGCGTACGGTGGGCGCGTGTGATGACACCAAGGCGACAAGGTCACATAAGACTAGTCTAAGAAACGGACAGTTTTTAACGTTGCATGACATTGAGGATAAGGCGGGTATGTTTGAGGGTTGTGTGGCGGTTGAGCATTTGAAGAAGACGAGGTTTTTGCAACATCCGATTCACTTGCGCAGGAGTGTGCTATGCCATGACGGATTTTGTGCGACGCCGAATCATGCGCTGATTGTGGACGGAGTTTGGACGTCGATGCGCAGGTTGTGTGCAACTAGGTGGAGATGTACAAGTGACACGAAACTGGTGAACAACCTTAGTGTGTTCGACCGCACTCGATTGAGTGTGAGTGGTATTGTGATAACGCCGTACGATGTGCGCGTGCCTGTATTCGTGACCTGGTTGCTGCAATTCGTTGAACATTTGACAGTCGTATACGTCGGGTTGTGGATGCTGAGTCATGCGCCAGTTCGATTTATAACTTTCTAACATTAGTAGTAATAGTAGCACACTTAGTAATTGCCGTCGCAGTCTTTCGCCGGAACGAGATGAAGATGCGGCGCAGGATTAAACACGGCGCCTTTGTTGGAGCAGTGGTCGCGGGTGCATCGGCATGAGTGTTTTGCAATGTATAGTACAGGGCTTGTCACACAGTTGTCCGCAACCATTCCTTCGTACAAACAGTCTAAAGCGGGGTCGCACATGGTTCGTTTTCGCATGCGGTCCGTGATAGTCTTACATCTGGACGCGCACGAGGTGGGCGCAGCCTTAACCAACGCGAGCAAAAGTGCGAACAGGATGAGTGCTCGGGTCATCATGATGGTGCGGATGTTGCAGGTCGGAGTGAGCATGGTGCCGCCATCATGATGGTGTTCGCCTCTGTTCGAAGGGCAACACGTAGTGTGTGCTAGAAATTCAATGTAAATCGTTACGTACCTCTATCAATCCTGATACGTAGCGTCTTCTTCAGGCACTCAGTGTAAGTTATCGTACATTCGTGAGACTTTCATTACATGTTTGAAAATCAAGATTTTATGGTCGAAATGGCTCAATTTCATCACATCTTCACCGTATCAAGACCCATCTCGTTAATAAAGAAGTCATAGAGCGGACAAACTGCGACAAAAGAGATGAGTGCTGCCATAAACAGGCGCAAAATATTAGCCACATGCGAGATTCGAACTCGCGACCTCTACCTTACGAAGGAAGCGCTCTGCCAACTGAGCTAATATGGCACATGTTTCTTTAGACTACACGTCCATTGTCTGCCACACGTATGTATATAAACCAAAATTAGTTTTGACTCTGTGTTTAGTATCCCGTATCATAGTTTTCCTTTCGAGAGAGCAATGGATGATGATCTGCAGGCATTGTTATACTCAGGCAATCATGGATCAATTTCCTTTGTTCTTTCTAATTAGTACTCTACAAAAGTAGTTGAGTATCGCATCAGTTTGACTTGTATGGCATGTAACTAATTATTTCTATTACTCAAAAATAGAGACACTATATCCTCTGCAGAGTTATGATATAGTCCTTGGCACCCAACTGTGCTGTGCAAAATTAACCATAATGTTTACAACTTCCGCGGGCGCCTCTATTTTGTGCATTTCTTCTTCTACTGCAGTGTCTGACAGTCAATCGGATGTCGACCTGTAAAAGTTTTCATTTCTGTTAGTCCACAAAATGCATGCTATAGTTTACTAAATTTATACTAAGCAGTGAAATTAGTGTGCAATCTTTGGGAATGCTTCTGTTGGTTTGACATTTGCCATATTTTTGCTAATTTCCTTCATTTTGAACCGCACTCGTCAGATCTCCACATTCAACTGCAGTACGGTTCTCGGTATGCAGAGCAAATGAGGTGTACTCTGTGCACAAGTGTCAGTGCTGGAACAGTTCAGAACAAACCACAACTATTCATTGTGCAATTCCTGCGGCATGATACCAGGGTGGATAATACTGCTTTCAATAATCCAAACAGTGTGTGTGTGTCTGTCAATAACTACGGCATGTTTCCTAATAGTTTAGGGTTTCAGTTGTCGTACAGTTTCAAGAATCGCTAGAAATACGATACCGTTCTTTAGTAGCCTATGTACTGATCGAAACTACTCTAGATCTAGAATAACAAATTCAGTATCCGGTTTCTTCTGCATCGACCTGCATCTGGCTGCACCATACTACAAAATCTGGTTAAATTTCAACATGCTCACCCGAGTTCCGTAAAACCATTTTCAGACACTAAATCATCAAGAGTCACAGCAGTATCGTAAATC
>JAAUYH010050820.1_pt1 | contig 12598 bp, 20 predicted proteins | sample 7278061 | NCBI WGS metagenome assembly JAAUYH01 (sample SAMN14350203, study PRJNA611818) | marine sediment metagenome | isolation source: surface marine sediment (0.6m) | place: French Polynesia: Moorea | collected 2018-08
AGTTTGTAAGAGCTATGATTGTGTAAGTAGTGGAGGATGGCGTCTCTTTGACCATTTTATCATTGGAGCATATTGTACTACGGCTCCGCATGATTATCAATCAATGAGAAGAAGTGATCGCATTGATTGATAATCATGCGGAGCCGTAGTACAATATGCTCCAATGATAAAATGGTCAAAGAGACGCCATCCTCCACTACTTACACAATCATAGCTCTTACAAACTCTGAGCCTAGGTAATTAAGAACATTTCCGGCTCGCACAAAAGGTGGATTCTCTTGCGAAGCAGATACAGGATACCCGCCATCGTTTATCCCGGGCATGATTCGAGAATTTGCTGATGCTGGTGCGTTCAAATGGTGCTTCCTGCAGCTTCTTGAGTGGAGAGGTTTTGTACCTCTGATTAGATTTCTAATTCAACTACCCAATTGGAAAGGATCTTTGAAGATTCAAGTGAAGTTCAGAACCACTTACCCAAGTACCGGTGATTATAGGCATGAAACGAGAAAACCAAACTAACAGATACGGGCGCTCAGATATCTCGCCTTTTCTATCATTTAAAAAACATATTGTATGCCAAGGCCGCAATTCTACTGGGTAGAGATGATTGCTGGTGTTGGAGTGTGTTGAAACCACCTCCTCCCTGGTAAAATCCATCTGAACACTCAGTACCAAGAGACAAAAAGATATTCAGTCCAGAACGAATATGATGGGACGGGCTATTCAAACGAGATAGAGTCACTGGGAGAAAGGTTTTAGCCAAAAAAGGCATTCACAACTATTCAAGATATTGATTTGATCGCGTCCATTATTCCTATGCGCGTGAGGGAATTCAGTATCCATCCAGTCATAAATAACCTTCAAGAGAGTCCGAGTATAAATGTTCCGTCGGATTGCTGTCGCCTCACGGTGGACTTGCTCGGTGAGGTTGATTATTCCTTCAACAAGCACCGGGACAAACTCAACCTGGCCTTCTATAATTGTTGGTATTTCAGGAACATAGAACGCCATTCTCGGCACGATAAATACGACATCTTTGACTTGGTGTCGTATGAAAGAGTCGAGTACACCTTTTATGAATTTGTCCAGAGCCGTGAAGATTTGTTTATCTCCGGTGACTAATACAAACGGATAGCGGATGCTGTTCCACATCTGTCGCGCAGGACTTGTCCGGAAAAGAAGTTAGAGCAGCCGGCTGAGGTTGCTTCTGATGATAAATATTAGCCTTACCTTCAGAGGCATCGCTCATCATTTCCGAAGAAACAGAATTGGCTTGGTATGGACAAGGCGGAGATGATCCAGGGAAGTAGACCGTAGGCTCGTCCGGATGCTCAGCAACGTTGTCGATGTGATTGTTCGGATCTGTCATCACGGGTGTTCGTCGTCGTGAAGAAAGATTGAAAACATTGGACACTGATATAGACCTATTTATATAGTGCAAAATTCTGCAGCCATAAGTGAGTGCAGAAAATTTTGAAGCAAGGATACTCTGAACACACGAACGACTTGATACGTTACTCCAAGCCATGAGGGAGAATAGAAATTGCCTGTTCCATACCTTTCTTCTGTCTAAGCTTGACTACTCGGTACAGTTGCATTACCTTCGCCTCGGTGGAATTTGGGACGGCGCACATGAATAAGGCAACGGGATACATCATGATGGTATATCTATTCGCAGGATCATAGATCTAATTATGCCAACGGCTACGGTCAACAAAACAACATGATCTACCATACTAGCCTCGGAAATAAGCATAGTGTAAATGCATCCTTGAGGAAGCGTGTCCAAAAGCCAATTGAATCGAACCTGTGGCGGTTCTCGATGCTTATGAGGAGGAATTGCTACCTTATCTAAGGCTAAATCTGCGCCGAAGCGCTGCATTATGGGACCCTTCTGGCCTACATTTATCCTATCCTCGACTTAAATTGACCTTTCAAAGTGAGAAAGAGCATATTTCGAAGCTTTGTCTATGCACAACGGTAGAGAATTATATACCATTGAGTCCTTCTGTTCCCCAAGTAGGAGGAAAGTAACGTTGCAAATAGCATCCAGGTAACAACTCCGACCAGGCCAACTCTGGTGTGGGACGCGGCCAAAGCATTTCACAAAATGAGCTCTCAATCCAGGGTAGGGAAGGCGTGCACGAGGGCGACCGATTAATACACATTATCCTTCGCGAGCCACTATCCAATGCTTGAGAAATTTTTCTCGAGCACTGATGCGCTGTCTCGCGAGTATCCTTTTACGTTTAAGAATGAGCGCCTTGCCCAATAGCCTTGCCCTCTCTCTAGCCGTACCTGTCTAGTGACCGGACGGGGTGGCCATGATATGTGCGCTACCTATTTGTGGTGTTACCTTGAGATGAACAAAGAGTCACAATCCATTTTCCGGATTACGCCCAGAGAGCCATCAACCGATTCAGAGTCATAGAAGTCACCATCCTCCAGGAATAGCGAATCAGTGCCGCACATTACAGATGCAACATTCCAGGGAACATCTTGCTAATTTCTCTGATCATTCGTCAGATTGCGGGACCTGCAAGTTATCGCTTCTTCGTCGGCACATTTTAATGCGCTAAATTTCGTTACATAAGTAGTTACATGCCTGGGTGCCTTAATACTACCATTACCGTCGATTCCAAGCTCCTTAACGGGACTTTCCAAACCAATTGTCCCCGAAGAAGAACGCATCTATCATTCAAACGCGAGAACGAGTGCTATAAGGACACTATAGCACTGAGCCGGACCAAATCCAGTGTCAGGAAGAATGTGTAGGATATGATCAGTTCGGAACAAGGGCCGCGTGCAACGCGCAAGGTAAATAGGCAATTCAACAATGCTTCGCGTGAAAAAATAGGAAATATGGAATTGTATAGTACGCAAGGTAAGGTAAGAGCAATTGAAAAACGTTACGCGTGAACGGATAAGAAAATTGGATGCATGCAATGCGCAAGGTATGGGAAATTTGGCAAGATCAGTTGTGTGTGAGTGGATAGACAAAGTGCCCTAGGATGATGATGTGGGTGGGAATCTTCCTCTGTGCAGAAGAAGGACACAAGTCGACAAATGCAGCATTCTGGGGATAACTGCAGGACATTGAGGAATCGCGTCGATGGAGATATAAACTTTCCTCCAAAGCTCCTCTGATCTGGCTGATCTACATCCAAAATTTAATAAAATTATAAGACATTGACCGTCCGCCGTCAATATCAGGCATCGGCATCAGTTTAAATCGCGCTAATTGCAAAAACACAAACGCCGATCATCATTAATTATTGCACCATCGAACTAAGTATCTTACAAGACACCACGAATTGTTATATGTGATCATGCGAACGGCCGCAGATCTATCGGACACAACGCCAATCGCACTCAATTTGTGTACTATTTAACGAAGTGCCCTAATTATTAAGTACCATAAAGTGCGCTATTCAAAGGAATGAGCGAACCAAAATAATTGATGGTAGAGGCTACTACCAAAAGCTTCTGCATTACGAAGTGCTCTACATTGCCTTTACCGTATCAGGAACGGAATTTTTACATTATAGGACACAACATGCCCTTTCTTTTTGAATATTATCGTGTGAAAAGGAACGAGAGTGTTCCTGATTGTCAAGTTGGGGCGATGTGGGAATGATCAATTTCAGATTCACCACGATGTCAAATTAATATTATCTGTCACTGATGATTTAATAATACAACTTTTTAATGTAGCTTACGGAAATTTATGTTATTATTTATTAATAAGCAAGGAGCAATACCAATCATATTAAGCTGTGAAATTCGCGAAGAATGAAGGATGGAGCAGGAAATCGCAATTTGAATCATTCAAGAATAAGCTAAGAGAGAGTATCAAATTTTAAGCTGGCTTAAGATGAAATCACCTGTTGGGAAAGCACGTGACAACGAACTTAGACGGGCGAAGAATATATATTGGGAGGAGAAAAATAGAAAGGGGATAGCTTACCTCGAGTCAAATGCCTACCTCCAGACTGTTGCACAAAATTAATCTACAATACTCTTTTACAAGTCTTCAAATTCACGAAGTAGCGAAACTTTGTCAATGTTCTTCTTCTGCCATTATTTTCTGCTTCTTTGGCCTGCATCGATCCTGCCAGTAACATCTTACTCCCTTCTCTTTGCTTCGGAGAATTACGAATACATCCGTCAAAATCTTGTCCGCGAGGCCCACCCATGAATAAATCCTTGTACCGCATTCCTTGCAATAGGTCACCCCGTTGATTTTTTTTGATACGACGCAGTTTCCTCTGTCAAACAATTAGAACATCACAAAGACCCATGCCTGTATCATTCCATAGCACACGTGTTACAGAACTTCCTTGGCCGGAATAACGCTACTGGCTCGATTTTTCAGGACAGCAATTGAAATAGATAGTGCTCGAGTGCATGCACCTGAACTTGTGGCTGGTTTCTCTTCTCCGGTAGCGGCTGGATGAAACATCGCGACACCTTTGGTGAACGTACTCTTTCAGTCCCATTTTATGATCAGCTTCCAGATTTTCGATTGGATGTCGTTCACTAGTGTCAAACAGTCACGAAATCAGAAGTTTTTTCGACCGCGGTTACTGATTACACATAAGTGCTAGCGAAGGCTCGGTCGAACACATACCCAATGCTGCCTACGTACAATATCAGCTCACTCGAATTTTCGATTAAAATCATATAATTGAGGCTCACTAGCAAGTACAATCAATACTAATACCCCTCTACATATTCATTCACTAATCCAACAAGCTATTTCACGAACCAATTCATACCATCTCACGGATCACACTTCTGCCTCTTGTTCGGATCATTCATCGCTCGAAAGATTTGATTTCTTTTTTGGTTTCGGAGCCGTTTCTGATAGTGTGCACAACATCAATCTATATCCGATAAGCCAGATTCGTTTTCGAACAAAGCCTGAAATCACAATTCAGGCAATAGGCAGTCCCAATCGACACTGATTTCAAACACGTCACGCAACCATTCCTTTTACGTTTCGTATGGCACGTATTGCAGAACTTTCTGTGGAGTGGGTATCTCCATTGATTCGATTTGTTCGTTCCGCAATTGAAACAGCTCGTACTCGGGTGTGTACTTCTACACAGGCCCCAGAACCTCTTCCCACATTTTCGTTGTCGTTGCTAATCTAGGCTACGCTCTACAATCTTCTTGGCTCTTCATTTTGTATCCAATTATTTTCTTCTTGACGAACTCCATCACACCTAGCGAGTTAAATAATTCAATTAGTATTGCCCACACCAAAGACCACTTTGACATCTGTTCGATTGCCACGATTAAACATTGATTCCAAGAACTCGTTCGAGGTAATGGTCCTTCAAAGTCTATGCACAAAATATGAAACGAACCACTAACTAGAATCTTACCCCTAACTCCTTTCGATTCGCTGGTTTATCTTCTGACAAGTGCCATAGCCCTTCACGAAGTTTGCTATTTCTTGTCGCACGTTGGCCACCAGAATTGATGTCGTACAAAAGAGTATGTTGAACTGAATTTCCAGTGTCCGACTTCATCGTGGAGTCCCTTCAAGATACTTTTGCGCATCTGTATTTGAGGTAAAAAGCGGATACCATGCTTATTACGGCGGGATAATTTCTCATCAAGAACGAGATAATCTTTCTCTTTCCTCTTCAATTCAGGTGTAATCGAAATCGATCCATCTTTCTTCGAAACTTTGCTCCAATAATGTGCAATTGCCTTGAGGTCCGCTTCGAATAGCTGAGTGTCGTTAATTATAATTAGTTGAACCGGTTGTGACAAGTAGTCGGCGCAGGGGTTATCGCGTCCTGCCCCATAACAAATATCAAAGCCTTATTCTGCGAGAAGCGTAAACCATCCGTCAATCCTTCCGTGAGGATCCTTCATGTTGAAAGCATAAATGGGCGCTTGGTCGTCAGCGAACAACTTGAATCTATTCGATGTCAGGGACTGACGGACTTTTTCAAAGCAAAGAATACACCTAGCGCCTCTATTTCGAACTCGGAATCTCTTGACTCCACCTTAGATAATGCGCGACTTGCATAGTGCATCGGGTGATCCCTTCCATTCTCATACGCTTGAGAGATTACTGTGCCGGCCGCCTTGCTTGACGTATCGGTACACAATACGAATGGTTTACTGTGGTCGAGATACTCGAGTACAGGTGCAGTAGTCAATTTCATCTTCAATTCATCAAATGCGTTCTGCATTCTTCAGAACACGCAAACTTCAAGTTTTCCTATGTTTCCTCATTCAACGGCCTGTCTATCTTGACAAACTCTGGTATGAACCTCCGATAGTATGAAGCGAGGCCGAGAAAGGACCGAAGATCTTTACGGGTAGGAAGTCGCATCGCGCCTCTCCCCTTTTCTACTTTCTGTTCGTCTACATGAACTCCGTTCTTGTCTTCGGTATGCCCTAAGAGTTCCAAGCTGGATTGCATGAAGGAAGATTTCTTGATCCTTAATTGTAATCCGTTATCCTTCAGGATTCAGAGCACCCTCTCCAAACGTATAGCGTGCTCTTCGGCATTCTTAGAGAATATCACTGAATCATCGACATAGAATCGCACAATATCTACATTCAAGAGAATCCTATCCATGATCCATTGGAACGTAGCCTACTAGTTGATGAACCCAAATTTCGGTGATGTCTATGATGACTCGACCGGTTTGATGATATCAGCGGATGACATGCGATCGATTTCCTTACAAAAAATCTCATTATAAGACGGTGACATTTCTCGCCGTCTGATAAATAGAAATCTCTAACTTCAGCTCAAAGCAATGAATGATAGATACTGTTGACGGTCTCAAATCTTCAAATGAGGTATTGATGGCCTCAGGACGATTTTTGGGGATCCTTTTGACCGCTTTGGCATTCTTCGCATTCAGGCAAGAGAGTTTCTCCTCTACTAACGGATCTCCATCACTGTTTTCCACCTTCTTCTCGGATTCATTCAGCATCAAAACTAACTCTCCTACAGAATCTTCTTCCTCCGGCTCTTCTTCACCAACACCATCAGACTTGACTTCATCTTCAGAAGTATTACAATTAGCTCGTTCGTATTCATAATTCAGTATTTCGTAGTCCCCTCAGCGATCCATCTTTAATACCATACGATAATAATCCGGGCTGGTACATAGCTAAATCATATTCGGCAAACCGATAAGGATTTCGTACTGGTTCTCCTTCAGTACTAAGAAATTCATCGGTATAACTAACCCTCCCACGCTTACCGGTACCTCGGTCAATGTGCCCACATATTTTTCCGAAGCACAGTTCGCAACTTTGATGAACCGGTTGGTAGGCATCATACGCAGGTGAAACTTCTTCACCATCTTGTGCGACATGACGTTTAGTATAGCACCAGGGTCAATTAAAGCCACAGTGGGCTCCGAGTATACATCTATGCACACAAGGAGATTTCAAGACATCGACATCCCATGAACTCCGTCTTACCTGACAAGTTCACGATAGCTCTGCCCATTTTTCCGGAGACAATACTCTGTAATCCTCTCTTGGTGAAATCTGCCTCCACTTGCAATATGACCGAAGGAAATACCAGTCTGGGCTTGCGCCAAGTTGTTGATCAAGTTGTACTTCTCAACCGTCTTGCCGAATTCTGAAATTTTTACCTTACTAACAGACTTCTTGGTGCCCTTCTTATATTTCTTACCATCCTCACGCGACAATGGGAAATCCGGGTTCATTCTTAACTGTAACTTTCGGCTTCGCTTGGGTCTTGCCGTATGCATCAATATCGTTCTGCATTCTATGCTGTTTGGTGAGTATTTCTCCACTTGCAGCGCTCTTGTAGACAGCTACCGTGTCATCTTCTTCAACTGAATCATCTGCCTTTACGAACAAAATATTGTTCTGCCCAGATGAGCTTGCTCTTTTAGCTTCAGTTGGCTCGCTGCTCTTCGCAAACCTCACGTCTTGTTTTCAACGGCTTCGTTACTACTTTTTCAGAAACAATTCTCAGGGATGTGTCCTATCCGGTGGCAACAGGTGCTTGTAGGTGGTATTTCAACCTTCGAACCACACTCCGAGGCTCTATGACATTTCTTCCCGCATCTATAACAAGTCGGCTCTTGGTCTATTCTACACTGCGATGCGCGGTGTCCCTCTTTACCACATTTGAACCACGTGCCCTGGACTCGGCTGCTTCATCATCATTAAGTGGAGGTTTTCTGCCTGCTTACACAACTCGTCAATCATATTGTCCTTTGCACCTCTATTGATTTTCTTCGTTTTCTGGATGGCCGTTGTCGCCGAACCCTCAATCATCGTGATGGCTTCGTCGTATTCCAAGCATGCTTTCTTAATACCATCGTAATTCTTCTATCCTTTGAACAACACGAATCGAAGGAACATCTGATCAGGTTTCAGGGCGTCTCGAATTAGTTCAAACTTCACGTCATTGCCAACCTTGGCCTAATTGTACATCTTGTCAGCTCGTGATAAGAAGGTTGGGATATCTCTTCCGTCATATTGAAGGGTAAGCGCCTCCTTCGTTATCTCTGACTCGATCTTCTGAGTCAAAAACTTCTCGAGCATCACGTTAGCCACAACTTCGTAGTCTTTGGCCTCCTCAGTGAATGCATTTTTCAGCGTAAAACGGCTGAAATAGAAATCAAACGCCGCCCCAGTCCCGTAGACCATGATCTTTTCAGCTTTCTCTTCGACGGGAAGGTTCTTGGTCACCAGATTCTCGTACAGATAAAAGAATTTTCGGGCGTCTTCAGTACTCTTAAACATGATCAGCTCACTGGGAGTATTTATCACAACTCCCGTCGGGATTTCTTCACGCGGAGGTAAAAAGAACTTCTACACACGAAAGGTCGAAGGTTTACTCGGAATGAACTTAGCATCCGTAGGCTACCTTTTCGTACTTACTTTTTATGGCTTCTATATTCAGTCTCTTTGAAATTATATAGGCAGCAATTGTCATAATAAGCTTCTAACAACCGTATAATAATTTTTGACCGGTGTTTTCACCTCGATGTTAAGTTAATATCGTACTTTTCACCTTTGAAATAAGTCTTTTCCATTTTGATAATTGGATATTTTCCATGACAGTGATCCTTGACGATGCAATCTCAGGCGATATTTCGTATACAAGCAATATGCATCTTACCAAACTAGATGAGTAATGTACCCGAAGCTCATCACCGGCGTGCTGGGATAATATTTCTAGCTTATCCTCAGAATTGTAAAATTAAAGTTTATCTTTCATCATATTTGTGAATAAATAATCTTTTCTAATGAGGTAAGAGCAACCATGTTATCAGAAGATAGATTGTTCCGTACCACTTGACTACTAACTGGAAATTAGACCAACGCCAATTTCGTCGGCTTCCTTTGAAAGAGTCGAGTAATAAGGCAGTTGGTCTCCACCGGTATTGTATACTTGTTTACATACCTCGTCGCCCACGAAATCCACAAGATGAGTAGCCTTCGAAGAGCACAAACTATCAGCGCTCAAGGTAAGTGGAATTCTGAAACGAATCAATTTCATGTTTTTTAATTTGATTGATACCGAACGATAATGCGTCCAAAATTAAGCCGCCGCCTTTGGACCCAATAGCTCCTTTTCCGGGTCACTTTGAATTAAAATCTAGATGCTGCTAGAGAATAGAATAATTTGCTGGGAGTTAAGTACCGCTGAAATTAATTCCCTCCATATTTTGATAACTTTGCTGAGAATTCTTAATATTGTTATTAACAGTAAGAAACATCTGTGCATCCTGCTGTCGTCGCTAGGATGCATGGATGATTCTATATTGAAGAAGATAAATCAATCGGCAATACGGAAATTAATGACGTTAACTACAATGGAAACTCGTGTCCTTCCTGTGACATACGTGGCTACTTCTAATACAAATGCCTATTTCAGATCATTAAGTGTGGTAGAAGCCGCGGGATTTGCCAATTCGGACGATTCTCGTTTTGTCGGGAAGAGACATGTAAAGGGGTCATCCGTGATCGTCGGGAAATGCATGAGTGGAGGAGACAGCAGGGTTTCCTCATTCAAATACAGTGGTGCAATGTCTTTAGCAGTTTGTGGCATGTTGGGTTGTGCAGTTGGACGCTAGGTGACGTGTTCTGTGGGTGACTTTGTAGTGTCACAGCGTCATTGTTCGTGGTGCCAGTCAGTAGAGCGCCACTTGGTGGTGCTCGTCAACCGCCAAGAATTTCCACAATCACTCTACTGTATTTGGGCCGAGTTAGTCGGTGGAGGACTCGAAAATCCAGACTTAATGATCTTTTCGAAAGTCCACGTCAAGGACGATGTAATCACGTTGTGCATGATTCTGCGTATTTTCGTATGCTTTCCAGTCGGAGCATTTGTCTATTGAATGGAGTTGGTTAATTTTTAATGTTGGTAGTCGTGTCAAAAAATGGGCGTTATCAGGTAAGGCAGAAAGGATTGAGTGATTCCGAAAATAGACGGCAGGTCGCAACACTACCAGAGCTTCGAAAGAGGAAATGAAAAGAAGAAAGAAAACGAACATAATGCGAATAAAAGTAAGAGGTCTTATCGCCATGTTGAGGCATGATACCGCGAAGGTCTACCCAAACACGTGTCGAAGTAGCGTCCATACAGAATGGATAACAGAGAAATGGCGGCTTACTGGCATGGAAAAGGGCGAGACCCTCTTCTCTACGAAGATTCAGTACGTGCCAGAATTGGATCGTGAACGTCAAGTCGGGGGTACGAATATTTCTCAGCACAGTTCTCAACTGCACTGTACTAGACTGTAAAGTGCCAGACGTGACCATAGCGCCAACAATCAAATGATCTGCATCAGCACAATTGATTCCACTCAATCATTCCAAACATGGAAGAAGTCCAGAGTAGCACATTGTTGTTGACAGAGATTACATTATTTTGAAACCTCTCGCAGCTGACTTGTTGAATAGTCCTTGTAAGGAAATATATTACCGTTACTGTACGAGTTGATTTCATATGTCGTGTCATCTATGGCGACTTCCATATGGCACTCTTTGAGGCCAGCACACTGAGTGGTCTCGTGCGCTGTCTTTAACTGTCACACAATAACTCAGAATTTTACAACAAGAACAAACTTCAGAAACCAGCTCGACTGATTCACGAATAGCCTCCTATCAAAAGATAAAAGTTCAGTGGGCTGTTCGTACACGACTCGGAATTATAATTCCCTTTTTCATTCTAGATTCTTGTTTATGTATTTTACAGTACCAGTGGAACTAGGTACTGTACGGTACAGTGCTGACATATTCGTGGAGTCTCACATCCCATGTTGGGATTGGGAAAAATGAAGTGCAGCTGTCCTTTTCTCCATAGAAACAGAATTTTCGTAAATAACTTGCGACATCTGCTGTTTCGTGTGTGGTAGACTATTGCACAGCACCTACTGCAGTGTGACAGAAGCTTCACAAAAAGCACAATCCAACATGTTCAGTTTTCGAAAGTATTAGAGTGATCCACGGTGTCCTGTAAACATGATTAGAATAATTGTCTAGTTCCAGCTGTTAACCTTTAGGAATCGCAAGCTCCTCTTAGTTCGTCGAGCAGCTACAGTCGAGAAACCCCCATCGCATCCTAGAAAGAACATGAGAAATCTGCCGTGTTGTACCGTGCTTGTACTCTACTATGGTGAAGTTTCTAGACTTGAGAAAAAAAAGGTGGTTTGTTCTGAAATACTGAAGTGACTTACGATGAGCCTCGAAAATTCAATCTGGTTCTAAACGAAACCCCGTGCGTATTGCTTTGCGGCAAAGCTGACTCCATCTTTATCAATCAGCAAGTTGGGTAAATAAACTATCGCCGTCAGCAACAGCAGCCGTTCCACTCGGAGAGCAAACAGCATTTGATTTCGAGCCGCATACTACTATGGTAGTTATTTTGACTACCAAAGCAAGCTTTTCGACATGCAGAAGTAGCAGAGTTACGATCTATGCCACATAGACTGCTGAACAAATAATTGGTTGTCGACTCTTGTCGTCTCTGACTAGCTGCCAAGACTCTTTACGATCGCTGAGCAAGTCATGAATCAGGAGAGTTTAACAAATGCTATTAGGTGCAAGGAATCAAATGGATACTGTACTCTGAACAATTCTAGTGTTCTCCTGGATAAGCTGCCGTGTTATGATCGCTTTTTGCGAGCAAACTGTACTGTATTTGTGACTTTAGTGCGGCGAGGAGTGACTTGCTTGAGACATTCAGGACAAAATCGGTACAGTTTCCTATTCATTTGACTGGTTACGGTTGCGATCGAGTTTTCGCAATTCACAGTACTGTATCAGTAATACTGTACGATCACTCAGAAACTTGTTCTACGTAAAAGACAACTTAACCAAGTGCAGCAAAACAAATGACATTCTTCATGGCGGCAAACACGTGCAGACAGGCTTCTGAAACAGCTGTGGCGGAGAGGATGCGTAGAACGAGGATTCGAGACTACAGCTTACAGTATCGGTACCGTACCTGCTGCACTGGAGTTTTTCGAAAAAAGGATACAGGTCCGTAAACGATGTTGTTAGAATGGCGTGCCGAGTATCACCCTTGATCGGACCGTACTCAGTGTACGTACTGCAGTGAAAACTA
>JAAUYH010005303.1_pt1 | contig 12595 bp, 8 predicted proteins | sample 7278061 | NCBI WGS metagenome assembly JAAUYH01 (sample SAMN14350203, study PRJNA611818) | marine sediment metagenome | isolation source: surface marine sediment (0.6m) | place: French Polynesia: Moorea | collected 2018-08
CCCTACGTGCGCAAGGCTCAGCAGGACGGCTACCGGTCCCGGGCTGTCTACAAGCTCCTGGAGATCGACGAGCGGGAGCGGCTGCTGCGCAAGGGCATGACGGTCCTCGATCTCGGCGCGGCGCCGGGCGGCTGGAGTCAGGTCGCGGCGGAGCGGGTGGCACCGGGCGGCCGCGTGGTCGCGCTGGACCTGCTGGAAATGGACCCCATCCCCGGCGTCGAGGTCATCCGGGGCGACTTTACGGACGAAACGGTGTTGCAGGCGGTGCTGGCGACACTCGACGGTCCCGTAGACCTTGTCTTGAGCGATATGGCCCCCAACATCACGGGTATTCGCTCGGTGGACCTGCCCCGGGCCATGTATCTGGCCGAATTGGCGCTGGATTGCGCGCGGCAGGTGCTGCGCCCGGGCGGCAGCTTCTTGACGAAGCTGTTCCACGGCGAGGGATTCGATGATTATGTTAAATTGGCGAGGACCTTTTTCGGCTCCGTGAAGGTGCGCAAGCCCAGGGCGTCGCGGCCCAGGAGTCGCGAGACATATCTGCTGGCGAGAAACCATCGGCTGTAGTAGTGTCTAAGACTGTGACGCTCTTTTGCATTGCGTCATCTGGCCCGCACCCTGGGCTCCGTGTCATGGGTTGTCATGAGGTTTCGGGGTGCGGGGCAGTCTCATTTGCCCCCCGTCCCACGCCGCGCGTCCACACGTTACCCTGGAGATTAGCCCCTTGAGCGATCTTGGAAAAAACATCATTTTGTGGCTCGTCATCGCGATGGTCCTGCTGACGGTGTTCGAGCGGTTCTCGCCGACCCAGTCCGCCATCAAGACCTACGAGTATTCCGAGTTTCGCAAGCACCTGATGGACGGCCGCATCGAATCGGTGACGATTTACGACGGTCAGCGCATCACGGGCACCTTCAAGAACGGCGAGGCCTTCGAGACGCGCAGCGCCGAGTACGACAACACCGCACTGGTCGCCGAGATGGACGAGCAGAACGTGCGCTACTCGCGTGCGGAGTCCGAGAAGCAGAGCGTGCTGCTGCAGTTGTTCCTGCAGTTCCTGCCCGTATTGTTGTTGATCGCCGTGTGGCTCTATTTCATGCGCCAGATGCAGGGCGGCGGCGGCGGCCGAAGTCCCATGCAGTTCGGCAAGAGCAAGGCGCGAATGCTCAGCGAGGACCAGGTCAACGTCAATTTCGGCGACGTGGCCGGCGTCGAGGAAGCCAAGCAGGAGGTCGGCGAAATCGTCGAGTTCCTCAAGGACCCGAGCAAGTTCCAGCGCCTGGGCGGCAAGATTCCCCGCGGCGTGCTGATGGTCGGCCCGCCGGGTACCGGCAAGACGCTCCTGGCACGCGCCATCGCCGGTGAGGCCAAGGTCCCGTTCTTCACCATTTCCGGTTCCGACTTCGTCGAGATGTTCGTCGGCGTCGGCGCCTCGCGTGTGCGCGATCTATTCGAACAGGGCAAAAAGAATGCCCCCTGCATTATTTTCATCGACGAAATCGACGCTGTGGGACGCCATCGCGGCGCCGGGCTCGGCGGCGGTCACGACGAGCGGGAGCAGACGCTCAACCAATTGCTCGTCGAGATGGACGGCTTTGAGTCCAACGAGGGCGTGATCTTGATAGCGGCCACCAACCGCCCGGATGTGCTTGATCCCGCGCTGCTCAGGCCGGGACGCTTTGATCGCCGCATCGTCGTGCCGCGCCCCGATTTGCGCGGACGCGCCGGGATTTTGCAAGTACACACCCGCAAGGTGCCGCTCGATGACCACGTAGACCTCGATGTCTTGGCCCGGGGCACACCGGGCTTTTCCGGCGCCGACCTGGAATCTCTCGTCAACGAGGCCGCGCTGATAGCGGCCCGCCGCAACCGCGATGTCGTCGCCATGGAGGATTTCGAGGAGGCCAAGGACAAGGTGCTGATGGGGGCCGAGCGGCGCTCGATGATCATCAGCGACAAAGAAAAACGCACCACCGCTTACCACGAGGCCGGTCATGCGCTGGTGGCCAAGCTGGTGGACGAAGAGACCGATCCGGTGCACAAGGTGTCCATTATTCCTCGCGGTCGGGCGTTGGGGGTGACCCAGCAATTGCCCACCGAAGACCGCTTGGGACTCACGCGCGAATATGCCCTCAACCGCATTGCTATCCTCATGGGTGGCCGTCTGGCGGAAGAAATTGTCCTCAATCAAAAGACGACCGGTGCGGGCGACGACATCAATAAGGCCACCGAACTGGCGCGGCGCATGGTCACCGAATGGGGCATGAGCGACGAGGTCGGTCCGCTCAACTTTGCCCAGAGCAAACAAGAGGTGTTCTTGGGCCGCGATTTATCCCAGGGCGAAGCGTACTCCGAGGAGACCGCACGTCGCATTGACGGCGAGATCCGCCGCATAGTCACGGAACAGTACAGTCGCGCGAAGAAACTGCTCGAAGAAAATCGGGAGATCTTGGAAAACGTGGCCCAAGCGCTGCTGGAGTATGAAACCCTGGACGGCAAGGACATCGACGTCCTATGCGCGGGCGGCACTGTTAATCGGCCGGCGCCGCGCAAGGACAATGACTCCACGGCCTCGTCTGGGAATGACGAGCAGGACGACCGACAAAAGCGGCCCGCGCTCTTTCCCCCGATCGGTAACCAGGAGCCCGAACCCGATCCGGCATAGGGCTCTGGGCGGCAGTTGGCGCGTGCGTCACTGGGCCGGCAGTCGATTCCGCGGGCCTGACGATGCAGAATCACACAACTGCCGGGACAGATGCATTAATATATTTCGATATGGGCCTGGCGACCATTGAGCTCCGCGAACGCTGCTTAGATTGGTCGCGCCTGTACGTGGTCGGCATTCTCAACGTCACTCCGGACTCGTTTTCCGACGGTGGCAAATACGACTCGGTCGACGAATACGTGGGCGCGGCTCGCGCCATGGCTCAGGCTGGCGCCGACATCATCGATATCGGTGGTGAGTCTACCCGGCCTGGCGCAGTTGCCGTGGACCGCGCCCAGGAGCTCGCCCGGGTCTTGCCCGTCATTGCGGCGGTGGCCCGCGACATCGAGAGCGAGGGCCTCAGAGTTGCCATCTCGATAGACACGACCAAGGCCGCGGTTGCCCAGGCCGCACTCGCAGTCGGCGCCGAGATCGTCAACGATATTTCCGGCGGTCTGTTCGATCCCGACATCATCGAGGTGACGGCGGCGGCCAGGGCTGTTTACGTTTGTGGCCACGTGCGCGGGGAAACTCTCACTCAAGTTCATGAGGCAGAAAGAAATCCACCGTCCTATGATGAGGTTGCCCGTTCTCTGGCCCGGCGCATGGAGCAGCTGCCCCCAACCCTGCGGGCGCGCACCATCATCGATCCTGGGTTGGGGTTCGGCAAGCCGACGCCCAACAATCTCGAACTGATGGGGCGGGCGGGCGAACTCAGCGAGCACGTGGGCTGTCCTGTGATGGTGGGGCCATCGCGCAAGCGCTTTATTCGCGAGCTCGTGGGCGATGGGGCAGATATGTCTCAGCGCGACCTCGGCACTGTGGGGGCGTGTTTGGCCACAGCGGCAGGCGGGGCCCATCTGGTACGGGTCCACGAGGTGAGTACGCTCATGCCGGCACTGCGGGTATTTGAGGCGGCGACGCCGCCGTTGCCGTTGCCGTTGCCCCTGCCTTTGCCCAATAAGAACAACGACAACGATAACCACAACGATAGCAGGGAGGAGGAGGCCACATGAGTTTTCTCCTCACCGATTGGTTCGGCGATAAGTGGACCATCGCCATCACGAGTAGCATCGATATCCTCATCGTGTACTACGCCATCTATCGCGTGCTCTTGACCATCAAGGGCACCCGGGCGGCACAGATGGTGATTGGCATGGTGCTCCTGCGCGCGGTGGCCATGGTCGCCGAGCGCCTCGAAATGAGCATCGTCTCCCTGGTGCTCGATAGCTTCTTCAATCAGATCATCATCATCGTCATCGTTCTATTCCAACAGGACATTCGCCGCGGACTCATGCGCATCGGTCAGAACATGGTCCCCTTTGGCAAGACCCACCAGCTGACCCATGCCTTTGATGAAGTCTTGGCAGCCGCGCAGCACCTGGCCAAAGTGCGCATGGGCGGCATCGTGGTGTTCGAACGCGATGCCGATCTCAAGCCCTTTCTCGATGCCGGCAAGGCCATTGATGGGCTGGTCTCCAAGGAGCTCTTGGTATCGCTCTTTGTACCCTCGCGCGACAATGAACTTCATGACGGGGCGGTAATTATTAACAAGAACCTGCGCATCGAGCGCGCGGGGGTGCTATTGCCACTGTCGCGCTCCGGGGTGCTCAGCCAGGAGTTTGGCACGCGCCATCGCGCCGGTCTGGGCATTACGGAAGAGACCGACGCTGTGGCGCTGGTGATCTCGGAGGAGCGCGGCGAGATATCGCTGTGCGTCAAGGGGACGATTGCGCGAGACCTTGAGATCGATACCCTGACCAAAGCATTGCAGGATCTCTTTGACGAAGAGCCGACCAGTGAAGTGGCTGCGGTGGCAGCGGGCGGAGTGGAAGAGACGCAAGCGCCTGCGCCCCCCAAGGCCGCGGTACCCTTGACCGAGACCACCATGATCGAGCGCCCGGAAAAAGTGGAAAAAGCGCCGCTTTCCCGGTCCAGTGCCCATGTTCTCAGCACTCAGACCCGCTCGCCGGCACCGACGCCTAGGCGGTCTCAGACCCTGGACCGCGCGGAAAATCTGGTGGATCGGGCCCATGAGCGGCCGGCCGAACGGGCGGCTGAGCGGGCGTCCGAGCGGGCGGCCGAGCGGCCGGGCGAGAGGGCGGCCGAACGGCCGGCAGAGTCTCAAGGAGAGCGCAAAGTCGAGCTCAAACGCGAGCGCAAAGACAGGCCGGGCGGCAAAGACAGAGGGGCCAAAGATCGACCGGAGAGTCTGATGGCGGGACGCTCGAGCGCGCATATTCCGGTGACCCAGCGGGCCCAGACCACCGATCGCCTCGTGGAGCCGGGGTCATGAACGGCGGCGCTGGCAGCCAGCGTCCCGACAGTGGGGGGCGGCCAAATAGCGGCGGCGGCAGTGGCGAGGAGCAAACGGCCGCCGAATCGGGTGCCATGCAGCCCACCACCGGCATGACGCGCTGGCCGCGTCGTCTGATGCAATGGCTGAATCGGCTATTTCTGCACAATGGGCTGCTCAAACTCGTCTCTCTGGTCTTGGCGATTGCCCTCTTCTTCATGGTCAACACCAACAAGGACGTCATTATTGGCGTCAACATCGGTGTGTCCTACGAATTGCCCAGGGACAGGATCATGATATCGAAGCGGGTAGATCGCGTCGGTCTCACCCTGAAGGGGTCGCCCAACCGAATCCGCCGCTTTGACGAGCGCGAGCTCGACCGCATCGTCGTCGACCTCACCGACGGTTCTAGCGGGTTGCACACGTTCTCCAAAGACCAGGTTCGGCTTCCCGATGGCTTAACGCTCCTGTCTATCAATCCGCCCACCATCGATATTGTCTTTGAGCCTATGGCGGAAAAGACGGTACCGGTGATTGTGCGCACTGCGGGAGATCCCGCCCGCGGTTACCAAGTCGCGCAAATTACCCCCAATCCGCCACAGGTGGCGATTCGCGGTGCGCAATCCGTCGTGCGCCTGGTCGATAAGGTGCCGACGCGGGAGCTCAGGCTCGACGATCGCAAATCGTCCTTTACCGTGAGTATCCCTATCGAATTGCCGCGCAATACCCAGGGCGGCATCGAGGTCGTCGATCGCCAGTCCATCGAGATCTCGGTGCGCATCATCGAGCAGCCGGCCACCAGGACCGTGAGAAATGTGCCAGTCCAAGTCGTCGCCGGGGAACGGGAGCCGACGCCGGGACGGTATGTCACCGATCCCTCGACAGTCGATGTGGTGCTGCACGGGCCACTATTGACCATCGAAGCGCTGGAGGGCGAACTGCTGGCCGAGGTTCGTCTCTATGCCGAGGACGCGGCCGGGCGTGCGCGGCAAGCCGCGGTGCAGGTGGCCAATGTGCCCGCTGGCGTGGGCATTGAAGTGAAGCCGGCGCTGGTCACGCTGCGGCCAATTCGCTAATTGGGCCGGGCCCGGCGGCCCTTTATAGCTGCATGACGTAGGTGCCAGGGGCATCGCAAATCGGTTGATAACCGTCCTGGGCGACACCGAGCTGGGATGGGGCGGCAACCATGCCGCTGGCGTGGGATTTGAGCCATTTTTCCCACGTCGGCCACCACGAGCCCTTGTTGCTCGGGGTCTCGGCTCGCCATGCATCGGGGTTGATATAGGCCGCGCCCGGGCTTCTCACGGCCAATTGATGGCTGCGGCGCGGGTGTGCGGGTCCGCAGGCGATGCCGGCGTTATGGCCGCCGGTGGTGAGACAGAAGGTGAGCTCGCAATTGGGCGCCAAGCGGTGGATCTTGTACACCGATTTCCAAGGGGCCACGTGGTCGGTGGTCGTGCCGACGTAGAACATCGGCACTCGGATATCGCTCAGATGGATGTTGCGACCTTGCACCTTGTAGTGATCTTCGGCGAGCTCGTTGTCCAAATAGATCTTCTGCAGCCATTCGAGCTGCAGGCGATAGGGCACGCGGGTGACGTCCTTATTCCAGGCCATGAGCTCGATCCACGATTGCTCTTGACCGAGCATGTAGCGTTCGACGATGGGGCGCCAGATGAGCTCGTTGGCGTTCAGCGCGTTGAACGCCGATGCCATGTATTTGCCATCGAGATAGCCGTCTCGGGCCATGAGGTCCTTGATCATCGCCAGCTGGCTATCGCCCAAGAACATCTCGATTTCGCCGGGTTCCGAACAATCTGTCTGAGCGGTAAAGGTGCTGACAGTCGCCAGCCGATCGTCATTTTCCCGCGCCAGGGTGGCCGCCGCGATTGCGAGCAAGGTGCCGCCGGCACAGTAGCCGACGGCGTTGACTTTGCGCTCGGGGAGCACGGTGTTGACCGCCTGCAGTGCCTCCATGAATCCGAGCTCAAGATAGTCTTCGAGGCCCAAATCGGCATCGCCTTTGTCGGGGTTCTTCCACGAGATGCAAAAGACCGTATGCCCCTGCTCGACCAGGAATTGCACCAGCGATTTCCCTGGAGTGAGGTCGAGGATGTAGTACTTCATGATCCACGGCGGCACGATCAGAATGGGTTCGGCAACGACCGTGTCGGTCATGGGCTGATACTGGATGAGTTCGATCAGGCGATTGCGGAAGATGACTTTGCCAGGAGTCACCGCCATGTTCTTGCCGACGGTGAAATCGCCGGTATCGAGACTGGAATTCGTGGCGAACTTTTTCTTGATATCGTCGAGCCACATGCCGGCGCCGCGCTGCAGATTGGCGCCCGATTCTGCGCGGGTGGTCTCGATAACGTCTGGGTTGGTAAACGGGACGTTGTAGGGCGAGATGGCGTCGAGGACTTGGTGGGTCATGAACGAGACCAGGGCCTCGTGGTTTTTGTTCATGCCCTCGATGTCGCTGGTCGCCTCCTGCCACCACTGCCGCGCCATCAAGAACGATTGCGACAGAGTGTTGAAGGGAAACTTGTCCCACTTGTCGCCTTGGAAGCGGCGGTCGTGGGCTTCGGGAGCGGCCACAGCTTCGGGCGCTGGCTGTCGCCTGACAGCGGCCATGCTGGCGCGAAAGGCGTAGGGCAGGAGTTTGCGGGTCTTGTTCAGGCCGCTATTGAGGAGTTTGAGTTGCTTGCCCGGCGATAGTGCCAAATGCATGGCCCAGTCGATCCATGCACTGGCCACCGCGGGCGGTGACATACCCATCGTCGCCTTGGCGAGAGATTTGCCTACCTCTCGATCCAGCGCCGCAGCCAGCTTGTCGATGACGGACTCTGGAACGGCTTCCCCATCGAGATGCGGGATGGATTCGGGACGGGCGGTACTCGATTGCGTCTTCGGGTCTATATTGGCTTTTGCTTTCATGAGCGTGTCTGTTTCTCTTGTGACGTTTGCTCGGCGCGCTGGAGCACACCCCCGCCCAGGTGAGGCCGCGGCGCCGATCAGGTACGAAGCGTAATGACTCCCAGGACGATTACCCCCCTGCGATCATTAGTCAAGCATGATACATGGTCTGTGGTTGGAACCTTCCCTGTGAGGATGGTGTACGAGTGTTTTGTGCAAAGTGGTGTGCACTGCGTCATGGTCGTTCAGCCCGGTTGAGATGCCGCGGTGCGGGATTGCGTTTGCCACTGGGCGGCACTGAGGCGGTAGAGATCGAGCTCTTTGCCGCCGTAGTACGCCCGCGTGATCCCCTCGTGATGCATGCCCAGACGCCGGGCCACCGCATGAGAGCGATGATTGGGAGGCTCGACAACGGCGATCACTTGGGCCAGTTGCACGTTCTCAAATGCGTAGCGGAGGCAGCCGCGACCGGCCTCGGTGGCAAAGCCTTGGCCCCAGACCATGCGCGCCAAGTGCCAGCCGACTTCGATATCGCTGGTGAACGCATGATCGCGATCGGGGATGGGCTTGAGCAGAACTGTGCCGACCAGGGCCCCATCGTCTTTGCGCAAAAGGGGCCAACTGCCGTAGTCACTGTCGCGGTAACGGTCGATGATGATATCCAGGGTGGCGCGGGTTTGTCCGATGTCACTATCCGCGGTCTTGCCGATAAATCGCGCCACTTGCGGATCGCCGTAAATGCGGAATGCGGCCTCGGCATCGTCGCGTTGCCAGCGGCGCGCGATCAGCCGGGGTGTCTCAAATGCGATGTCACTTCTCACCATGGCCATCTCATCATGGCAGATCGAAGCACCGCCGCCATTTCTCGATCATTGCCTCCTGATCCGCGGCCTGGGCCGTGATACAAACGAGTTTGTGGCATCGCGAAAATTTTTTGGTACCGACGGGATCCGCGGCGTCGCCAATGTCGAGCCGATGACGTCTGAGACCGTCACTCGTTTGGGCATGGCTGTAGCGGCGCGTCTGCAGCAGACAATGGGGCGTTCGCCCCGTATTGTCATTGGCAAAGATACCCGGCTATCGGGATATCTATTCGAAACCGCTATGGCTACCGGCATTGTATCCATGGGGGCAGATGTGTGGATCACTGGTCCTCTGCCCACGCCCGGTATCGCCTTTATCACCTCGTCGATGCGGGGGGATGCCGGCGTTGTCATCAGCGCGTCACACAATCCATTTCAGGATAACGGAATCAAACTGTTTTCCCGCTCGGGCTACAAACTCGAGGACCAAGTAGAGGCCGAGATCGAGGCCCTGATGGAGTCGCCCGATTTGAAGCAGTGGCGGGCCAAACCGGAGGATATCGGTCATACCACCCGTATTGAAGATGCGCGTGGTCGCTACATTGTCCATTGCAAGACGGCGTTTCCCGATGCGTTGACGCTCGATGGAATGAAGATCGTTGTCGATGGCGCCCATGGGGCCGCCTATCGGGTGGCACCGACGGTATTTGAGGAGCTCGGTGCCGACGTCGTGTCTATCAACACCGAACCCAACGGGCGCAACATCAATGCGCAGGCGGGGGCGCTGCATCCCAAGGGAATGTGTGCCCACGTGCTTACCCATGACGCCGATCTCGGCATTGCCTTTGACGGCGATGCCGATCGCGTGGTGATGTGTGACGGCAATGGGCAGATTGTCGATGGCGATGCAATTATGGCTCTCTGTGCCACCCGCATGTTGGCCGAAGGCACCTTGTCCCACAACACCCTGGTGACGACGGTAATGTCCAATCTGGGTCTTGAGCGCGCGGTAAAGCAGGCGGGCGGCCAGTTGGTGCGCACCGACGTCGGCGACCGCTACGTGGTTGAGGCCATGCGCAGGGGCGGCTACAATGTCGGCGGTGAGCAATCGGGGCATTTGATTTTCCTCGATCATATGACCACGGGCGATGGCGTGATCGCGGCGCTGAAAGTGCTCGCCATCATGGTGCGCGAGGAACGGCCTCTATCCGAGCTCGCTCAGGTAATGGTGCGGAGTCCGCAGGTTCTGACGAGTGTGCGTGTGGCGCGAAAAGTACCGCTGGAAGAGCTGTCCACGGTGACCTCTCTGATCAAGGAGATCGAGACCGAACTCGGCGATGAGGGGCGGGTTCTGGTGCGTTATAGCGGTACCGAGGCCAAGGCGCGGATCATGATCGAGGGGCCCAACGAGGTGATGATCCGTCGCCAGGCCGACAAGATCGGCCAGGAAATGGTCGAGCATTGTCAGTAGTGCTCACCCAGCGTCGTCGCAAGAACGAGCTCGGCAGTAGAAGAAAGGGCGCAGTCTGGGTTGTAAGCCTGCGACCCAGCGCGAGGATCTATGCAATACGTCGTCACCGCTGAAGAGATGAAGGCTTTGGATGCTGCCGCCATCGACGGGATTGGACTGCCCGGCATCGTGCTCATGGAGAATGCCGGACGTGCGGTTGCGCGCGTGGTGGAGGAGCTCTTGCCGATTGCTCCGGGCGGACACACACCGCGGGTGGCCGTGGTCTGCGGCGCGGGCAATAACGGCGGCGACGGCTATGTCATCGCCCGCTGTCTGCGCGAGGTTGGCCTCCAGGTTACCGTGTATTTGGCCGCAGCGCGTAAGAGTATCCAGGGAGATGCCAGGCTGCATCTCGATGTCTACGAAAATGTCGGCGGTTTGGTGGTACCGATTGCCGACGAACGGTCGCTGTTCACCCATCGGGAGGCCATTCGCAGCGCCGATGCGGTGGTCGATGCCGTGTTTGGCACCGGGCTGACCCGAGATGTGACCGGTCACTATCGCCACGTGATTGATTTCATCAATCAGTGCCGCCACCATCGGGTTGCCGTGGACATTCCCAGTGGGCTATCGGCGGATACTGGCGAAGTATTGGGCGGCGCGGTCGATGCCACCGTTACTGTGACCATGGCGTTTCTCAAGATCGGTATGGTGACTGCACCTGGTTTTACCCATTGTGGCGAAGTGCATGTGGCCGAGATCGGCATTCCCGCTGCCTTGGCCAAGCAGCATGGCATCCGCGTGGCCCTGGTTGAGCCCGCTGACATGGCGCGGGTGTTGCCGTCGTTTGCGTTGACTACGCATAAAAACCGGCGCGGTCATGTGCTCGCCGTGGCCGGTTCACCGGGTAAGCGCGGTGCGGGTCGCTTGGTAGCTGCTGCCGCGATGCGCACGGGAGCGGGATTGGTGACCCTGTCCTCACCATGGGCGTACGGGGAGATTTGGGCCCCTGATCCAGTCATGACCGCGGAGCTCGATCCAGACATCGATCCCCAGGCCGGCGCCGATGGCTGGGCCCAGGTGAGCGAGCGGTTTTACGCCTTGGCCAGTGATAAGCAAGTTGTGGCAATGGGGCCGGGGATGCCGGCGACGCCAGGAGGTCAGGCGCTGGTATACACGGCGCTTTCGAATTCTGAGCAGCCCTTGGTCCTCGACGCCGACGCGCTGAATCACTTGGGCACTGATTTGGCTACTGTTGCTCAATGTTCGGCTCCGGTGATTATGACGCCCCATCCAGGCGAGGCCGCGCGTCTGCTCGGGATTTCGACTACCGACGTTCAGCGGGACCGCCTCGCCGCGGTGCGCACGCTGGCCGAGCAGAGTCGTGCGACGGTGGTGCTCAAGGGCGCGCGTACGATGGTGTGTCATGAAGGTTTTGTGACGATCAATCCGATGGCCCATAGTGCGTTGGCTACTGCCGGTTCGGGGGATGTGCTTACTGGGATTATCGCTGCGCTATTGGCGCAGGGCGCCGAGGCTGTCGATGCTGCCCGTCTGGGGGTGTATATTCACGGGCTGACGGGGGCCCGAGCGGCCGAGACGTTGGGCAGTCATGGGGTGACGGCGTCTGACCTGGTGGAGGAAATCCCGGCGGTGATGTCGGCGATGTAGGGCGATACGGACCGTGTGGTCTGAGTGGATGTCGTTTGTTTGAGCTAGAATTGAGCGGGTGGGCGAGGAGCGGAGGCGCTGCCCGCAATGGACGGGGAGCGGAGCCGCTGCAGCAGGTGGACGAGGGCGGAGCCGCTGCAGCAGGTGGACGAGGGCGGAGCCGCTGCAGCAGGTGGGGCTTCCGTGACTCAGACAGTCCTCGCCGGTCGCCGCTTGCTTCAGACTCGCAAGATGCCTTGCTAACGCGAATGCTGGCGGCCGGCGGCCGCCGGTCGGCGGCTGCGGAACTCGCCCGGAACCCCACCAGTAGCGGCAACTCCTTTGGTGGCGCTCTTCAATTTGTACGGCAGTCTGGAAAGTGAGCGGGCGGCTGCCGGTGGGCGGCTGCGGAACTCGCCCGGAACCCCACCAGCAGCGGCAACTCCTTTGACGGCTCTTCGAGCTCAGTATGGTAGCCAGACGAACTTGGGAGCAGGCGAAAGAGTTATTCGGGTGTGTAGCCTGAATCGGCCAGGATCTGGTCGAGGGTATCGGCGGTAAGGATGCGGTCGGCCCAGCTTTCCAAGGTGGCGACGCCGGCCTGTTCGACTTGGGCAAGGACTGCGGGGTCGAGGGGGCCAAAGCGTTTGGTGAGTTGGCGTAAGATGACTGCACGTTGGCCGCGTTCGATGCCGGTCTTTATGCCAGCTTCCTCGCCTTCTTTGCGGCCTTGGGCGGCATGGTATCGGGCGAAATCACTTTGGGGTTGATAC
>JAAUYH010015995.1_pt1 | contig 12595 bp, 11 predicted proteins | sample 7278061 | NCBI WGS metagenome assembly JAAUYH01 (sample SAMN14350203, study PRJNA611818) | marine sediment metagenome | isolation source: surface marine sediment (0.6m) | place: French Polynesia: Moorea | collected 2018-08
CCCCCCCCCGGTATGGACCCAGTCCTAAAGCAGCCGCCGAATTCTGCAATCGTACGACGGATGTCAACACATGAATAGCGGGAAGACAAATAGAACTTCTGGTCCCATGTTTGATGGATTCTGCCCATAGTATTTCCTTCGCACGTTACCATATTGAAGGAAGTCCGTAGAAATTGCGCAACTGTTTATGCCTCTTCGCTAGTTGATGAATCGTCGAAGAAAAAAATTTTAGACATGACTTCTGACATTTGAACGTACATCCTCTTTCATTACAACCTCAAATACCTTGCTCCCATGTCCTTTGAATACTGATGAGAACATACCATCCACGAAAGTTCTGTAAATCCCAGTCCGCATAGTGTATTGTTTCGATTACAGACGGGAGACTAATGGAACTACGTGAGAGTTCCTTTCACATTCCGGCAGTGTGCCCAGAGTTCTAAGGGCCATACTTTCCATGACATTCTATTCATGCGTCATTCTCCGTTTTCCATAATTGATTCGCTATCGGGACATGAAAATAAAGCCGCAAAATCTTCATCACTAGGCTATTCAACTGCTGACAGGAAGGCACTAAACGCATCGTTTTCCGTTTGCCGATTTATCTTCTTCACATTCCTAACTGTATAGATTGCCGCGGTAGGACTTGTAAATTTGGTATATCAGGATCTGAATGCATCTCGAAAGGTTCCACGAGTCCTACAAACTTCTAACAGCCATACATCTAAGATTTCTCGCGTAAGAACACGAGATTTCTATGCAGCAAAAAGAGCATGGCCGATTCCGTCGTATGGAACGAGTTTTTCACATTTCGGAAAGTTTAAATCCATAGCAGAAACTTCCATGTACCAATGATATAATGTGTGCAGAATTACTCCGCTGGGCTCACTCCTTTTTGTTTTGTTCGCAACAACTTCTGCATGGCAGTGACAAGAAATATTGATTCATACATATACATGAATTGATTGTCTGCGTCTATAACATTTTTAGAAATAGAAGTAGACTTCCTCAAGATACGAATCAAGTCGTCATCGTCGGATTTGCAGGCCAAAAACGACCTTTCTTGCCATCCCATGTACGTAATCTGTTCCACATTTCTCTCTCAATTTCAGATTCTTGTTCGTAATCATCGGCATAGATAAATTCACCAAGGACCTGATACCATGTATCTAATCCAGAATACAACAAGCTTTGTGTCTCACGCACGCACAATCCCCTATTCATTGCAGTCCCATGACAGGTAGTAAAATGAAGTAGCAGCCTCGCTGTGAAATGTAGTCGCTTCGGATTTTGGTCTAAGAGAACAACGGAAGCTGCTTCCATAATCCGGCGCAGCATTTTGTATTGAAACATGACTCGCAATGAGTTGTATTCGTTACTGACTTTCGGAATCGCGACAGAACTCCATTCGCATGAGCAAAAAGGTTCTTCTATCGATTTGATTATTTGTGAAGAAAATGTCGGCAAGTGTAATCGAACTCCGAGTATTTGAAGAAAGATTGACTCATGCCCGCACGAGCCTCGTAACAAATAATCTTGACAAGAACAAATACTTCGATTTGCGATAAAGAAACATCCACTGGCAGGAAAGAAATTGCGATACATAATACCTTCATTGTACTTCCCTGTCGCCAATTCTTCGAACCCTATACAAACACAAGTTGAGATTCGCTTTTTCCTGTGCTCGGTCGAACCAAAACCAGAGCTGCATAAGTATTCTTGTGCGATTTCAAAACAGGTATGTCATGAATTCTGTTGCAACGGGATTATCCGGCGGTCATTAAGTCCTGCATCAGCAATATTTCCAACTCAACTGTTGGCGTGTCGATAGCTGTGGTTCTTACGAGTCTTGACTTCGTTTGTCGTCATATCGGTTTTCGTTTCCGTGATTTGTGAACATCGTTATCTGATGCTGACGCATTCGATACTCGGTAATTTCCAATGCATAATCCTGATTCAACTTCTGTGACGCGAATCGGAGTTTCACTCGCACTGAAAATTGCTTCTTAGTACTCTGAAAGGCTTTATTTATCAATGCTTGACTCGGTGAAGCTAAAGTACAAAATGACAATAGAACCAGCGCGAAGTGATGAGCAATTATTCTGTCATTCAAGATCACCCGTAAATGTTGCAAGAAAAGGTTAAAAACTAGGAAAAAGAACACGCGAGATTTCTGGAAGAAGGATCGATTTTATTGATTTTGCCGCATTGGGAACAGATTGGCAAGATAAAATCCTTAGAAAAGGCACGAAAGTTTGCAGAATTCCAAAATATTGGCTCCCATCTATCATGAAAAATTCAAAACAAAACTTTGCGAACTGTTGGACACAAAAACATAAATATGTTAAATGGGCTGAATTTTTCAGAAATAATTGCAGCTGCTGAGTGCTATTTGATTCTGGTATAGTAACATCACGCTTGCTTTTTATGCCATATCTAATTTCAAAACCATGACTCTCGTCAGGATTAATATTTAATGATTATCTTGATTTTTCTCGGTTATAAAATTTCCTTTATAAGTTATTAGATCACGCTGATTTTGCAACGAGAGGCTCTCTTAGCAGACGAAAGTACATATAAATCGAGATCGCACCTAGTTTCTGTTCAGCCAGCTTACAAGTAACAGACTACAGCCCGCCTTTCTTCAGCATAGTGCACATCTACGACTAACTGCAACTTTTTCTAGTAGCGGAGCAGAGCTCGTCAGCAAAGTCGGCATCCTTCCTCAAGGGGAAGAAGGAGACAGCTGCAGCAGGATAACCCGCAGTAGACGAAATCAACTCTGCAGATGGCTCAAAAAGACGAAGAAGATACCGAATAAGACCTTAGTTGGCGAACAAGCTGCGCTCACCAGCACAGGCAAAAACTACCTCAATGCCACTCCTTCGTGCCGAGGGGAAATCTACCCGGCTACAGCGCCTTCTCATATTTCGCTCATCGACCGAAGGCTCTGAATAAACAACACGCAACACTGGGCAAGTATTAAAAGCAAAAGTGACTATAATGGATTTCTCAGAAGACGATTTGCGTAATGTTTGTACGGCGATGGACGGCACAAAGCTTATTCATTGTAATAAATTTGGTACCGTCATGCCTTTTGGACTGGTCTGCTGCCTATATGGGACGTTGGGTACCTCAAACAACCTAAAAAATGGAATTTCTCAAGTTTTGTGAGATAACGTAGCACAGTTACTCTCTGCGGTCCTTGTAGACCTCTATTTCGAAATACCAATATAAACCAGGAAATAGTTCGGTCGTAGTTCTCACCAACAACTACCTCCTTCTCTTACTCGCTATCCAGAACACTACTGTACAAGACTCAAAATGGTGCGCCGTACTACCACTTTTGTGTTGATGATTCTGTTTGTGATCGCTAGCGCAGCTCAAGAGCCCGCCAAGGTTGAATCTTATGATCTATCCTCTTGCGTCCATCGCCGGGATGATGATGGCTGTTCCACGGATAGCAAAAGGATTCCAGGCTATGCATTCCATGTTTCTCAACGCAGCAATGCCGAAATAACAGTGGATATGGTGCGTATTGCAAGCGGAACTGGCAAGGACGATGATATCTCAAGCATCATTCGCATCGATATAGACAATGCCCAGATGCCTACCGTTACTATACGTGCAGGGTAGATTAGGCAATTGTCTTTCATGTCGCCAACCCCTTTAGCTGTCTTTGTTCTATTACTAGCGTAATTCATGCGTTGCTCGTAAGGATTGTACCCTATCAACTGCAATAGTTTTACTCTACCTGGCTGGTAAAATGAAAGGCAGAGAACAAGTTGTTACACACAGTAAAGTAGAGTGTAACCTTCGTTGGCTTCTCCACAAACCTTGTCAATTGTATCAGCGAATACAGCATTTAAGGCCTAAAAACTCGCTCGGTGTTGTCGTACAAAAGAAATTAAAGAAAAGGTTTGGCAAGCGGGTCTTCTTACTACAACAAGCAGTGAGCACCATGAGTGGCCACAGATAGGGGATTGACGCCCAGCCCAGCGAACGCGCGTAATGGACTAACCATCCCTGCGCCGCCGCCTTGGGGTCGACAAAACTAGTGAACATACTTGCGCGCACGCCATTCACGACTTCATTTCCACGCTCATGTTCGGGTTATGCAATCTCCGCGCGTACACCCGTTCCACTCAAGCCAAAACTGCCCCATCGATACGTTAGCTAACGTGGACATCACCTCCATGGATGGTGCCCCTGGACTTAAGGACGTGCCAGGTGATTGATGCTATCCGTGCTGTTGTGATTGTAGTATCGCTGGTCACTAAAGGTACGGGGAATGGCGACGGAACAGCTTCCACCTCCGGTTCAGCGGTGGAAGGCGCAGAAGCGAGTGATGATGTCGCAGTAAACGGCGCAGCGGAAGCGGTGGCCGACAGCGCCGGGCTCCGTGAAGTGCCGTTTATGGACTGCACTCCCTGCTTAATCGGCATAATTCCGCGGTGCTTGTTTCGTTGTTCCTCCAAGTCGTGGCACGCCATCCACTATTTCCTATCTGTGCCAACGGCGGCTTCTAGCATCCCGTCGAGGAATCGCTTCAGTGGCGCAGAAAGCGCTGTCTTCGGGTTGGATTCCCATCGTTGTGACGCTTGAAAACATATTCTCCGCACAAGATTCCATAAAATACAGTTTTTTGAATACCAGAACAAGTGTTTGTTTTTGGCATAACACGGACAATAAAAACGAAAGGTAAACGATATCTGATAACAGCATGAAAATTCGGTATTCCGTACATTATCAAAACAATTTCTTGATATTATCATATTTAGTTCTTATTTTCTGATTTTATGCTTATCCTAGTTATGAAGTCCTATGATATCCTCGTTTTAACTTGATTCTGGTCAGCGATACTTTCCCATGATACCATTCACAACAATCACAATCACAACACACCCTACTCAATACTCAATAATGAACTTGTCGATCATCTTCTTTTTCATCTCACTGCAAGCGATCTGTGTCATCGCTGCACCGCGATCGCGAATTCTCATGCACATGCTGGCTGCGCCTACCGCAGGTCATCACCGCGCATTGCAGAAATGCGGCAGAATCATTGCGCAAAACTGGAAATCTCGAACGCAAACACGCATCGAGATCAAGTTCCGCAACGACATGAACGGCGTGTACGCTTCCGCCTACCCCACCAGCTATCAGATCGTCAACGGCGCTCAGTATCCTGTCGCAATGGCGAAGTACATCTCCGGCAAGGACCACAACACGAAGGAAAAAGGCGACAAGCACTACGACATGGTGATCAATTTCAACATGAAGTACGACTGGTACGTTGGCACCGACGGCAAGCCGGGTGCTGGCCAGGTAGACCTCGTGTCATTGTGCCTGCACGAAGTTGTGCATGGATTATTTATGGCGCCAGGCGGTATCCGTATGTCTAAACACAAGGACGGCTACGCGATGGGAAAGTTCACACGACCGGTTCTTCATCGGTTCAACCAATTCCTCGCGTGTGAAACGCCCAATGGCGACTGTGCGCTCGCAAGCTACCGGAAAACATGGCGTAACAACGGATCGGAGCGCAACTTCGGACGCTGTGTCACCGGCAATGCACTGTGGTTCCGCACCGAAAAGGAGCGTATTGCACGCATCTATGCACCGAACGAGTACTCTTCCAGTTCATCACTCTCTCATCTGGACGAGAGCACGTATCGAACGACAAACTCGCTTCTCACCCCGTTCTCGCCGAGGGGGTATGTGAAGCACGAGTTTGATCCGCTGCTGATTCGTATCATGAAAGTGATGATGGACCAAACCGAGCCCGGTGCACCGGGGTGCTCTCGAAAAGCAACCCCGTACGTTCATGGCGCTGTGATGTCCCGGCTCCCATCGCCATCGCCCAGTCCACTAAAGCTAATAGTTGTTGACATTAGGCAATAGAAATTTTCAAATAAATCAAAATTCAAACAAGCGTTCTTAGCAAAAATTGACCTCAGTACCTCGTAACGGAATTTGCTGCAGAGTGCCTTGCTGCTGGTCCGCGAAACCCGAACTGATGACCATTTATATCGATGGAGTGGTCCGAGTACCGAGTACTACGTAAAGCGAAGCATTAAGTTTATTCCAAGGGATAATTTTACCGTGACAGCATCCATTGGAGAAGAAATTAGCTAGAATTTTGTGCCAGTAAGAGATCTTGCCTTCAATTTACGCTCTTACCACCCTATCTCTGCCAGAGTTACTAGTTCGATACTGGGAGGAGGTTACCATTGTTGCGGGTGGAATTCAACAAATTCAAACCAAACCATAACTATGGTCAACTGCGCTGCACACTGCGTGCATAATTGCATGGATATGACGCAGGTATACGATTCTAGTACTACAGGGCATATGACTGATAATTTGTGAGGATTTAGACGCACGCACGATATCCGTTACTTTGCACACGAATGTTCTGATGTGTGCTTGTTTGGCAGTAGCACAGTATGAAAACGTTTCGATCAAAACAAGCTACTGCTAACAAGTCAATGTACAAGCGGATGGTTATGAGGGTGGACCTGCGTTAGCCTACGGTGGGATTGCGTCCGCTCCATTTAGGTGCTAATGGTTTCCCTAAGAAATTAGAAATGCGAGAGTAGCCCGGATTTGGTTGCAATTGTTGAAATAGAGCAGTTGTTGACCAATCGAAATCAACGCGTTACATCGTTTCTAATTCTTCGCTGCCAGGGAAGTAAAACGGCTATTAGACACAGTTCTATCCGCGAATTATGAAATGTAAACGTTCTAAATGGACATGTCGCAATAGGGCGCGGGGAATGGCCTTGTCCATCTGGAATTACGGCCGAAACCCAGTTGAAAAATTACTAGTAGAGTCTAAGGTAAGATGACGACCACCTAATAACTCATCCATAAGTGTAGTTGTAATCTAAGGCCGAACCGTGTGAAATGACACGAGGCATTTGTTTTGTTGCCAACCACCTAATGGCGCCCAACTTATAATGTACAGTACTGAGGGATTGATTGAGCATGCCCTTCATTCCTCCTAGGTCCGTAGGGTTGAGTTCTATAGTATTACGATACCCGTTCATATTCCATACAGGTTCAGCTGCGCAAACACGTACCTTTGATTCACGCACAACACAACACAACCTAGTCCTTAACGAAAACAAGTTGTCTCACAGATTGCAACGCAATATAGTCTTCCTACCACAACAGGCGGTGAACACCATGTGTGGCCATAGATAGCGGTTTTATGCCAAGTCTAGTGAGCACAAGTGACGGTGCAAGCCATGCCTGCGCTGTTCTGGAGTCAAAGAATCTGGTGAACCTGGTAGCGCGTATGCCATCGACGTCAATTTCGCCGCTACTTGTTTTCGGATTGCACAACCCCGAGCTTACATCCACTCAAGAGCCTACTCATCACAATATCTGGAAATCATTCATATTCGCGGCGTGGGCTACGAATAACTCGACTCGTCGATGCCATACTCTCGTAGAAAATATCTTTGATTACTGCACAATGTTTATCAGAGAGGAGAACCAGTGAAGAATTCGACTATGAGGCTGGCATAGAGGGGTGCTGGAAAAGTTGAGAAGCTTTTTGCAGAGTGACTTGCATCTCGTCGGCGAAACCAGAACTGGCAATCTGTAATATCGAATAAGTGCTTCGAATACTGTTTTAGGCAAGGGATAAAGTTTGTCCCTCGGGCTGATTTGGCTGTTTCAACATACTTTGCAAAAAGGAATTGGCTAGAATGCGGAACCAGCAAGAAAGCTTGTCTTCAAACCAGGCTCTTACTCCCCTATGTCCGCTAGGATTTTCAGTTTCATATTTGGAGGAGGTTAACGTTGCTGCGGGTCGAATTCAACAAATTCAGAGCGAATAATAAGAGGTGAACGTGCCATCGTCAACTGTGCTTCGCAATGTGGACATGGCTGTGACGGTATATGGCGTGGGTGAACGATTCTAGCACCATCGTGCTTATCGCTCAGAATCTGAGCAGATTCGGAAGCACGCACGGTATCCGTTACTTTGCATACGAACGATGCTGATGTACGCTCTGTTTGACAGGAATTGATAGTGATAGACATGGCGGCTATGCAATGCAAAGTATGAAATGATTCGATTCGATCAAAATAAAATCACTGCTAACAAATCAATGTACGAGCGGATGATTGTGAGGGCGGACCTGCGTGAGCCGATGGTGGGATTGTACCCGCTCCATTGTGGTGTTGATGTTATTCCTAGGAGGTTGGGAATGCGAGAACAACCCGCATATGATTGCGATGACCGCCGTTCCGACTTGCAAATATGCAAGTTTTAAGTTGAGCAGCTGTAGACTTCAAGCAATATCCAATTGAAGTCAATGCCTTTTATCTTTTCCCATTCTTCCGCTGGCAGTGATGCAAAACAGGTAGAAACGGTTCTATCAGCGAACCATGAAATGTAAGTGTTCTACATTACAAGGGGTGCGGATTGAGATCGGACATGCTGCACTGAATGTGCGGAAATGGCCGTGTCCCTCTGCAATTCCAGTCGAAACATAGGTTACAAGGTAAGATGGCGACCACATCGTAACTCATCCAAAGGTAGAGTTGTAACTTGTCTCCGAATCGTTAGGAAGAGCAATTACCACATCTGAACTGAGACGAGGCAGTCGCCAATTTCCTGATGGAGCCGAGCTCATAATGTATGGAGGTATTGAGCGAGCCCTTCCTTCCCCTCTTGGCCAGTAGGGTTCAGCACTATAATATTACGTTACCCGCTCATATTTGAAATACGTCTGAGCTGCGCAAGCACGTACCTTGTGCCGCACACACCACCTACCGTAGTCATTGTCGAAAATGCATTGTTTTACAGATTGCAGCTAGATCTAGTCTTCTTACCACAGCAGGCGGTGAACACCATGTGTGGCCACAGATAGAGGGTTGACGCCCAGCCCAGCGAGGGCCCGTAATGGTGCAAGCCATGCTTGCGCCGCCTTGGGGTCGACGAAACTGGTAAACGTGGTAGCGCGCACGCCGTCCACGACGATGTTGCCGCTGCTGGTGTTCGGGTTGTACAATCCCCGTGGGTATACCCGCTCAACTCGTGTCACAACCGCACCGTCGACACGGTGGCCAATACGGACGTCACCCGCGTACCCCTCGTGCAGCAGATGGCCAGGTGTGAGCGTGATTTGACGCTCATCCGCCAGTGTGATGCGCACATGAACAGCGACCGTCTGGGCATCCGCGTGGGAGAACATGAACACCGGCTCATAATGATTATCACCCACATGCACTAGGTCACCCACACGCAGCGCGTCCATGCGCACGGTGGCGCCGTCGGCGCGCAGCACTGTGGCCGAGGCGGGGAAACATTGTCCAGCGTCCGGTTCGAGCGTGGGCAAGGCGCCCAATGCGAGTGGCGGGGCGGTAAGTTCGGTATTCGTATCGGGTCCCACGTTGTCCAGGTTCGGGGGCGCGGCTGAGTCCGGCTGTGTGTCCACGGTGTCTGGGGCGCTACCATCGATGGCGCCCGCCGGACTAGAGGATGGGTCGGACGCTGGAGCGCTATCCGGTGCAGTTGTGATTGTAGTATCGGTGGTCACCGAAGGTACAGTGGATGGCGACGGAACAGCAGCGACGTTTGACTCAGTGGTGGAAGGCGCAGAAGCGGCTACCGATGGCGCGGCAGACGGCGCAGCGGAAGCGGCGGCTGACAGCGCCGGGCTCGGTGACGTGCCGTTAATCGGTTGCACGTCCTGCTTGATCGGTGTAATTTCGCCGAGCTTGTTCTGTCGTTCCTCCAAGTCGTGGCACGCCATCCATTGTTTCCTGTCCGTGCAAACGGCAGCTTCGAGCATTCCGTCGAGGAATCGCTTCAACGGTGCAGAGAGCGTCGTCTTCGGGTTTGACTCCCAACGCTGTGATGCCGGTGAATTGAACCACTTGTCCAGCTCGCTACCGGTGCCGCATGCGGGGACAGCGTCGGCGGGCATTGCCGCGCCGATGGGGGTGATGGCTTCGACAACCGGGAAGATCTTGCAGATATCGTAGAACGCGTGCGCGGGGCAGTTACCGCGGTACGCGTCCATGAGGGTGCCCGCGGCGGCATAGGTGTCGTACAACTTGTCGTTGCTGCCCATGGGCACGCAGTCGCAGCACTGCTCGCAAACGGCGTAGAGGAAATAGTCGGCGACGTTACGCGCCGAACCGTCGTTGGGATCCGCCTCAAGTGCGGTGACCATCGCGCGGCGTACAGGGTCGCAGGGGTTCGCTGCGGCGTACGACTTGAGCGCGTCAAAGCAGCCGGGGGCTTTCGTGTCGTAGATGTTCCAGCATTGCTTGAAACCGCCCAGATCGGTGGGCGCGCGCAGTGGGCAGGCCGTGCACAGCGTGGGCGGTAGTTGAACTTGCTTGCACGTCACGCCGGTGCCCATTTGCCGGCTGTTAGGGTGGCATGGGAAAAAGTTGGGGCCGCTCGCGGACGCGTCCAGTACGAGCGCTAGCAACAGGACGAGGGAGAGTGCCGTCGTCGTCTTCATGTTGCGCGGTTACGACGACGAGTTGTGCGGTGGGGTGTGCGTCTTGACGGAGGCATGTTTGAGGATAAGTACGTGCGCCGTGGCGCTCAAACAAACTCGTGTTGAAACGGTCTCACGAACTTGAAACGTTGAACGCTCTCGTTGGTTTTCTATGTGCGTAACTTAAGCTCTTGGCTCCTATTGGCCGTACTGTATTCCGGTTCTCGTCATCTCCTTCCGACACGTCGCCCATCCACCAATGCATACCCTAATTTAGAATCCTTCGCTCAATCGCTGCTGAATTCGTCTGTGTGCGTATCTGTGACTAGTGTGATGCTACACTTAATGTATGGAGAGATCGACGGTTGGATCGGTTGTTATAACTTGTCGCTTCCTGTCTGCTCAGGAAATTAATTTCATTAGCACTTTGTTCTGGGCGAGTCTTTAACACACCGTGATTACCATCACTGCGCTTCTCGTGCAGCGGCATGGACTTCGGTTCGCTCCGGTGTTTCCGTGGTGTCATGCAGCAGCGAAATTTCACACGAATGCGTGCAGTCGTTAACTTATTGTGACGCATCACTTGTCAGTCCTTTACCAGTCACATGTGGAGGATCTTATTCTTCGTTTCCTTGCTACACTAATATTTTGCAGTAAATTTTACTCTCATGACCGAGTACATCAACACTGTGTGTTTAATGGCTCTGTTCCTTGTGGAGTACGCCAATGATCGGTGTTCACGTCACTTCAAAAGTACTGTACTGCACTATAAATTTACTGTACATGTACTCTATTGTACTGTACTGTAGTAGGAATTCTCGTCTTCATGTACTGTACCCACAGCAGACTTAGAGGAGTTCAGCACTTCATCTCCACTGTACAGTACTGTACTCGGGTGCATGCAGTCGACAATCCATAAACGCATTCTGTTTTTACAGTTACCGTAGTCATATAAATTTACATGTTTTTCCTACAGCCTGCTACAAGTCACACCCGATTTCGGTGTGGTTGGTTAACTCAGTCTACCAGTTCTCATGTTTCCCACCTCAACATTCTACTCATGCGATGTCTCTAAAGAATCATGGTCATTTATACGTTGTTCATAAGTCTCTTCACTTTCGTGCATTGTCCCAAACATCTTAATTTTACTGTTCAAACAGCCGTCCCAATCGTCTGCTGATAAAACTGTATCACTGAGCAACAAGTTCGGAACATTCCATGCAACGGGCACATGAGGAAGGTATTGCAAAACAGTTCCAGAATAGTACCCCAGATTCATGCACCAAATTCTGCTCATACAATGGTTTGTCTTAACGTTGTCCACGTTTCACTCTTTCGTCTGCACTCGAGTCATGAAGGTTGAATTCATTAGCGTCCAGCAATTGCTTCATTTCGGGCCTGAAAATTCGTACATCGAATGGCGGTTAGCCCATCCAAATTTGAGCTGTGGCCATGTATTGAAAGTTTCCGTCGACATAATGGTGTTGTTGTCGTAGTGTACAGTACCCATCGCGCCGCGTAGGTCCGCATTCTGACCTTGCGCGCAACGCCGCTCATGTCATTGTCAACACAATAGTCGAGTCCTTTCATATATCTTATCCCCGTGTCCACCCAGTATTGCCGAAATACCGCACTCGTCGACAACCCAACTCTTATGCTCCAACTAGGCAGAGACCATTCGCGCTCAACATTCAACTTAAATCGTCGACCACAGAATCCTCCCTGCCAATCACCAAATCTGTTCGGCAAAAAAGGAACGGTAGCACAACGACACCTCTGTACCACTACTCACGTAACCGTCAGGAGCTCTTGATGAAGCAATTTCAAACTTCACTATCATGCGTCGAACCCTCCACGCCATCATTCTCAGCCGATTTTATCGCTCCTATCACTTCTTCGGCCTGCGCCATTTCATTCTCTGCTTTCACGCGTTCCACATAAACAAGGTCACCATTCACGTCGACATCGCAAGCGGTAAGCCATTGTTCAATCTCAAACTTACATATCCCCACATCGAACACTGGCCATCCCAGCCATACCCGAGCTGTAGTCGTCTTTTTCACCACTGCTTCTATTCCATCTTCTTCCAAGCGCAGTGGACACATTTCCACCATCGGCTTACG
>JAAUYH010203852.1_pt1 | contig 12594 bp, 10 predicted proteins | sample 7278061 | NCBI WGS metagenome assembly JAAUYH01 (sample SAMN14350203, study PRJNA611818) | marine sediment metagenome | isolation source: surface marine sediment (0.6m) | place: French Polynesia: Moorea | collected 2018-08
GAAAAAAATGACAACCATACTTAGTAACCTAGTGTCAGAACCGTCTTTGGTGATAGCACAGGCTCAAACCCTGATATCTCCTTTTCAGCAATGGATTACAGATTTTGGTTCTTCCTTTATCAATGTAATCAAAGCAGGCATTATTTTGCTTGTCGGTTGGATTGTTGCAAAAATAGTTAGAAGCCTAGTTAAGAGCTTATTTCATGCAACTGACATTGATAATCGCATTGCTTCCTGGGTAACAGGACAAAGAGGGGGAGATTTTCCCGTCGAAGAGTGGATTAGTAATTTATTTTGTTGGTTGATCAGACTGTTTGCTGTTGTAGCATTCCTTAATGCTTTGCAACTAGAAGCAGTATCTGTTCCCCTCAACTCTTTGTTGAATAAGATAACTAGTTTCATTCCCAACATTATTGGTGCGGGTATCCTCCTTGGTATTGCTTGGGTTTTAGCGACTTTAGTTAAAACCCTAGTTAACAGAGGATTAGGAGCTTTAAACCTGGATCGCCGTTTGGGAGAAAATACTGGAGATAGTTCCGATTTTGCCCTTAGTGATACTATCGGCAATGCTCTCTACTGGTTTATCTTTCTTCTCTTCTTACCTGGTGTACTCAGTACTCTTAGTTTAGAAGGTACTCTCGCACCAGTGCAGGGAATGCTAGACAAAGTTTTAGCTATGCTTCCTAATATAGTAGCAGCAGTCTTAATTGGTGCAGTAGGTTGGTTTGTGGCTCAGATTGTGCGTCGCATTGTTTCTAACCTACTTTCTGCTACAGGAGTAGATCGCATTGGTGAAAAAGTAGGACTTTCTGCTGGTGCAGAAAGAGAAGGATTATCTTCTATCATCGGGACAGTAGTATTTGTTCTGATCCTAATTCCTACTGCGATCGCAGCTTTAGAAGCTCTGAAAATTCAGGCTATTTCTGAACCTGCGATTAATATGCTGAATCAAGTGCTAAATCTTCTACCTAAGCTCTTTGCTGCTGGTTTAGTCTTAGCATTCTTCTTTGTAGCAGGACAATTTGTTTCCGAATTAGTCACTAACATTCTTACTGATATCGGCTTCAACAACTTGTTAAAGTGGTTAGGTATCGCTACTCCTCCTAGTACTACTCCTCCTATCCCTGAACCTGGTTTTGGCGAAACTGAACAACCGACGGTAATTCAAACTGAATCTACTGTCTCTAAGACTCCCTCAGAATTTGTGGGACTAATTATTTTAGTAGCCATTATGTTAGTTGCCACTCTCACAGCAGTTAACATCCTCGGTATCCCTGCTCTAGAGTCAGTTATAGGCGTAATCATGACTATTGCTGGGCGTGTCTTAATTGGCTTGATTGTCTTTGCCATCGGACTATATTTTGCTAACTTAGCCTATAAGTTAGTCCTCGCTTCTGGTACTTACCAAGCAAGTTTCCTCGGTCAAGCAGCCCGCATCGTAATTATTATCTTTGTTGGCTCTATGGCGTTAATCCAAATGGGTATTGCTCCCAATGTAGTCAACTTAGCCTTCGGACTTACTCTCGGCGCAGTAGCTGTTGCATTCTCTCTTGCCTTTGGCTTAGGTGGTCGTGAGGTAGCAAGAGAGCAATTACGCTCTTGGGTCAAATCCTTTAAGAATGAAGATCAATAATTATTTATGCCATGATTAACTGCTTAGTTTTGCTCCTAGCTATTACTAGGAGTTTTTTATTTCCCTTTTTCCCTTTTCAGACTACCCAAGTGAGCGATAAGCTAAAAGATAGATTAAGATAAGCCCTTTCTTTTGTTACAATTATTTACAAATCTGCTAGTAGCACTCCCAATAACCATGGCTCCATCTACTTTATCTTCTCCATCTACATCTCAGGAAACTTATACAGTTAAATCTCAATCCCTACCCTCAGAAAGTGAACTAGATATTGATCATGAGCCAGATGCAGACTGGCGTTACAATCCTGAAAGAATTAATCGGCAATATAGTTGCCAACCTTGGGCGGTTTTAGGAAGATTGAGCAATATTATTTTTACCTTCGGTTGGTTTGCTCTGAGTCTGTGCTGGGATAAAGTAACAGGGAGTAGAGCTAAAAATGAGCGATCACGGGCTATTCAGTTAGTCAAAATCCTGACTAAACTAGGACCTGCCTACATTAAAGTAGGTCAAGCACTATCAACTAGACCCGATTTAGTTCCTCCTCTCTATTTAGAAGAGTTAGCCAAGCTTCAAGACCAACTTCCTTCTTTTGATAACAAGATCGCTTTTGGCTTCATCGAAGAAGAATTAGGCAACCCACCCGAAGAAATTTACGCCGAATTATCCCCTAACCCCATCGCTGCTGCTTCTTTAGGACAAGTCTATAAAGGTAAACTTAAAACTGGGGAAACTGTTGCAGTTAAGGTACAACGCCCCGACCTAATTCGCCGGATCACTCTAGATATCTTCATTATGCGGAGTCTGGCAGGTTGGATACAAAATAACATCAAAAGAGTGCGGTCTGATTTAATGGCAATTACCGATGAGTTAGCAGAACGTATTTTTGAAGAAGTTAACTACACTCAAGAAGGTCGCAACGCAGAAAGATTTAGAGAACTCTACGGTTACATGGAGGAAATCTATGTACCTAAGATTTATTGGGAATATACAGGAAGGCGCGTCCTGACAATGGAATGGATCACAGGGACAAAGCTAACTAATATCCAGGAAGTCCAAGCTAAAGGTATTGATGCAACTCACCTAGTAGAAGTAGGAGTAGAATGTTCTCTCAGACAACTATTAGAACATGGCTTTTTCCATGCTGATCCTCATCCTGGTAACTTATTAGCCATGGAAGATGGCAGACTCGCTTATCTTGATTTTGGGATGATGAGTCGCATTCAACCCTATCAACGCTATGGGTTAATTGAAGCTGTAGTTCACTTGGTAAATCGTGATTTTGACTCTTTAGCAGAAGACTATGTCAAGTTAGACTTTTTAACTCCTGATACTGACCTTAAACCCATTATTCCTGCTTTATCTAACGTCTTTGGGAATGCTTTAGGGGCTAGTGTGGCAGAGTTAAACTTCAAAAGCATCACGGATCAGATGTCAGCCATGATGTATGAGTTTCCTTTCCGGGTACCTGCTTACTACGCTCTGATTATCCGTTCCATGGTAACTTTAGAAGGAATCGCGATCGGAATTGAGCCAGATTTTAAGGTACTCAGTAAAGCTTATCCATATATTGCTAAACGTCTCTTAACCGACCCGGCACCAGAGTTACGAGCTTCTCTCAAAGACTTACTCTTTAAAGAAGAAGGTTTCCGTTGGCATCGCCTGGAAAACTTGATGCGTAATGCTAATGACTCTAGAGATTATGACTTTGACAGGATAGTAGATCAAGCTTTAGATTTTCTCTTCTCAGAGCGAGGGTCATTCATTCGCGATCTCCTAGCAGATGAAATTGTCAATGCTTTAGATAATCTAGGACGTAGAACTTGGTTTAACTTTTCCACTTCTTTCCGTCAGCAAGTGGGTTTAGCAGTACAAGAAACTCCTCCAGAGTTGCAAGAAGAATCTTACAGCGTTAAACACATTAAAAGCATTATTGAGATTTTGCAACAAACTCCAGGTTTCGATCCAATTCCCGTGGTGGGAGTCGTGATGAAAATTATCACTAAGCCAGAAACCCAGCAACTAGGGCAAAATGTCGCAGAAAGACTGACACAGAAAATGGCAGCAAGATTAATTAGAAATCTTTTACTAGATAATACTTCTGTAGAACAGCCTTATTCTTCCACTGCCTTACCTTCTCGCATCTAAAAAAAAGCCAGAAAAAGAACCACCTACAAGATTGGGGTGTAAGTGGTGGTTCTGAGAAGAACTTCAACTCTCCATTATTTACTTAGGTAAAATTGGGGAGTTTTATACGTTATTAATATTTCTTTAGATAAAGTTCTACTGATACCAAATCGGTCAGGGCTATTTCATTCTAAAAAGCGATTTTCAAGCAGGAGAATTGCTGGAAGATAGAGAACCGTAGAAGTTGCCTTTTCTCCGACAGACTCCGAAAAACTTAGCAACCTGCATCGCCAACAACAAGAATATTTTTCGTCTGTCCCTGTGTGTTGATAGTAATCTTACCATCTCGGATGCTGACAGACTCAATTTCACCGGGAGCGCCCTGAGTCACATTTACTTGAACAGTGATCGCGCCATCTTCCGTTATAAAAGTTTGGGCAACCTGCTGTCCATAGAATTCCTCCCCGCTTGCGGCTGTTCGACTCAACTTACTAATTTCGCTGTCAAAGACCATAAATGCCATGGCATCTCCTAGCCCATGAAAAAATATGACTCCGTCGACCCGGGGATTTGTCTCCGGTTCCCATAAGGTCATACCACATCCGCCCCCGCCAGCCTCAAACAGCTCATCAACGGTGAATGTATCAACTGCAATGGGCAATACAGAGGTTTCTTTGCCTGCGCCCGTGTCAGTGGAGGTGTTTATACTAGGTATTTCTGTTTTGGGAGAGGCTTCATTATTGTCAGAAGAGGAACCAGGCTGAGGGGAATCTGAACAACCAGACAATACCAGAACCAATATTAACCCCAGCAGGAAAGAATATCCTTTCATTAAGTTTCAGAACCTAGAGTGCTAGACATTATCTTAAATGCAAAAAGAAGACTCTCGCTAAAAACGAGGGCGATATAAGTCTAACTATGTTAGACGCGCCCAACGTTTTACCGACGAGATGACTCGCGCGTTCCTTTGCGGATTAAAAATTCCGCAGGTTCGCTCGTCTTTTTGCCAAAAAAACAGCGGGAAGCATCGATATATTTGTGCTAAGTATGGTAGTATAAATATATGATTGTAATAGAGTATAAAATTAAAGCGAGTCTTCATCAGTATCGGGCAATTGACGAAGCTATACGCACAGGGCAATTTGTCCGAAATAAAGCTTTGCGCTACTGGATGGACAATAAAGGAGTCAATAAATATGACCTCAACAAGTATTGTCGAGTCCTAGCCAAAGAGTATAGTTTTGCTAATAAATTAAACTCTACTGCTAGACAATCATCTGCTGAACGAGCTTGGTCATCAATAGCTAGATTTTTTGATAACTGCAAGAAAAAAATACCAGATAAGAAAGGTTTTCCTGAGTTCAAAAAACATTCTCGTTCGGTTGAATATAAACAATCTGGTTGGAAATTAGATGAAAAAACCAAAAAGCATATTACCTTTACCGATAAAAATAATATTGGTAGGGTTAAGCTAGTTGGTAGTCGCAACATCTATTTCTATCAACCAGAACAGATTAAACGAGTAAGACTAGTTCGTAGGGCAGATGGCTATTACTGTCAGTTTTGCATATCTATTGAAATCAAAGAAGATATACAGCCAACAGGGAAAGCTATTGGATTGGACATGGGGCTACTATACTTCTATGCTGATTCATTTGGTCACACAGAAGAAAATCCCAGATTCTATCGTAAAAGCGAGAAAAGGCTTAATCGTTTAAACAGAATAGAAGTTGCATAATGTTACTAAATATCAAGGTGCTTGCTAATTAAGGCTTTTGAGATTTTCTGGCTTTTGGCGATCGCCATATACTCGCTCCCCAAGGATAAGTCATTTATTAGCTGTCTCAGCTTGAATTTCAGCAATTTTTTCCTGGGTTTGACGCTTTTCTCGCTTCAGAGGTTTGACAATAAATTTGGGTAGTTGTTCTGATTTACTTAAGGCAATGTCAAAATGTTTTAGGGCATCTTCCAAAATAGAAATGCTCTTTTGCTTTTTGCCAATTTTTCGGAGAATTTGGGCTTTTAGATAATAATGTTCGGGATTATCAGGAGCTTTTTTTAGGGCTTTTTGGGCAAATTCTAAGGCTTGATCGTATTGTTTTAAATCTCGATAAGCTACAGCTAAACCTCGATCTACTAAATAATTGGGTGCAGCATAAGTTTCAAATCTAGCGATCGCTTTTTGGGGACTAGAAAAAGGCAAATTTACTGCTAATAGTAAATCCATATAACCTTTAATTAAATTTAATTCTGGATCATTAGGGTCATTATCTTCTGCTGCATCTAAATATTTAAAAACTAATTGTAATTTATTGATTGCACTAAATGGCCCGTCTTTTTCGTATAGATAAGTCCCATCAAGAAAATGTCCCACGGCTAAATATAAATTACCTCGTACAGGGTCTTTTTTTCGTAAATTTTCCGCAGCTTCTAAGGTTTTATCGGCATAAATTTTTAAAGTTTTCCAATCTTCTTCAGTAAAGGCTAAAGAACCTATTAAAGCATAAGATAAAGGTTCATCTGGTTCCTTTGATTCTGCTAATTGGAGTGGTGCTTCTGCACCTTTATAATCTCCCCTAAAAAATAGGGTTTTAAAAGCTGTTTCTGTATGTTCACCAATATCACGGGGATTGTTAGTTCTAAAAGGGTCTTCGGCAAAAGTAGGATTGACTATGGCTAAAATGGCGGTAAAAATTACAGTAAAAATAAAATAGGATTGAGGAAATTTTTTCATTATTAAAAATAAGAATATAGATTTGTTTAGAATTGACGATGGAGGATGTCGAGGAAACCTCGATATATACCACCATTGTATTGACGTATCGGTAATTGTTGAGTTCCAAAGCTATTATTTATTTCTCACAAAAATGTTATCTATAAAAAACTTGGTCTATCATCCCCCTGCTACAGCCACACCAATTCTGCAACAAGTCAATTTAAAGCTTGCACCCCAAGAACTAGGACTTATTATCGGGGCTAGTGGTTCGGGTAAAACCACTCTATTAGAAATTTTAGCAGGACTAGCAGAAAGAACAGGAGGAGAGATTTTTTGGCGCGATCGCGAAATTATGTCTCCAGATTTACAGCAACTTGCAGGAATTGTCTTTCAGTTTCCCGAACGTCATTTTTGTGGCAGTACTATCCTAGAAGAGTTACGGTTGGGACATCCCGAGTTAGACTCAGAAAGAGTCAGAAACGCCCTAACTGAAGTAGGATTAGAGACAGTATCTCTAACTATGTCTCCCCATTCTCTCAGTGGAGGTCAGCAACGTCGTCTTGCTTTGGCGGTACAATTAATTCGGCAACCAAATATTCTCATGCTAGATGAACCGACTGCTGGACTTGATTGGTCAATGCGAATTCAGTTAGCGCAACTGTTAGCAAAACTTAAAGAACATTGGACTTTATTGGTGGTGACTCACGATCCTGGAGAATTAGCCAAGATTGCCGATCGCTGTTGGACAATCAAAGCAGGAAGAATTAGTGAAATTGAACCTGAGAGCTTGTATGTTAGTAGTTAATGATTGAGATGGAAACCCCAAAATTGCCAGAAATGCTAGAAGTCTGGCAAAGTACGATAAATTGGCAACCTAGTAAATCTCAGCAACAAAAATTTCAGAAACTTTACGAAATAATACTTATCGGTAACCGTCAACAAAACCTCACTCGTATTACTGCACCTCAAGATTTTTGGGAAAAGCATTTGTGGGATTCCCTGTTAGGTATTGCACCACTGCTAGAAGCCAATTCTAATAATATACTTGAGTATAATTTACCCAAAAACGCCAATTTACCCAAAAACGCCAAAATTATTGATATAGGTACAGGCGCAGGGTTTCCAGGTCTCCCTATTGCCATTACTCATCCTGACTGGAACATAACTTTATTAGATTCTACTCGTAAAAAAATTGCCTTTCTTGACAATGCGATCGCAGAATTACAACTCCAGAATACCAGAACTCTTTGGGGTCGAGCTGAAGCAGTAGGGCAACAATCGCAACATCGGGAAAATTACGACATAGCAGTAATTAGAGCCGTGGGTCAACCTTCTGTTTGTGCAGAATATATCCTCCCCTTGGTCAAAGTTGGAGGTTTGGCTATTTTATATCGGGGACACTGGGAAGAAGAGAATACTTTAAACTTAGAATCCGCTTTATCTAAGTTAGGAGGAAAGATCAAGTTAATTCAACCCGGAAAAACGCCTATAAGCAAAGGCATTCGTCATTGTATCTATATTCACAAAATTACACCCAGCAACTCTAAATACCCCCGTGCAGTAGGAATTCCCCATCAACAACCACTATGATTAACGTTTAATTTGAATTTAAACAAGTAAAAATATCTTTAAAGCTAAAAGCTATATAGTTTAACTGGTGAGTAATGGCAGACATTCTCCTAAACCCTCGTCAATATAGAGAATTTTTCGATTAGTTTGGGCTATGTCAAGCGCTGCTATAATAGTACTGGGGTCAGCATCTTTAAGACAAAAAGAATTAATCCCCATCTCATGTAACAACTCAATTACTTCCGGATGTTTGTATTTACTCCAATGAATTAAAGCTGTTTCTGGAGAAATTGCTTGAATCATTGTCAAATTTTCTAGATCTATTTGAGGCTCAAGATCAAAAAAGATGATATCTAGTTTGACCTCAGAATACATCAGTGAAAATACTTGGTCTAGATTTTCTGCTATGTAAATTTTGTGATGAGGTCGATTGAGTTCTATAGCTCTTCCTAAAAAAGCGCGATTGCAGGGATTTGAGTCAACAATTAAAATATTTAACGGTTTATAAAAAAATTTTTTGAACGAAAAAAGTCTATTCAACATCAATAATATAGCTTAAGTTTGTTAGTATATTTACTTAGATATTATTACTATAATACTCTGCCCTTTTGCAAACTTGATGTTCAATGATGTCTAGTTTTACAAAAACTTAATTAAATATTGAGGTAATTAAGGATTTTTTTAAGATAATTTGAAGCTATAGGTCATCGGAAAGAACTGTGAACGATCGCTTTAATCAACTAATTCAATACAATGCTTCTGGCTTAGGCTGCTGGCTAACCGTTATCTTCTTGGCACTCTTCCTTGGTTCTGTGGGACTAGGTTGGATTGTTAATAGTTTCTTGATCCTATTGGGGTTTTTGCTAGTTGCCCCTATCTTGATCATTTGGGGTGTGCAATGGTGGTTGAAACGTAATCTTGTACAAGGTGAATGTCCAGTGTGTAATTACGAGTTTACTGGATTCAAAAATACAGAATTTAGTTGTCCCAATTGTAGCGAGCCATTGCAGGTGATATCAGGAGAATTTAGTCGAGTTACTCCTCCTGGAACTATTGATGTCAAAGCCATAGAAGTTACTCCTCTCAGTCTTGACGAAGAAACCGATTAATCCCTCTAGTCTGATTTTTTTTTGCTGCTAGACAATGTTATCTATTAGTAGAAATACTGAGGGTAAATGGATATCTATTGCCAGTGCGGTCTCCTACATAAACATCATATTTTCCTGGTTCCCAAGACCCAGAAATTTCTGGTAGTAGCCCCGAACCTTGATCTCCCAACACACAAAATCTCTGACCTGTTGTGGGTTCGATAATCAGTAAAGTGGGTTGACCGTTAGCTCTTACTGTCAAACGCATATAATCCATTCTTTGACTGAGGCGCATTGTGTGGTGGGGAGATGCAGAAATAAATCCACAATCCTTACTATCTATCGAACCTCCAGAATTCCCTTGAATGGGTTGAGTTATTCCTGAATCAACAACAGCCAGAGATATAACTGTTGTCAGAAAGATAATTCGGAGAAATTGAGTCACGGATAGTTTCATAAATTACAAAAATCCTATATCTAGATTACTTATAATTTTATTCAAGAAGAAGATACCTTACTATTGACCTAGTTCCAGTTTTTCAACAGTCACCCTCTGACAGAATTCAGAACTTGGGTTTTTTCTTTGAACTCCAAATTCTATCTATCTACTGATTGTTGATACTGGATTTTAAATTTAAACTTGAGGAACAAACTAGTGAAAATAAAATCTAGACTCTTTAAAAGCTAAAACAATAGTGTTTTCTTGAATTTATTGTCTTGTATTTGCTGTTGGCACAGTTGTCAAGATGATATAGTTAGTTGATGCTAATGTTTTCTACAAATAATAACTTATGGGATTTTACATGATATAGGTATTATTATTGAAGTATAGAGTTTTTCGTGATAGCTACAATGTATTATTAGGGTTTTATGAATTTAGCACCTAACTTTACTAAAACTTTAAATAATTTGAGTATTTTATCTATTATAAATTTCTATAGAAGCAGAAGATTAAAAAATTAAATTAATGTAATCATAGAGCTAATCTAATAATATGTCCAACTCTAATATAAACGGTAATTTTAATCCCAAAAACGGTAATTATAACCAAAATCCTATAGAATCTAGAGAAGCTATTGATATCGACATCATTAACTATCTTCAAAAACTCAAAAGACGTTGGAAAGAAGCAACAGCAGTCTTCTTATTCACCGTAGGAACAACATTAGCAGCTACTAGTCTGTTAAAGAAAGAGTATCAAGCAGAAGGTAAATTGCTCTTTAAGCCCAACTCGACAACCACTCTTACTAATATTGGTGAAGGAGTCGGAGACCTCAAGACTTTCCTCAACAATCAAACTCCCCTTGTGACTCAACAACAAGTTATCTCTTCTGCACCCGTCTTGCAACAAACCATTGACATCTTGAAATTAGAAGATGAAGCAGGAGAACCAATGCAACCTGAAAAGTTGAGAAAAAAATTAGAAGTCAAAATTGAGGGGGGTAGTGATGTAATCAAGATTGGTTATAAAGATGAAGACCCTTACACTACTGCGAAGATAGTCAACACCCTAATGGATGTCTATATCAAAGAGCGAATTCGCAGCAATCAATCCGAAACAGCCAATGCAGACAGCTTTGTTAACAATCAAATTCCCCAAGTAGAAGAGAAGCTGAAAAAATACGAGTCAATCTTACAAGACTTTAGAGAAAAAAATAACATAGTTGATCTTAATGAAGAGAAAAGAATTTTAGTCAGTGAACTAGGAAATCTTAATCATCAGATTGCCACTATTGGCGCCGATTTACAAGGTACTCAGGCTCAAACTTCCGCCTTGCAAAGTCAATTAAAATTAAGTCTCAATCAAGCGATCGCAGTTAATCAATTGGGCAATTCCCCTACAATTCAAAGTGTTCTAACTCAGTTGGCTCAAACAGAAAGCGAACTAGCTGAAGAAAGAAAACGCTTTAATGAGAATCACCCCAGTATTGCCAGTTTATTAGATAAAAAAGCCAGCTTAAATCAGTATTTGCAGCAAGCTATTAGTAGCACCGTAGGCCGAGGAGTCAAGGTATCAGAAGGATTACTCAATGACAACGGTACCCAAGAAAACCCTCTGGAGCGATTCATTACTTTAAAAATTGAAGAATTGAGTGAGCAAAAACAATTAGCTTCTCTCTACCAATATCAACAGGTATATCTACAAAGAGCGAAAGAATTACCTCAATTAGAGAAAAAAGAGCAAGAGATGCTACGCTATCTAGATACTGCCCGTGAAACCTACGAAAATCTCCTTAGTACTCAGCAAGAATTACAAATTCTCCAAAATCAGCAAACAGGAAACGTCGAAATCATTGAAGTTGCTAAAGTTCCCGAACAAGGTAGCTCTGGCAAAATGGCATTGATGCTCTTAGGAGTTATTCTCGGACTATTTCTCTCCAACCTTACCGCCATCTTCCTGGAAATGCAAGACCGCAGTCTCAAAACCATCGGTGAAATCAAACAAAAACTCCCCTACAAAGTCTTGGGTATTATTCCCCTCGACCCAGAAGCCCACCAAAAAGGTATTGTGGTTCAAAATGAGCCCGACTCTTTTACTAGCGAAATCTATCGTATGATTCAGGTGAACCTTAAATTTGTTACTTCCCAAAGACCACCTAAAGTAATCTTAGTAACCAGTTCCGTCCCTGGAGAGGGAAAATCCACCTTCACTGCTAATCTCGGAGCTGCGATCGCCCAACTGGGTCGCAAAGTCCTCCTAATCGACGGAGATTTAAGACGCTCCCATCAACATCAACTTTGGGGCGCAAGTAATCACGCAGGAATTAAAGATGTCATTACCCAACGAGTACCCCTCAGCAAAATAGTATCTCGACCCATGAGTAAGTTAGACTTACTCACCGCAGGAACAATTCCCCCCAATCCTCTAGCCCTTATAGATTCAGTAGAGATGGGAGAATTAGTTTCCCAGGGAAGAAGAGAATACGACCTAGTATTAATTGATGCGCCACCCTTACCAGTAACCGCAGATGTCCTAACCTTAAGCAAATTAGCAGACGGAATTATTTTTGTTAGTCGTCCAGGAGTAGTGGAACAAGAAAGTGCGGAATTAGCTAGAGAGACTCTAGTGACCACAGGACAGAAAATTTTGGGAATGGCAATTAATGGCGTAAATCCCAAAGAGTTTGACCGCTATTCCTATCATGCCAAATATGGCAAGAGTTACTTTTCTTCAACTCGATCCCCCAAAAGTAGCGATCGCTCTGAAATATCCATAGTTCGTTCTGTATAAAAAATATTCAAAATCATCTATTTGTTTGAGCTAGTTGACAACCGTATAAGCAAGAATCGTGGGTTAAAATCTTTGATTTAAGATGCGAGTATCAATTAAGATCAATTAAGTATGATTGTGACAGAAACAAAAAGATTAACTTTAAGATATCTTGTGCCTAATGATCTTGATAAATTAGCTGCAATTCTTGCCGATCCAGAAGTGATGCAATTTTCTGAGAAGGGAGTAAAAA
>JAAUYH010022415.1_pt1 | contig 12591 bp, 11 predicted proteins | sample 7278061 | NCBI WGS metagenome assembly JAAUYH01 (sample SAMN14350203, study PRJNA611818) | marine sediment metagenome | isolation source: surface marine sediment (0.6m) | place: French Polynesia: Moorea | collected 2018-08
TCCCGGACCCCTCGCTCCACCGCAAACGGAACCGGTGCAAAAAGCGGCTCAAATATGTCGAAGTTTACTCCGCGCTCGGTTAGAATTACCGGTTTATCACCTGATTTCCTTTATCGGTTTAACTTTAAACTACGAACAAGCCGAACTCGCTACCGCAGACAAATTAGCTGAACGCATTGCAATCCAAATCGCCGGTAATCTTTCTTTAGGGGAAATGTTGCGAGTATTAAGCGAAATCGTTAGTTCCGAACGTTTTGAACCAGTAGATACCGAAGATTCAGAAGCTCGGTATACCCGTCCCGGTCAATTGACCATCATTACCATGCATAAAGCCAAAGGACTGGACTGGGATTATGTATTTATGCCGTTTTTGCACGAAAATTTAATACCTGGGAGATTTTGGGTTCCTCCCCAAAGGCAATTTTTGGGTAGCTTTACTTTATCAGAGGTTGCTCGCGCCCAAATTCGCGCTGCGTTACATGACGAACCTCATTTACCCAATGTTACTGAAGCTTGGGAACAAGCAAAATATCTCAAAATTGCTGAAGAATATCGTTTGCTTTATGTGGCGATGACTCGGGCGAAACGTTTGTTATGGATGTCTGCAGCGAAGGAGGCTCCTTTTACTTGGAGTAAGCCGGATAATTTGCAGAAGCAGGCTGCTTGTCCGGTGTTTCCAGCTTTGACGCGGGAGTTTGGGGAGTGCGTGGTTGAGTAAAATCATCTTTTTATTAGGATACCCTTCTGATGAATAATCATCTGAGTGAAGGAAGCACTACACATATAGTTTCTATAAAATTGCGAAATTAATATTCAAGAGATCGGGGAAAACCCCAATGATGACTAATAAGTATTAAATGTAACCTATAATGAGTGACATTTTGGACAGGCGTCTGTGCTTGTTTAAATTGACAATAAAAAATCAGCTTTCTATGTCTTATATAACAATTATTGCCATAATACACTGTGTTTTGGTTGCCGTTCTTGCTTTCCTTGGCTGGTACAAATTGTGGCTAGAACTGAGCATACTATGTAGCTTAGTCTTAATTCAAAGTGCCATTTTGGTTCAAGCTTTAAGTGAGATTTTTCAAGCTTTAGAAGAAACCAAAGATGGAACTTTGGGTAAGCAAATAGGAGGATTCGCTGGAGGGGGATTCGGAACTTTTCTAGGTGGTCCTATGCTTACTCCTGTGTTTGGTTTTCTTGGAGAAGAAGTCGGTAATTTATTTGATGACAGATCAGAAGAAAGAAATTTTTTACGGAGTAACTATTCTGATAGCATAAATGACTATTTTGTTAGCATAATTATAAATTTTTTGCTGGCTGTAGTTGCTACCACTTTTTTGATTTGACCTTTGTCGCTTCTAACAAGGCGTTACAGCAGAAGGATTGCAGAAGTCTTTCTTACGTTCTTTTTCACCAATAAGAAATAAAACTTTCTTATATTAATTAAGCGGACTAGGAACACATAGCCAACGACTTATTTTTGCTTACTTATGTCTAGTTTGATTTAAAACTGTAGTCCATTACAAAACGTTGGATTTATGACAGGATTCGAAGTTTCGAGACAATCTGAGGACTTATTTAACTGGTCAATAGCTACAGGGATCAAGTGTGGTATGACAAAAAAAAGAGATTTTCTAACACTTGCTACTAATTTAGTTTTAGTATTGCTTAATTCTGTAAAGAGAATTCCTACATGGCAGACGTTGCTGAAGCTAGGATGGCGCATTTTCTCCATTACTCTCTGGGCTATTTTAATTCTCGTTATCCTATCTTCTTTTGGAAGGCACTTTGCATTTGGAAATACCCTTGCTGTCCCCGTAGCGAACACTGCTAAAGCAGCTAGTAACTCTACGGTTGTGATTCAAGCAGTAGAACTTGATGCTGCCTTATCAGCAGCTCGCGAAGCAGCTTTAAAGACTGCTTCAAGTGAGCTAGATATCTGGATTAATGCCTTGATGAGTCGAGTTGATTCAAGTCAGGATGTTGATTTCCTGGATTGGTATTTTGGATACTGGACCCAGCAAAAATTTGGTTTAGATGGGATGTTGCAAAACGGAAAGCGAGTTTTAAGTAAAAATTCTCCCACTGCTAAAGAGAAAATTCAGCAAGAAGTTCTCGAAGAATTTACAAAGCGTGTTCTTCAACCTGAACTTGCAGAGCTTGAATTAAAAACTATTTCAAGAGACATTTCACAAATTTATACTAGCGAATTACAGCGCAACCTTGAGAATATTCGCGTTAAATACGATATTCCCAAAGTAAACTGGGACGATTACTTACAAGGTGTCACAGTCGTTGCAACTAATATAAAAGGAAAGCAAATTCCATTACAGCTAAAAGTTTCTACCATTGGAAGCTTAGGCAGTGGGGTTTTAATAGGAAAAATAGTGGGGAAAATAGCAGCTAAAAGCGCTGCTAAAACAAGTGTAAGCGTTTTGGGCAAATTTAGTTCTAGGTTACTAGGTCCTTTAGCAAGTGTGGCTATTATTGCTTGGGATGCAACGGACATACACAATACAGAAGTTAAATACCGACCTATTCTGAAACAGAATATCGAAGATTACTTCAGTTTAATGAAGAAAGATATTTTGAATAACGAGGAGAGTGGGATTCAGAAGGTGATTTTAGATATTGAGAAAAGTGTGAGGAAAAAAATGAGTGGTTCTCACTTACCGTCTCTGAGTATAAGTTGGAGCTAATAATTGGTCTGACTGTAGCAATGTTTATCAATTTGGAAAGTATATTAGACTTTGGTTTGATAAGGACACGCAATACCTACGGCATGGTTTTGCTAACTGCTTAGCTGCGATAAGCGCAAGCTCTGCGCATGCAATCCCAAACGTTTTGAGAATCAATTTTGTTAACAGATTTTCATTACTATCAGTAATCTTATTGCTTTAAATCTAACCGTCGCAGCTGAAGTTTAACCGGATGGAATAATATTTGCAGCCAGGAGTATTGCAAAGTGTTTCTTTTCTTGTAATAAATTCCCAAAAAAATAATTCTGACCATAATTTATTACTCGTAGGGGCGCACTTCGGTGCGCCCTATTGAGTAGTAGATTTTTACTTAAATCCCTTAGACTATTCAAGATTTGCTCCTTTGAGTCTAGCGATTAATCCCAATAATTTTAATCCCCTACTTGTTATTTTCAGCTTTTAACTCTGCCTTCAATTCCTGCACTCTTTCTAGCGTCAAACCTGTAATTTTTACAACCATCTCTACCGATAAACCTTCGCGTAATGAATTAAGTGCTACTTTTTCTAATGCTTTGTTAGCACCTTCTTTTTCCCAACTTGTGATGATTTCCATATATTTCTCCTTCTGCTCTAATCCCATTGTACTTATTGCAGCTTTAAAGGTTTTTTCTTCCACTTCATTTAAGTTTAAATAAGTATCAATAAAACCAGATATTAATTGCATGCGTGCCGGGTCTAATCTTAAAGTAGTTAACAATCGCAAACATTCTGCTTTTACTTGTGGACGCTCCTCCGGTGAAATATTCATCTTTGCCATTAGTGCAGCAGCAACAGGATTTTGTTGGGTTAGATAATCTCGCCAACTAATTTTATTCAATTGAATTGCTGCAAACTCAAACCTGAGTACGTCCAAATTAGAAAATTGAATGGTGTGCGTTTTTGGTTCTGCCCTTAATGGCTCATCAAATGAGAATATAACAACAGGATAAATTGGCACATCATATTTTTCATAAAGTCTGGCGAAATATTTAAACATTCGTTTGGCAAAATCTTGTTGTGAATAAGATTGAGCTTCGACATGAATTAAAAAATAAGTTTCTTTCTCCTGATATTTGACTTTTGCTAGTAAATCTATGAGTTTCTTTTCGCCAGCAGTCACATCCGATAAAACTTCTTCTGGTAAAAATTGAATCGAATCTCGATCAATATCTGAAGCTATCGTAGGAAGAAAAAGTTCGATAAATTCAATGAAAAATGTAGAGATTAACTCTTTAAATAAGCGGTCATGGTCGATAGGCATAGTTACTTTGAGTAGTAATTTTGGTCATCCTATCATTAGATTTATTTATAATGCTTGGTATATTAGGATTGGGGAGATTTGGCAAAAGATTATGTAGAAACTTTCCGTATAATAAATAATTAGACGCCTGATTAAAATGCAGGAGAGCCAATTTGAACTTTGAGTTTCTTGCCGATCGAACAGATGCAATTCCAGTTGTTGCAAAATGGTACTTCGACGAATGGGGCTATAGTGTTCCTGGTAACTCTATTCAAAAAACCGTCAAACGCATAAGTGGAAAGCTCAATCGTGATAAGGCTCCTCTTCATATGCTAGCTATCGAAAACGAAAAAATATTGGGGCTTTTATGGTTGATTTTTCGAAGAGCCGCTGAAATGTGCCAAACTGCCTGAATAAGGTTTGAGGTCATTGCTGAAATTGACCATGCTCGCTCCTGCGACTGTTCTATTTGTTTGAAACGTGGCGCATTAAATTTCCGCGTTCCCAAGGAAAATCTTAAATTGTTGGTAGATTGGGATAAATTAAACCTCTATCAATGGGGTTTATATACGGCAAAAGATTACTTCTGTCCTGTTTGTGGAATTTTGCCATTTCGAAAGCCAAGCGACCCCACACCGAAAGAATTAAAACAAGGTGTATTACCTTTTGACGGTTGGACAGTAAATGTAAGATGTCTTGAAGGGATCGATATAGAAAATCTAATAATACGTAAAATTTACGGGAGCAAGATTTAAGATCTACTGCGATCGCGTGCTTGATAGAAAATTTTTTACTTTAAAAAAATAAGAAGTCTTAAATAGTTAGATCGTGTGGAATTACATGATGAATACTGTATTTGAAACAAGGCGCACTCTTGTCCGTCAATGGAGATTTGACGATCTGCGTGCATATTACGCGCTGAGATCGAATCCGCTTGTAATGAAGTATATTGGAGAGCTATTTAAAGACATCAAACAAGCAGAAGAAGCCCTCCTGTCTAAAACAATTCTTGACTATTCAAAATATGGCTATGGTCGGTACGCCGTTGTCTTAAAGAAATCGGGAGATATTATTGGGAATACTGGCCCATTATATCTTGCAGATTTAGGTAAAAACGACCTGGCAATTTCCTTGTTCCCACAATATTGGGGGCTGGGATACGGGACTGAGATTCTTTCGGGATGCGTTCGGTATGTATTTGAACAATTGACATTACCGGACTTAATCGGTTTGGTTGACCCCCTCAACGTTGCTTCATCAAAACTCCTCATGAAAATAGGTATGACCTATTCAGGACAAATAACTTATCACAATGAGATATGCGATCTGTATTCTCTCACTAAGCAAGATTGGTCTAACCGTCCCGTACACCGGACATTTAAGTCAATTGAGTCTAGCGATTAATCCCAACCATCTTAATCCCCTACTTTTTATCTTCAGCTTTTAATTCTGCCTTCAATTCCTGGACTCGCTCTACAGTCAAATCTGTAATTTTCACAACTATCTCTACTGATATACCTTCGCGCAACAAATTAAGTGCTACTTTTTCTAATGCTTTGTTAGCAACGCAATTCTCATGCTGTTCTTGCTAATCTGGAAACCCGATGGCAACAAGCTCAACGTGCCAATTTTACTCAATAGCATAATAACCCTGTTTTCCACCGTTTATGCGAAATAACTCGATCACTACCTTTTTCATAGAAGTACCAAAGGCTTTAAACTCTTCTTCTGGGGATAAATTCGGGGCGTTAAATAAATTAAGAAATGGTTCGCTATACTTAAACGCCCAGCCGTTATCTCTACGCTGGATAATTTGATAATAAACAGGACAAAAAACTGTGGTGTTAGAATCTGGCATAATAATTCGTACACGGCTAGCAGAAGCGTACTGTAAGTATTGCGTACGCTCCCTCCGTTCATCCATCAGGATGCGTCCTACCCCCAACACCTAATCCTCACCTCTTCAAAAACTTCTGTCTTAGTTTTCCTACAAAAACATTCACCTCTGGTAACTTCATTTGGGAAACAATAATTGCAAAAACTAGCAAACCAACCGCAGCAGATATGGATAGTTGCAATAATTGAATAATTAAACCTTCTGTTCCTAAAAACTGCTGGGTTAATCTCAAAGTACCCCCACTAGCAAGACCTGTAGCTACACTTCCACCAACTAAGCTCAAAATTACTAAACCCCACTCTCCCAGAGGTAAACCATTAAGTTTGCGATTGAGTAAGAATAACAGCATCAACATGGAACTACAGTTAACACCAACAGTTGCATATACTAAACCGGGCGCGCCCAAATTAAATACTTCCAGAAATAGGAAATCTAATAAAGCATTGAGAAATATGTTAAAGGTGCTAATACGGAAAGGGGTGTTACCATCACCTAAAGCATAAAATACCCTAACTAAAACATCTCTCCCCAAATAAATAAACATTCCAATTCCATTTGCTACTAGTAAGGAAGCTACCAACATGGAATTTTCTGGATTAAAAGCACCGCGTTCGTAAACTATCCGCACAATTGGTACTGCTAAAGATATCATTAAAGCACCCAAAGGTAGCATAGTGAATCCAGAAAGAATTAAACCTTGGCGAATCCGTAATTTTAATTCATCCCAGTTTTCTGGAGCAGCAAGTTGAGCAAACATCGGCAGCAAGGGAACTAAAATCATGTTAGAAAGAATTCCCACCGGTGTTTGTACTAGTAAACCAGCATTTGCTAAAGCTGCAGCAACTCCTGTTTGGGGTATTCTAGAAGCAAAAAATAAATCCGTGTAAAGATTAAATTGCAGCATCCCCGAAGAAAAGGTCGCTGGTAACATGATTCGCAAAATTTCTTTTACACCCGGTTGCTGAAAGTCAAATCGTAACCTAAACCTACCCATACCAGATTTAACTTGGGCAAAAATTTGCACTAACCATTGTAAAAATGCTCCGGCTACATATCCACCGGCTAAAACCATTCCTCCAATAGTGGCATATTCACTAGTTGCAGTACCAATATTAGTTCCCACCTGCAAATAAAGTATACCCAAACCAATAATTACTGCACTGCTAGAAAATAGCGGACTGATAGCGGGTAACCAATATTGATTAGCAGAATTAAGAACCCCAAAACCAATTCCAATCAATCCAGCTAAAACAGCCATCGGCGACATTATTCGCAGTTGCTGAATTGCAATTTCCCTAACTAATTCCTTACCGGTAGCGCGTAAACCTGCAGCAAATATATCGATCAGATTGGGAGCAAAAATAAATATAAAAATTGCAATTACTAATAAAGCGAACCCGACCAAAGTTGTAATTGTTTCTACTAGTGGTGCTGCTTCTTCTTCATCGCGTTTAGCTAGAACGCTGACAACCGCACTGTAAAATGGTCCGTTGATTCCACCAAGTAATATTAATAAAAAACCAGGAATAGTATAAGCGTAATTAAAAGCATCAGCTGCTGGACCTAAACCAAAAGCAGCTGATATAGTTTGTTGTCTTACCAACCCGAAAACTTTACTAATTAAGGTTGCTGCGGCAATAATACCTGCAATCCCAGCTAAAGAACGAGATGGTTTTTGTTTTTGTTTCGTCACAAATTCTACCTGAGAGTTTTCAGAAAGAGTCTAACTGAGAACATTTAACCTGAAATCTCCTTCCATGTCAGGCAAATTTTGACGAAAGTGGCGATAAGGGATTGGGGATTGGGGACTGGGAATTGGCGACTGGGGATTGGTAAACATTTTAGGGATTACGAAAATTACCCATTACCAATTACCCATTACCAATTACCAAACGTCCTAAAACAAAGAATCCAAATCTAAAGATTCGATCCCACCTTTACTTTCTGCATAAGCCAACATACTCCCTAACTGCTTCCAAACCAACCAGCAGGTGAAAAGAGCAGTGGGTAAACCAACAGCACAAGCAAGTAGTGCAGAGAATCCAAATATTCTCAAACCCGCACACAAAAACAAGCCAATACCAATACCAACACCAAGAAATGGGAATATTGAACTTTTTGTAGATAGACGAGATTCTGGATTTTCAGTAATACTTCGCTGCCACTCTTGTAAATTTAATTTTAATGTACCGCCAAAAGCCGCACCAGAAGTCACTGCTACAAATAATCCAAGAATAACTAAGAAATAGGGAGGATGAAAGGAGTAATAGTACATATTAACTATGTGTTGGTAATGGTAGGTATGGAAATTTAAACTGAGATTGAAAATTAAAGTTAAATTGAAAATGAAGAATTATTACTTTAATCTTTGTTTGATTATAGTTTTTTTAAGTATAAATTACTAGCTGATATTTATTTGCTATTTGTATTTGGTTATCTATATTTTTTGGATTTATTTTTTGGATTTATTTTTTGATATTTGTTGATATTTGTTTATTTCTTTACTTTTTTCTACTTATTCCCCCATTTTTCCCCTTCCCCGCAAATACCTTCCCAACTTTATTTAATCAGCAGTCGTCAGTTAATATCTTGCATTCAACCCCTAAATATCTTATGTGTAGGTTTTAAATTTCTTCAACTAAGGGTCAATTGAAGATTGTCTTCCTACATCTCACCGATCGCCAAAGAACTGACAACTGCTAACTCTTGTGTGCGTGATTGCATCTAATCATGCTATGACGCCCAAATATCAATCAATTTTCGGCTTAATTCTTGGCTGTCAAGCTTGGTAGTACCGCTGCAAATCCTTCCCGAGAAAAATCAGCAAGAGCACCAAAAGCTACATCAAGCAAACGAGCTGGTTTGAGGTCTTCTTTAATTAAGTTCCACAAACTTTCGACTTCTGCTGTATGGAGGCGATCGTCTTCTGTGAGCGCAATTAGTAACTGACGACGCAAAAATTTTCCTTCATCTGAAAGTAAAAATTGTAAACCTAACTGGGCTGTCGGTAAAACGTCAAAGCTACTATCTGTGCGAGCAATTTCAATCAGATTTTCTAACCTTTGCCATTGGAATCTACCATCTTTAAATAAGACATTAAGTAGTCTGCGTCTTAATTCAGGAGATTCTCCTGTCAGGAGGCGTTTTGCAATGTAGGGATAAGCAATCTCAATAATTTTAAATTCCCGATTTAGGCTTAAAGCAATTCCTTCTTGAGTGATTAGCGAACGGATGATTAACGCAAATTTAGCTGGTACCCGAAAAGGAAATTCATACATCAGTTTGGAATATTCATCGGTGATGGTTTTAAAGTTAAAATCACCAACATTTTTTCCAATAGCATTTCCCCATACTCTTTCCAAAGCTGGAGCAATGGGACGAATATCTATATCTGGAGTAAGGAAACCCAATTTAACGTAGTCTTCGGCTAGTTCGTCGTATTCTTTGTTGACTAAATGTACTATGGCATCTACCAAGCTTTCTTTATTGCTTTCTTCGAGTTGATCCATCATACCAAAGTCGATGTAAGCCATTCGACCATCGGGCATAGCAAATAAGTTACCTGGGTGAGGATCTGCATGGAAAAACCCATGTTCTAAAAGCTGTTGTAAACCGCTAGTAACACCAATTTTGATAATTTCTTCTGGGTCTAAGCCGGAAGCACGAATGCTTGCAGTATCTGTAAGTTTAAAGCCGTTAATCCACTCCAAAGTTAAAACCCGATAACTGGTATAACGCCAGTAGATTACAGGAACTTTTACCTGGGAGCTATTGCGGAAATTCTCAGCAAACTTCTCAGCGTTACTAGCTTCGTTAAGGTAATCTATTTCTTCAAATAGTTTTGTACCAAACTCATCAACAATCATAGTTAGATCGTGTCCCAGGTTAAGGGGTAACCAGGGTGTAAGCCAACCTGCAGCCCAACGCATCAAATATAAATCCAGAGATAACACTGGACGTAAGTTAGGACGTTGTACCTTAACTGCGACTTCTTCTCCACTGTGTAGCCGACCGCGATATACTTGACCTAAGCTAGCCGCAGCAACTGGCTGTGGTGAAAGTTCGCTAAATATTTCTGAGATTGGGCTACCAAGTTCTGAAGATATAATCTTGTAGGCAAGTTCGCTATCAAAAGCAGGTAACTGATCTTGTAATTTGACTAACTCATTTAAGAAATCCTGGCGAATTAAGTCTGGTCGCGTAGAAAGTGCTTGACCTACTTTAATGAAAGTAGGACCAAGACGAGTTAGTAACTGTCGTAATTCACTAGCTCTTTTAAATTTGTTTTGCTCGCTTAACCCACGCCATTCATCTAGTTTAAGATTAATAATAAATCCAGAGAAAAACCAGATGACTGTGATTGCACGCACCCAAGCTTGCCAAGGTCGATAGCGATAGTGACGGGCAATTGCTTGTGAGTCGTAGTTGCGATTTTTTGATGTTGGGACTTGCGAATTCACTCCGTTATTTCCCTCTCTAAAAATTAAGATTTTGTTTTTATGTGTGCTGTGTTAGGTCCTAATTTGTGCTACACAAATTTTTCCCTGTATTTTTCTGTTTGCTTTGTGTTATTTAACTAAAGTTTACTAAAATTTATCTTCTAAATCTTATTTTATCTTAATACACAGAAGTATAAACACTGATTACAAGTTTAAAAAGAATCATTTATTTACGTGTTTTTGGCAGTATTTCATGGTATCTATTGTAGTTTTTTGTCTAGTATCTAGTCGAGATCTATCAAAGATAAATCAGTCTATTGCCAGCAGCTAAACTTGTGAATTATTTACACTTACAAATCTCAGCAAAAAAGTATAAAATAAAACTTGTTATTGCAAGCTAATCCCATCCTCATAAGGATACTTTTCCTACAATAATTATTTCCTCTCGATTGATGAAATTGGCTTTACAGGATACTCAGAGTTATTCAATATTGAAGACTTAAAGTTTGGGATCAAAGCTATGAACTAGCAAAGTAATGAAGTAATAATGATACCGCTAGCTCAAATTTAAGTTGTAAATAAATTAACTTTTTTGCAAGTGGGAAGTGAATTCTTGATAATAAGTTTACCCTTGATAATCTCTTAAATATTGTTACCTTTACACAATCTCTTGACAAAGTATGATGTGCCTTGAAATCCTTATATGAATATTTTTAATACTTCTCTGAAATTTTACAAAAATTTAAGATAGGAACTTTCATCTGGAAATATTGATTTGCATATTCTTAGTATTTTAGTGCTGAATTATAATATTTTCTTAATTATTTTTAGTTTGACTTGTAGATGGTTAATTTGTCTTATTTTGAATTCAGATGATAATGTTAGCGCAAGCGCCCAAGCGTACCGTAAGGTACTGCGGGGCGTTGACGCTAGCTGCACTAACATTACTCATTACTCATTACTCATTACTCATTAAAAACTCTACTATCAATAGGTAAAGATGGATCCCGCGACCACTCATTCCAAGAAGCAAAGTAATTGTGGACATTGGTAATTCCCGCCTCATTTAGAGCAATCATTGTATTTGCAGCGCGCGAACCTTTAAAACAATAAACGTATACATTAGATTCTGGTGTGATTCCTACTTCCTCAGCAATCTTACGCACTTCTTCTGAGGATTTAAACATTGGAATTTCTGAATCATTTTTCATCATACGATGCCAATCAATCCATACAGCACCTGGAATTCTACCTTTACGAGGGCAAAAATCTACTCCGTAGGGAGATGAACTAGTACCAATCCACTCATCAATATCTCGCACATCTAACTTGATAATTTGAGGGTCTTCAAGTGTTTCCAGCATTTCCTCAGTCGTAGCCATGATTGAGGAATTAATATTTAAAACAAATTCTTTAGTTTCATACTTTGGTACCTCTGCAGTTGTAGAAAAGCCTGCACTGAGCCATGCTTTCCAGCCTCCATGTAAAACTGCAACATTCTGACAGCCTAAATATTTCAACAAAAAGTAACCCCGACAAGATTGTCCATAACCTGTGTTCATGGCATCTTCATAGATTACGATCAACTCTTTACCAGATATACCTGCTGCACCCAAAAGGTTAACAAAGTGCATGTGTAACTGCTCTGAGCCTTGAGAAGTAGAATCTGCTAAATAGGTAAAAATATCCCGAAGGTTTATTGAATCTTGAATGTGGGAAATTGCATACTCCTCTGGGCTTCGAGTATCAATGACAATGAGATTTGATTTTTGCTGTTCAAGCAAAACAGAAAGTTCTTTTGGAGTGATTAGGGTCTTTGTATCCATAGGTTGACTCCTGTTTAGTTTGGTAATAGCCCAAGTCACTAATTATTCACCTATTCACCCGAAAAGGTGACACGGTACGATCGGTTTACTGCTCAATAACCAGCTTTTTGAAAGCAGCACAATATTTCTCATCTCAGTACAATGCACACTTGAATCTCTCTATCATTTACAAGCAGGGTGTAAATTTGATGTTCGAAATAAATGATAGATTTGTACTTTTCATAGGATTCAGAAATATTAATTAAGTTATTCTCCATAACAAGACTAAGGAGTTACATCTGATATCAAGCAAATACAATTAACAGTATCACTAATCACTTGCAGAATATGTTTCAAGAGTAAACATTTTATTCCTCATATTTAGAAAAAGGATTTTCAAGAAAGGATTAATAATGCAAAGATTATTAATTCAAACAAAGATATTTTGCTCGAATGTTCTTCTCAA
>JAAUYH010027371.1_pt1 | contig 12590 bp, 8 predicted proteins | sample 7278061 | NCBI WGS metagenome assembly JAAUYH01 (sample SAMN14350203, study PRJNA611818) | marine sediment metagenome | isolation source: surface marine sediment (0.6m) | place: French Polynesia: Moorea | collected 2018-08
TTAATTGTCTAGATGTTTCATCGACTCAAAGATAGCCGATGGCGGTAAAGGGATTAAGCCGCATCTAGAACGACAAAACACGTTTATAGTACTAGTTTTTAGTTGCTATGAAAAACTGCAGGACCCAACAATGTTGCACTCTCCCTGGCAATACCTCTCCGCCCACAAGTAGTCGACAGGCCTTAGCTTCATTCTCAAGCACTGACGATTCCCAATGTTTCGAACACGATTCAACATCACCAGACACCACCATTCGTAAGATTGCAACGAAATTCTGAGGCATCACGTAGCCGTCAGTCGCCATCTCAAGCATCCAACTTACCGCGGCGAATTGCCCTTGAACTGAAACAGCGCAAATTGCGCCTGCTCCTTCTCCATGTTAGCCAATGCTAGTGAGACCTTGGCCACCTTCAATTCATTGACCACGTCCATAAACTTGGGTTCTCGTCTGAGTGCGGTTTGCAGCTGTTTGATTAGGTCTTTCAACTCTGCCACCTCTTCACTCCCGCTTCCACCACCCTTCCCCTGATTTTCCATGTGCAACTCCTCCAATTCTTCCACCAACCCCAAATTTTGCGCTTTCAAGTCCTTGATTTGCTTGCGCAGCGATTTCACTTCCTCCGCTGTCTTCTGCTTCATCGACTCCGCACTAGTTGGCGAACCAGGTGTCGCCTTCAGTTCTTCTATGCTACGCAGCTCATCTCTCAGCGCGTCAATCTCTTCCACCGCCGCCTTCCTGCTCGCTTTCAGCTTCGCGTTCTCCGCCTTCAGCTTATCGACTTCTTTCCTCAATTCCTCCTTCTCCCCACGCTCCTTCCGTCGATGACGACTTCTCGTGCTAATACTTTCCTTCAATCCCACACCACTCGCATGTTTCGACAAGCTTCGCTTCGAATCGACCTTGGTCACTTTCGATGGCGTTTTTCCGCCATCTGTAGAAACTGGCGAAAGCGACAATTCACTTGCCGGTGATTTGGGCTCTGCCAACTTCACCGGCGTGCGCTTTTTAGTCCCGTCCGCATTCTCTTCAATGCGCTCGACCTCAATAACCAACGATGTATTGCTTGACGCATCATCGCCAAACACCGAATCATTATCCATCCCTCCAGCACCGTCCTGAACCTCCGACAGCACAGACTCGCCATCACTCGTAGGCCCATCATCGTCTTTCTTGTCGTCTTTTTTCCCGACGTGCAAAAAGTTGCTCACGATTTTCACCGACGCGACGGACCCATTCGATAGCTTCAGGTCCGCGAACACGGTGCCGGACACCGACTTGACGTAATCCGCGATATTGAGTTGAATCTTGCCCAGCGCTTTCCCGGAAGGCCCGCCCCTGCGCAACGCGAACTTGGCTTTCTTTTCATCAAACGCACATTCCTCGCCCGGCTTCGGGGCCTCGCTCATCTTGATGCCCGGCGCAGCACGCCGAAACAGAATCGTCTCCATCGTCAGGGTCTCGCGAAACGTCGCCTTCTTGTTCACCACCTTCGCTAACTGCGTATTCACCGACTTCCCGCGCCTGTCCCAGACCAAGCACACCTCGTCCGCCATCTTGATTTGGTCCACATGCGACACCACGAAGTCCACTCGGTACTTGTACGGCGTCGTGCCCAGATGCGCCATCGACCCGCGCGTCGACGCCGACTTCATCATGGAACGCACCCGTTCCGTCATCTCGACGACCAAGGCGCGTTCGTGCGCGCGCGTGGTGCACGAACAAGTGCTGCGGTTCTATTATGACGTGAGAGCACCGCTGCAGTAGCACAACGTCTGCCATTGAAGCGGCACACGCGCACACACACATCGGCTATTGCGAATGAGTCGTATCAGGAAACAGGTCGTACTCGCGCGCGCTGTGGCATCACGGACCGCGATATGCACCACACCCCTCTTGGCAACACACTGGCAACGAGTTGGATGATAATACAGTCCTCAGGTTGAGAGTAACAGCTGCCGACTCGTGTAGCGTAGGAATGGAAACGATGAAGTCAAAAAGGAATTTCAACTTTCAAATATAGAACTCAAGCATTTCAAATCAAAGAAACTGGTGATGTAGCTGTACCTGCATTGCCCAGTACTTGAAGAACAAGGGAGTGTGAGGTAATGATTCTTTACTATTCAGTGACCAGTACTCAAAATAGATTCCCTACATTTAAACTTTTCATGAGACCTAACATTTTGGAATAGTGGCACATTATCTTAGATGTTACATTTCAATTGTACCGTACTTAAAAGAACTGCTTTCATGTTCTGGGTGAGCCTCGTAAAAATTGGAATGTGCGTCCTAGGTTTCCTTCATGGTGGCTAGAACCGCGACCGAAAGAAGAGGTTGAATAACATCGGAAAGAAATACCACGCATTCAAGCGCCACCCTCGGGCTGACCAGCAAAACCACGGCTGCCACGCGACCCCTTAGCCAGGTTGCGCGAACAAATGATAGCGTTTTAGAGACAGGCGAGTGGGATCGAGGGGATGATCCTAATTTAACGTCGATGTGGGATGCACTTTCGCTTTTTGACCGCAACAAATTCAGCGGCTTCAAGGTACCAAGCCAACACACGAATGCCTGAAGTTTAGGATAACTTAAATCTTGCTAACACTCACTGTTCGCTAGAAGTAGAAGAGGCGGAGATGACGAAAAATCATCCGTTTGTATGCCTGATGGTCGAGAAAATCCCTGTCTTGTAGGTTATGAACCGCAAACTCCGCGAACAATTACTTGGTAACCTCTGATAGTTGCACTGGCCATTTCGAAGAACAAATTCGGATGCCCATTATAAGTAGAGTAAAGAATAGATTCTGCTTGACTGTGAATTTGAATATTTACCCAGTGAAAATACCGAATCACAACGGAAAAACGGAGAAAATACAACACTCGTACAACTAACAAAATCCCAATAATATGACAAACTTCTATTTTAAAACACTCACGAGAAAAACATGGCCGAGAGAACTATCGGCGATAAAGCCATTCACCAATCAAGCGCCACCAAGGAAAACGAATAGAAACGAATTCACACATTCGGGAACAGCCGAAACGGCCATCGATTGAAGCGAGAAGGATCACATTGGAGTTTTGGACAAAACAGAGCCCAATGACGTACAGTCAGTCCGGGGCCAGTGGTGGCTATACGCGTTCTCCGCGCGGGGCACACACATCGGCCGTTGTCGTCACCATGTTGGTAGAGGACGGCTCAAGTTGCCCGCAACTCACGGCCATGATACGGATCGTAATTCGGCGCGTTCGACGAAATCCTCGTTGCAGCCACAGATAAAAGCCACAGCTCTCATCGCCCACCAACTCATCAATCACATACACTCATCAACACAACTACGGCCAACGAACACAACACTACAACAATGAACAGCATCAAAGTGTGCAGCGTCTTGCTCATCGCGACCGTAGCTAGCGCAACCTCCTACGTCGCCCCTGATTCGCACTGCTGGACGGAAACCCGCAAATGCCGCTGGGTGCCGAAGCACGAGGGCTACAAATGCAAGGACTACTACGGCGACAAGTACGCGCGTTGCCACCCGGTTATGAAGTACAAGCGTGAATGCGACAAGCCGACCTATATGCCGGAGCCTCGTCCGGACAAGCCTGAGGACACCGTGAACTGGGAAATGACCGACTCGAGCCTTGTTTCATACACCAAGTATTACGAAGCGCCGGCACACGGCTACAGCGACTACTACTACACCAAGAGCTTGCCGAAGCACCCGAAGGACTACCCCGCGGTGACGCCCTCTCCCTCCCCCAAGTACACAGCGCCCCCGGGATACACCACGCCGCCCAAGTACACCACCACTCCGCGTGCCACCAAGCCCACTGGCAACCCCCCGCCGGTGTACACCAACCCGTCCGCGCCGCAAACCTCTTCCTCCACGCCGAAGGCCAAGTACACGGCGCCGACTCCCGCCCCCGCCCACACTTCACCGCCGTACAAGCAGCCGGCGGCCACCCCGGGGCCGATGACCTCCGCGGGCGGCCCGTCCTACTAACAAGCGTCAAGCAAAATGGATATTGTAGATAATCACCACGCAAGTACAGCATTCTGATGAACAGGAACAGTAAAAAGTGCTTTACATATTGATCTCACCCGTCCGCGAAGCGAGCGGCTACGGGAAGCCACGGCTAATCAATCCACTGTAACCATGAGAAGCGAGCGCGACAACAGATCTACAACTGCAGCGGTGGCGTCCAGCAGGGCTTCGGATGCCAGTGAATCACAATGGCCCTACTCGGCAGTAAGCCCCGCTGAGATTCTCGTCATCCCGCCAGAATGACGTAGTCCGTCGCCCGTTGACACAACACTATTGGCGTGCGCATGCATTTCAAACGTTCCGCGCATTCGCCTGTCACCTGAACGCTACTCCCTCTGTACTGTCTCGCGTGCGCCCCCGTCGCGACAATGAGGACCATGACACGGACAGTACTCGCGACGTTCTTGCTGTTCCTGTGCTCGTCGACGCAGGCCGCACCGATTGCCGCGCGCAATGAGGCGGCCAGTGTGCTGGGCAGCGCCCTGGCGAGCGTCGAGGCGGTGGCGGAAGAGAAACCGCGGCTGAAGGTCGGCGCGGTAGTGAACGGGGACAAGAACCGCTGGAGTGGGTCCGTGTCTGGGGCGGCGGGGCAGTATGCGAACTACGCGGGCGTCACCATGTACCGACGAGTAACCGAGGAACCCCAGGACGCGGTGAAATCCGCCGTGCGCGCAATAGAAGACAACGAGTTGACACCGGACCAGGTGATTTCGGCTCGGAGACACCTTCGCTCGAGTCCCAGGCGGCACGACGCATCTATGGTGCTGGTGGGTACGCCACCCGAGCCCCTGACGCTCGCTGAAAGATGGCGTGATAGCGACGCCATCCCGGCGATGCGCTGCGACAGTGACTGCTGCGTTCGTTCTGTAACCACGGGTTACGTATGTGTCGACGACTACGACGCACATACGGTGGTGTGCAACCCGCGCCTGGCATTCCAGGCGGACGCGAGTGAATGCGCGGTTTACACGCCTTCGACCGTCGTCGATGACGCCGACACCATCGTGCGGCACTTCGACGCCACTGCTATGCAAATACCGACTACCGGGCAATCCGATGTTTACTTCACGCACTCGCTTCCCGTGGCACCACGGCACAGTGCAGAGTAAATACGAACTTGTATTTTGCAACCAACTCCAACGTGCTGACCGGGCTAAAGAGTGACGACACGACACCGCGCTAACGTTTGCCCATTGTTTTCACGAGTTTCATGGAGCATTTTCTGTCTGTCGCAAGGCATGGCATACACACGTCAAGTGTTGCCGCCAATTCATCAACCAGTTTGCAAGTTTACTTCACGCTCCTTTCACACACCGGCGCGTCTGGTGCTCTACATTATTACTACACGTCGCTAGAACAGGTCCATTTCTCGCGCCGGCATGTCTTTCATCTTCCCGACCGCGATGAGCAGCTGCCAGGCCATTCGCTCGTGCAAAACCCCATCCGTGAAGAACTCATCCTTGTCCATCTTAATCATGAGCGCGTCCTCACTCTTCGCCGCATTCTTGTCCCCATCCTCCCCCTCGTTCTTCGACTTGTCGAACAGCAGCTCCGAGCACTTCTTCAGCTGGCTCCCGGCAAAGATGGTTTCCGCGTCGTCCGACGTGATGCGCAGCGCACAAATGATGTATCTGTCCTCCAGCTCATCCCGCACCGACTTCGGGGGCTTCTCACTCGACGCGACACGCCGGTCCACTCTCGCCCCCATACAAACCGTGTTGTCGTACACGTAGAAGCGGATTCGCAGCGCGACGGAGTCTTTCATGATGACACCGTACGTGCGGATGGTGTCTTCGACTTCCTCCTCGTCGCCGAAGTACTCCATGAGGTCGTCCTTCCATGGGAGGAGGAAGCTCTGCAGCCTGTGGCTGCCGCGCGAGAGCGCCACGTAGTGGGAGCCGATGATGGGGAAGTCGCCCTTCTCGTAGCGCACGGGGCGCTGACAATCGACGGCGCGCGCCCAGACGCGCGGGGGCAGGTTGGCAATCAGCTCGAGGATCTCGGCCAACTCCGTGGGCGGTATGCGCTGGAAGTCCACGTACTCGAGCAGCGCTTCCACTTGCTCCATGTCGGGCTTGTCCTGGAGCTGCGCCCAGCGGCTCACTGTACGCAGCATGGCCTCGTCGTCGGCCACCAGCTCCGGCGACGTGTACAGCCTGCGCAGGAAGTCGTAGCTGAAGTTGGCGCCGATGAAGGGCGGGCCGAACGCGCGGCCCACGCGCGCGAGGAACGCGTCCTCCACCTCGTCGTGCATCCACGGCTTCAGCGCGCCGAAGATGCGCACCAGGTCCGCGTCGCTGCACCCGTGCACGATGTGCTGCGCGGCCGCGCTGGCCAGCCCGCCCACGAGGAAGCGTTTGGCCAGCTCCAGCACCTCGAGCACGGTGTCGAGCTTGTGCTCGCGTTCGCCCGCGAACACGTCCTCGCCGTAGATGTAGTCGAGGATGATGGACATCGCCTTGGCGCTGGCCTCCTTGACCTCCACGCGCGCCGCCGCGGCCTCCGCGAACCGGCCCTTGAACGCGTTCGCGAAGAACGGCGACGCATTGCACACCACGTCGCGGTGCACCTTCATCTCCTCGTCCTCGACCACGACCGTGCCGTCGTAGAACGCCCCGTTGTGCCGCATCAGCGGCAGCAGCTTGGGCCGCTTGGCCACCCGCTCCTGTACGTCATCCTCGTGCGGGCGCACCATGGCGTGCGTTAGGGTGCAATGTGAGGGTCTGGCGGGAAGGGAAGGGAGTGGGTATGTTGGGCAATTGATAAATCCAAGGCCAGCCAATGAGAAGCACCGGCGCAAATTAGGCGTGGACCAAATTATGTTTTTGATTAAATTTGCAGCCAACATTCAATGCGCACCTCATCGAGGAGAAGCAACAGGGCACACATCGCCAATGGCAATCGGATTCTGCGCCCCTGCCGCACCATTGCCGCCATCACCCCAACGGGCGCGAAGGCGAACCGGGCGTGTGGAGGTGAGATGCTTGGCGCGAACGCCGACCATACCAGGCGATTATGAAACGATACGGCGTCGAGTGGCAGCTGCAATTAAACGCGCCTGCGACGGCGGCGTGAAACTGCAGGAGATCCAATTCCCTGCCGTGGGAAGCCAGACCGCCGCATTAAATCAAATACTGGATGCGAATCGAACGCACACACGCGTCATACTCACACGCCTTCGCGGGGAGGGCGTCGTGCCCCCAGTAACGGCGCTGTTTCCCGACGGCGCCGAGGCGACGCTCGCTTCAAAAGCGTGGAAGGATGAAGCGCCATGCCCCATCGGCGCGCTCAACAAACCGCCGTCCAAATTAGAGCTGGCCATGTGCGTGAACCCCGGGTTCAACGTGAACGAGTGGTTCGAACTCGAAAAGCTCGAGGCTTCATTCGTGGTCACGTTGAACGCCAACCTGGACCGCGTGCGCAGCGGCTATTACCCACGCCTATTCTATCCGCGATTGTACGAGACGCGTACTAGATTTCTCACTCGATTCGAGCCGGTATTCTATATGAAACCGCTCGCTGACGGCGGCGTGCTACTACGCGATTATCCCGGTGCTTGGACGTTGTTTTACCGTCCTTCAAATTTTGACCCAATCTCCGACGCGCGCGTGCTTTGGTCCGGCGAGGAACGACCAGATTTCGCCACGGTCGCACAAAAACTGAAAGCTGCTCGTGTAGAGGATCAACTCCGTTGACGCCCGCATAGCTCATCTCCGCACCCAGCGGAGCCTGCTGATTCTAAAGAACTACTTTCGTTTTACCCAACTAGCTTCTGAACCTCGCAAGAATAGTCCATTAGATACCGGTTCATTCGCCACCCGATGTACAATACAACTATCTGGCTATTTTCACTATTCAGTCATCGTCAGCCCTGCCAACAGCGCCCGCGACAACCCATAACTTAAATACGAATTATATCAGCCGTGCTCGGTACATGAGTGAGCAACGAAACGACTCGTCTTTGCATGTGAGAGTGCCACCCAGCCCTTCCAGCTCCCCACCACCTACCATCTTCACAACGTATTGCACCACCCACGATCACTACTAATGGCCCTTCCTGCCACACACCATACGATTCCCGGCAACTCGGCAGCTGCCTCGGTTCTCAGAGCAGCGTTTTGCACCCACTTAGGCATGACCTGTGGCACATTTTGCTACCTTCTCGAACGACTCGGTGCCAGAACCACAGTTCAGTCTCACAATCGCATGGGTTTACCTTCTTCTACGTACAGGGACACAGTTCTGCCCCTAAACACCACATGCCTGAGACTACTGTGCATCGGGGTGATCCGCCAGTCGATTTTTTTTCAGGAAGATTGCGGTCCGCTTTCTCAGCACCTCGATGTCTTTCTGTTGGAACCCGAATTCCTGCCCCAACTCCAGGTAGTCGGCGTTGTATAGCACGAACACACCACAAGAGCTACCATCCAGTTGCTTCGGCATGTTATCAGGATTCTCTACGAACGCCCACGACATGATGTCCATCGCGTTCGCTTCTTCCGGTCCGTTCTTCGCTTCCACCTCATCGATGAGCCATCGGCGCAGCACACCAAGCACGTTATGCCGGTCAGAACCGCCCAAAGAGTCCAGATAAAGAAAGCGGCGCCCTCGAATATGCACCGCTGCCAACACCCAATGCGTGTTGTGCAGGTTGATAGGGAATAAAATCAAGTCGAGTGACTTCACATCAACGCCCGCGCGCTTCGGCCATCGTCTCACACCATCGTAGTCGTAACCGCCGCTCGTGAGGCGAGTGAAGAAAAACGAGCTGAACATGTGCGTGCGCGGCCGGTTCTGTCCTTCCGCCGAGTTTTGCTGCACCCTCAATTCCTTATTTCGGAAGAAGTCGCGATTGCGGCAGTTCAAAAGAGCGCCGAACGAGTTGATGATTTCGTCGTTCAGCCATCGGCGCGCTCGCAAAGTCTTCAAATCCCTGAGATGCAAGGTGATGTTGGCGGCGTGCACCTTGACGGGTTGGGATTTCTTGCCTTTCGTGTTCGAGTCATACCACGCCTGTTCACCGTCGTCGAGCTTGCAGAACCGCTCGTTCTTCTCCAACTCGGTTTCATCGTCCGAATCGGCCGCCGCCGAATCCCGAATAGCCTTTTCGAAGCGGTCGCTCAACTGCTTCTGCGTCGCACCATTCCGTAGGAATCTCCGGGTTCTGCCGGTCAAAAGCATCTCAGGTTCAAAATCTTCGTCGTCCTCGTATCTCGTTCGTCGCGGCTTCTCAAAGCGGTTGCTGATGGGCGCGCGCATGTCGTGCACCTTGTTCCTGGCGGTGATGGCGTCCGAGGGTTCGAGGTTGGTATCCATGCGGCGAACTCTTTTCTCGCAAATTTCTCTATCATTGGGGCCGACCCGTCGAGCAAGGTTCGCACCCGCATTCGATGCTGTCGAAGACTTGGGCACGATTCTGAGCTTCGGATCCCTCCGTGTAGGTTCGCCCTTTTTCGCTTTTGTTTGTAGCGACCCCATTCTCGACTTGGGCTTATCTTTGCTCGGCAGCTGACGTTTCACGATATTGCTTTTCGGTTCTCCAGCCCGATAACCGCCGTCTGGTTCGAAGATACGAAGTGGGACGGCAACCATTTGCGCCCCACGACTCGGTGGTTTCGACTCGCTCACGTTCCCATCGGCGTCATCGGCGTCGTCCTCGTCAAGAACCACGACTTCGATGTGATCTTTCTCATTTGACATACTCGTTCGAGCTCGTGTCTTTCTTTTGCTCGCCGATGGTTCTGATGGCTTCTTCGATGGTTTCGCCGATACTATACGTACATTCAATTTCGGAGCTGGTCCCGATAATGATAACCGTGATTTTGGTTCAGAAGGCTTATTCGAGGTAGGACTGGCATCGGGTGAAATTGATAGAACGGATATCTTCGCACGCGCTTTCTTTCCCGGGCTCTGCATTGGCAGACTCATTTCTGGGGAGCGTTTCCGAGATTGTTTGGGATTCGGACGCGAGGGAAGTGCCGCGGTGCTTTGGAAATCGTCATCGCTGTCATCCGCGACGCCATCATCGTTCAAGCGATTTTTCGGGTGAACTCGGGGTGCCGAAGATACAATTTCAACATCGGAGTTGGTCGCGTAGTCGATGGTTGCATTCGGCGATGTGTGCACTTTCTTCGGCTGCAAACTCCGAGGCCGCTTGTTCTTGCGCCCTTGACTACGCTTCAACTTCTCGAAACTAGCGTCGACTTGCCGGCGGCCTTGCTTCGAAAAACGGGGAATGTGAGCGGTCGCCATCATGTCGGGCTCGCCATCGAGCAGCGTGAATATGTTGTCGTTGCGCATGAGGCTATTGCGCTGGACAAACCTATTCTGCTGCTGCAGGCGTCGCGGCTTCGACATGACGCGCAATCGCCGCCTCCAAAAGTGCCAGAGGCGTGACCACCTGCGCAAGCGCATTAAGGTTGAACTTGCGCACCTGTAGCCGCGACCAGCGCCCCGCGAGCGCGGACAGAATATATTTTTACGGATATTTTTTTCTGCATCTGGTTTTGGCGGTACATCACGTGGACACGTGTGCACCTGTGTATTAACAGAAAGGCACAGCAGTGTCCTCCAAGGATCACCTCAACATATTTATATCGGCATGTCACCAGCGACGTCATAATGGTTACTTGTATTTGAAAGTGCATATAGTTTCGAAACCAGCAGTTAATTTACTGTTCCGTTGCTGCTTTCGTAAATACAACTGTAGCATAGTTCAATTTTATGAAACTGTTGCCATATACCAAGAACAACTTGTCAAAAAATAGTTTGCTTCTGTGAAGTATCGAACGCGCACTAGGTCGGAATCTATTGTCAAGATGAACATATTGTTCGTGTTAGAAGTGTTACTATCACACTAAGTGCACTAAATTTGAAGGCTTTAACAAAAAAATGAAAAACAATGAAATTCGGCAACCGCTCAAGATACAAATTATTTTGAAACCCATTCGATATCATTATGAAATGGAATCGGTAGTATTGCAGTAATAAAAAATAATAAGCTATACACAAAGAAAAACGAATAACCAGAATCTATTGTAGAAAGTATGCAATAAACTATATGAATGGGAAAACCTACTTCTATCTGAGAAAATGACTGATAAAAGTATTCTTTTGAAGTATTTATTTAATTTGAATCAATTTATAAATTGTGAGGAAGATAATAACAGAAGAGTTACAGTTTTCACGAAAGATAAGAATGATAGAACGCTTCCGACACAAAAGATTAGTTCAATCAAACCATGGATGTGCTCTCCAAAAGGAAAATTGATGAAGAGATCATCGCAGCCGTATACTACAGATTGAAATGCCAGAAACAATACTGCATCAGATCGTCTAAGCACTTTCATTGTCTTAATTTCACAAGCAGGTCTCACTGAGACACTATAATAACGCATTAATGCTTGTCAATTTCCCTTCATTAAAGCAGAAAAGATTGATGATATCGACTATTACCGAGCAGACACAAGCGAAACATACAAGTAAGAAAGCTACGAAAATGCATCAAGAGCACAACAAGTCGGAAATCAATGCTTTCTATTGTGATCTATGCTGTAAGAGCATAGTTATTGTTTTAGTTCTCTTCCTACATTGAATTCTGCTCATTGCTAAGAGTGTTATTCTAAACAATACGAATTGAACACAATCCTAGAGCTCTAGAGGTACAAACAAATCTATGATGAGCATGATTTACTGTTGACTAAGGTTAATTATCTGCTCGACAGATTCGTACAACTTTAGAGTATTATTCAGGAACTTGTATCTCTTACGTATCTGAGAAGATGAATTTCTATCATCGTAGGTTTTGTAACTTACGCAGACAAGGGTTATCTATTTGATTTAGTATGATCCCAAATGACTTTAGCCTTCTAGTATCAAATTTTCATCGGATGCAAACCCTGTATAGGTATGATTAATTTCGATTCGGATAATTTCCGAAATATAATAGTATCATAAACCTAGAAAGGTTTGCATTCCGGAATACTTAAAAACCTATAATTTATACCACGGCAAGACACTTGTGAAGAGTAGAACTCGGAACGATGAAATAATCATTTAAACCGCAAAACATTCAGTTGGTTGGAGAGATATCACTTGCTCGGATAGCACGTGACGTTATGAGGGCGAGCTGGAATGCGATGAAAAGATAAGAAATTGTGAAAACCAAACAATGAAAGGCAGCTTACGCAAGTCAAATTCCTAAGTTCAAACCGTAGAATAGAATTACTCTACACCTGGTGTTTTGCAGTGTGAGAATAGTTCTGATTAATCTAAGGTGCATTGAAATGTGGGGCGTGAAAGAATAGATCTGTAAAAAGGAACGTCCTTTTTTCTAAGGCTACTATTAGACAATGGCAACCGAGCAAAAGTATTCTCAGTGTATATGCAAGTAGGATCAATCCTAGTGTTGGAAAATCATTTAATTGAATAAGAATAATAAAGCTTGAAGGATTTTTCGACCTCATGCAAAATCACGCCGAAGACTTGCATCAGAAACAGCATCTCATCATCTATTTCAGATAATATGCCTTGTTCCAAGAAAA
>JAAUYH010058152.1_pt1 | contig 12590 bp, 12 predicted proteins | sample 7278061 | NCBI WGS metagenome assembly JAAUYH01 (sample SAMN14350203, study PRJNA611818) | marine sediment metagenome | isolation source: surface marine sediment (0.6m) | place: French Polynesia: Moorea | collected 2018-08
AAATAGGTGAGATTAAATTCCTCTTTTAAAGCCAACATCAAATCTAGTACCTGAGTTTGTACCGTAGCATCCAGCATACTCACAGGTTCATCACAGATTACTAACTGGGGATTAGTAATTAAGGCACGAGCGATCGCCACTCGTTGCTGTTGTCCACCAGATAACTCCTGGGGATAGCGGTGATAATATTCCTGAACGGGAGATAACCCCACTTTCTCTAACATAGCCTCTACCTTCGTTTTCGCAGTTTCTGGAGTGGCTAACTTATGGATCAGCAAGGGATCGGCGATCGCCTTACCCACTGTCATGAGGGGATTTAAACAGGCATGGGGATCTTGGAATACCATTTGCAGTTGGCGGCGTTTTTGCCGCATTTGCGAGGTGGTTAACTGAGTTAAATCCGAACCTAAAAACTCTACTGTACCCCCAGTTGGTTTGAGTAATTGTAAGATAGTCCGGGATAGGGTACTTTTCCCACAACCAGATTCCCCCACCAATCCTAAAATTTCCCCTGGATAGAGGTCGAAACTAATATCATCTACTGCTTTAATTACTTTTTTCTCTTGGGAAAACCACTGCTGAATAAAATTGCTTTCTAAGGTGAAGTACTGTTTTAAATCTTTAACTCGCAAAATTGGCTGTATTTCTGGAGATTCATCTAATACCAGTTCCGGTGGCTGGTTATCTACCGCCTGAAGATGTAGTGCCGCATTTAATAAAGACTGGGTGTATTCATGTTGAGGATTGTAGAGAATCGATTTTACATCTCCTGTTTCCACCATTTTACCGTTGTACATTACCCCAAGGCGATCGCAATATTCGCCAATCATGGCTAAATCGTGGGAAATTAACAACAGTGCCATTTCTCGTTCGCTACATAAGCGAGTAAGTTCCTCTAAAATCTCGGCAGAAACAGTTACATCTAAACTAGTAGTTGGTTCATCGGCGACAATTACCTTGGGGTTAAGCAATAAAGCTAGAGCGATCGCTACCCGTTGGCGCATGCCGCCACTAAATTCATGGGGATATTGTCCCCAACGCTCGGCTGGTATTTTGACTGTGGCTAAAGTTTCTACGGCGATCTGTTTAGCCTCGCGCTGAGATAACTGAGGCTGGTGTGCTTGAAGAGTTTCTAAACAATGATCCCCAATAGTCATCAAGGGATCGAGGCGTGTCATGGGGTCTTGAAAAACTAAGGCAACTATCTCGCCCCGAAACTGTCTTAATTGAGTTGGGGTTAATTCAAATACCGACTCATCTTTAAATAAAACTTTGCCTTCTACCTGACTTCCTTCCGGCAACAGACGCATAATTGCCCTGCCTAGTGTAGACTTGCCACAGCCAGACTCCCCTACTAATCCCATTTTTTCTCCAGGATTTAAGGCAAAAGAAACATCATCTACCGCCCAACTAGTTGCTGATTGAGATTGACGGGGATAGGCAACCCGAAGATTATTCACTTCTAGAATCTGAGTCATGGATATTAACCAGAGAAGAACATCAAGTTTACTGCATTGTAATCAGCGATTTAGTAAATTGCAGCTAATGTACAGTAACTAATGTCGGCATGTCCTAATTGCCAAGCGAGGTTTCAGATTCCTGCAATGTGGATTGATGGTTGGTGTACGAGATGTTTTTTGCAGAGATGACAGAATTAATCAAATCAGTAGAATAAAGGCGATACCATTTATTAGCAAGAAAAATAATTAGAGGGAAACAATTATTAATAAATATAAATCCTAGTTAGAAGAGAAGGAAAAAATAATAAAAGATGATTACAACCCTTAAACTTGAACCAGCGATCGTACTCAGCGAAAACCAATTTTACACCCTCTGTCGCCAAAATCCCGACGTAAAATTTGAACGTACCTCCAATGGAGAATTAATTATCATGCCTCCCACAGGTGAAGAAACTGGGCGAAAAAACGCCGAACTGATCGCAGATTTCATTTTCTGGAATCGTAAAACTGGACTTGGTGTAGTTTTTGATTCTTCCACTTGTTTTCGACTACCCCAAGGAAGCGATCGCTCTCCTGATATTTCTTGGGTAAAAAAAGAACGCTGGGAAGCACTTACACCAGAAGAAAAAGAGAAATTTCCGCCTTTGTGTCCTGATTTTGTGCTAGAACTACTTTCGCCTAGTGATAATCTTTCTCTGGCTCAAACTAAAATGCAGGAGTACCTCTCCAATGGGTTAAAACTCGGTTGGCTAATTATTCCCCAAACTCAACAAATAGAAATTTATCGTCAAGATCGACCCGTCGAAATACTGCAATCTCCTGTCGAACTCTCTGGAGAAGCAATCCTACCTCAATTTACGCTTAATTTAACTTGGCTGTGGCATTGACCATTTTAACTTTTGACTTTGGGTCGTTTAATTTCCCTCACAGGTTGTTCTGCTGACGACATTTCTGGGTGAGTTACCGCACCTTTGTCGGCTACAGTTTCCGTGTTGATTACTTTAACTGCACCTTTGCGATAAGGAACACCACGATATTTCAAATCAACACTGGGTTCATCAACTGGGATGATTTGAGGGATTCTTGATTGCCAAGGTACGCCGCGATATTTACCTCCTACCTTACCTTCAACCGTAGTAACATGGGTAGGATTAGATTCATAGGCAACTCCACGATATTTAAGTTTCATAATTCACCTCCATTGCGAGGCGATGAGCTAACTAATGAGAGGATTTTCTACCTCTATTTATATTGTAAACAAAGATGTTGAGGACTGTGCGATCGCCCAGATAGCAGCCTCAACTGCCGAGAAATCCTTGGCAGTTTGAGCTAATGACCAATAGATAGCCAACGTCTGAAATTTAATTTAACTACGTCTAGTGTGAATTAAAATAAGCCTTGCTAAATCAAGGGTTTTACAATCTGTGTGAAAAAACTATTCTGATCATTTAAACGGAACTGATAGCTTTCAGAAGCTAATTCACACCAAGCGTTTTAACTTACAGCCGCAATGGTAGTTGGCATAGGCGGTTGTATTTTGTCTCCCGAACGAGAACGATACAACTCTGCCAATTTTTGTTCGTATTGGCATAAATCCCGTTTTATTTCCTCGAAAATGGCTACTGTTAAGGGATCGCTAAGTTGATAACAAAGATGGTAAGTGTCAATTACCCCTGTTTGAATATCTCCTAAAGCACGACGCAGAATTGACAGCTCATCACTCGACTGCAACCAGCTATGTAAGGCAGCATAGGCTTCACTACCTACTGCTTGCCAGGTTACTCGTTCGTTAAAGGCATCATAAAGACGCTTTTCTAGTAACTGAACGTGATTTTGTTTAGTCGTGCTAATTTCTTGCAGAATCTGACGCAGTGCTTCATCTCTAGCTCGATAGCTATACTGTTTAAAAGCTTCTAAAGTGTAGCGTTCGCCAATAATTGCCGTATTTAAGGCATTAACAATTGCTTGCCTGCTAGAACCTCCCCAAGCTGCGGCTAATTTCCACCAATCAAAACTATGGTCTTGATGGTCGCTAGGGGTTTCCTCTTTAATTTCCAGTTGAAGATATCTTAAGAGACTATTGGCTAAGATCGCTACATCTCCAGGTCGCCTAGCTGTCAGTAAATTACCATCTACCACTACAGGACCGCCAATATAGTTAGCTCCAGCATTTTCAATATCTTTGCGCAGGGATTGTAAGCCAGTAACTCTCTTGCCTTGTAATCCATCTGCTTCGATGAGGACTTGGATACCATAACCGATCGCCGCGATCGCTTTATCTTGATTCATAGCTTCAGCGATCAAACTGACAGCAAAAGGATTGGCGCGAATATTGCCCACAGGAATGACAAAGCCATCAAAGTCGTTAGCTCTCACTTCAGTAGCGGTATCGTCTGGTTTACATGAGACTTTACCCCGCTTGCCATGATATTCCTCATTCATACGTGAACCAAGGATAGTAACTTTAGCTCCTGCTTTTTGCAGTGCTTGATAGGGAACTTGAAACAAAAAATCTTCAAACTGATTTTCCATCAGAATCCCTACTCGTTTGGGTTTGGCTTGATTTGTAGCTGCCATCTGCTTTACCTGCTGAATTCTATCTGAAATTTTGAGCAGCTCTGGTAAACAAACATCCACACTTATCCTCTTGCTGACGAGCAAATCTGAGCCGCTCTGATATTCCCTCGCTCTTAAATTTAACTTAGGTAAAAACTTTGAGGAACTTGTGAAGGCAGTTATTTACCCTTACCCAGGTTGCTTAATGCTAATCTTAAACGTAGGAAAAGCTTGTTCTAAACCTTTGAGCTGATGGTATTGAACTGGTTGAATTTCTGATTGTTGCAGACAACTAGCCACTGTTTCGGAAATTAAAATACTATTTGGTTGAGCCACTCCTTGCAGGCGAGCGGCAATATTAACGACTTGACCGATCGCCGTATAGTCTTTTCTGTGTCTGCCACCAAACATGCCTACCACTGCTCTACCCTGATGAATGCCACAGCGCATTTGTAGGAGAGGAACTTGTAAGTTTTCGTTTTGCCAGCGGTGATTTAATTGTTCTAAGTAAATATGCATAGTTCTCGCAGTGGCGATCGCTCTTTGAGCTTGCTCGTGACGGTCTAGGGTTTCTGGCGCGCCAAACATTGCCATAACCGCATCGCCAATAAATTTATCTACCGTACCACCGCGATCGAAAACCGCTTTACTCATCGCTTCTAAATATTCATCGAGTATTTCGGCTAACAACCGCGAACCTAATTGGCGAGACAGTCTGGTAAAATCGACCAGATCGCAGAATAAAACCGTAATGCGACGAGGTTCGGGATGTAAATCTAATGCCAGTTTGCCTGTAGCGGCTTTATTGACGATCGCCTCTGGTAAAAATCGTTTTAAAATTGATTCGGTAAGATAGTTATTTAAATCCCTAACTTTCTGTTCTTTGATTTGTAGCAGTTGTGCTTGTTGTTTGGTGGTTTGGTAGAGTTTTGCCTGTTGTACGGCGATCGCTGCCTGGGAAGCCACAGCTTCAGCTAAATCTATCTCGGAAGTATTCCAGGAACGAGAACTCTCTGACTGTCTTAAAGTAATACTACCAATAATTTCTCCTTCGACAATTAGAGGTACTAGTAGTAAAGCTCTTGCCTTAGAACGCCAGGGAAGCTCGGCTCTGGCTATTTCTTGTTGTTGTTCTAAATCTTCAGATAATACGGGTTTTTTGGTCAATAATAACTGCCTTAACAGGGGATTATCCCCAATGGGAACTTGAGAAGCCGTGGATTTATCCCAATCTCGTCTGTTTTTAATTTTGGCGACTGCTTCCTGACGATTATATAAACCGACACACTTCATGAATTTATCTTGTTTAGTCCATAGAGAAACAATGCAGGCATCTACATTTAAAGTTCTTCCCAACTCTTGGGCGATCGCCGTAAACATAATTTGAGGCTCTAAGCTAGAACGAATGGTGGCGGTAATCCGATTGAGGGTAGTAACTTTGGTGTAGGCTAAAACTTGAGAGATGGCTAAAGCTGCCTGAGAAGCTACTATTTCGGCTAATTCTATATCCGCAGTTTGCCAACTACGGGATAAATCTGTTTGTCTGAGGGTGATACTACCAATAATTTCTCCTTCGGTAATTAAAGGTACGAGTAATAAGGCTCTTGCCTTAGAACGCCAGGGAAGTTCGGCTCTAGCTATTTCTTGCTGTTGCTCTAAATCGTCTGAGAGGACGGGTTTTTTGCTGGATAACAATTTCTGTAGGAGGGGATTTTCGGCAATGGGAACTACAGAAGTAGTAGATATCGACTCAGTTGAGGTATCTTGACTAATTTTTTCAGTTTCCTGGGGATTATACAAACCAACACATTTCATGAATTTGTCTTGTTTAGTCCACAGAGAAAGAATGCAAGCATCTACTTGTAAAGTCTGTCCTAACTCTCGAACAATCGTCTTAAATATGGTTTGGGGTTCTAAACTAGAATGAATGGTGGCAGTAATCCGATTAATAGTAGTAACTTTGGTGTAGGCTAAAACTTGGGAAATAGCTAAAGCTGCCCGATCGGCTACTATTTCGGCTAATTCTATATCCGTAGTTTGCCAACTACGAGAGCTATTTGATTGTCTCAGGGTAATACTGCCAATAATTTCTCCTTCGACAATTAACGGCACAATTAATAATGCTCTTGCTTTACGGTGCCAAGGTAATTCATATCTAGCCAGATACCTTTGCTGTTCTAAATCTGCCGATGATACGGTCTTTTTAGTAAACAGTAGTGCCTGTAGAATGGGATTTTCGGCAATAGGTATGGTGGAAGTTGTGGCTTTACGCCAAGCTTGAGGATTGGTATTAAAATATTCAGTTTCTTGGGGATTATATAAACCAACGCATTTAACAAAACGGTCTTGTTTTGTCCACAAAGAAAGACTGCAACCATCTACCTGTAAAGCCTGTCCTAATTCTTTGGCGATCGCCATAAACATGACCGCTGGCTCTAAACTAGAACGAATGGTAGCCGTAATCCGATTGATGGTAGTTTCCCGCCGTGCCAAGGCTTGCGATCGTTCACAAGCTCGTACTTGAGATATGGCTAAAGCTGCCTGAGTAGCCATAGTTTGAGCAAGTTTAATTTCCCGAGATTGCCAAGGAGTGGTATCTTGGCAGCGATGCATCGTTAAAGAGGCAATTAAATCCCGTTGACAAAATACTGGCAGGGAGATTGTTGAACGGATATTTGCCTCTAAACAAGCCCCATAAGTAGGGGATTCCTGGTCTGCTTTTTGGGGATCGTACTCCTCTATCAGAGGATTTTTCAGCAGGGATATTTCGGCAATCGGCTTAACGGTTAATCTTAGCCAAGATTCATCAATAATTTTATATTCTGGCTGTACTTTTTGATATATAAAATATTCTTCTATAGCTTGTTGCGGATTCCTATAGTGCAGAATGGCAATATCTATATTTAAAATTTCTCCAACTGTATCAACAATATTTTGACCAACTTTTTGCCAAGATAATTTATCTATTGGTTGATGAGCTTCATATGAGAGCATTTTATTAACTTAAATGCGAATTTATAATACCTAGCAATAATTTTGATTAATTAAGGTAAAATTGGATGACCTCGATCATTGCCATGGGGAGCATAATGTTATAGTTCCCAGATTCAACCTGGAAAATTAATTAGTTGGGAGTAATAATAATAATCAGTGAAAGATCTTAAGAAACTTCTCTTTATTTGCATTATGGTATTTCCTTTGTCAGGATAGATGACAGCTAATCAATGACTGTTGTCGAATTTTTGTCCTAATTCTCTTGAAGTCAATTAATCACCATGCCGATATTAATAATTCTGAGTTAACAATTCGTCCTGCCGAATTTGCCGATACCCGTGAAATTAGCTTGATTTTAGCCCGCAGCTTCTATAACTTCGCCGATTACTTGGCTTGGATGTACCCTATCTTACAATTTACTATCTGCGAAGACTTACGCTATCGGTTACGTTCTGCTGCGCCTCTTTACTGTTGCTTGGTGGCTAGCTATGTTCATCCTGAAGCAGGATCGATAGTCGTTGGTACGGTAGAATTGACTTTGCGCACTCCTTATTTTTGGTCTAACAATATTCAATATCCTTATATTTCTAATCTGGCAGTTAGGGAAAATTACCGACGGCAGGGCATTGGTAGCCAGTTACTGGCTAGATGTGAACAAATTGCTCTAGATTGGGGATATCAAGAGACTCGACTGCATGTTTTAGATAAAAATAACCCTGCTAAAGAACTTTATAATCAGAGTGGCTATGAAGTTTGCCAAATAGAACCTAATTGGGGACAATTTTTACTTGACTATTCACCGAGGTTGTTACTTAAAAAGCGCGTGGAGTCAAATTAGAAAATACTCTGTTCGTTTTCAAATAACCATGCTAACTTTAAAACGATCGCCTTAAAGTATTAAGTTTGTGTAATGGTATTTTAGAGAGTGAACGAGCAAAAAACACCCCCTAATTCTCAAATTGACAAAATTTTAGCTCAATTAAAGGCGCGGGAATTATTAATCATAAATCCTCGTCGTAAAAATGGTTTGATTATTTGTAAACAATATCATGCAGAATTTGCTGGACCTGGAGCAATTGTTGGCGGTCAATTCGATCCTGGTGCAGTGGCAATTATTCCTGTAGGTGATTTGTCTTTAATTTCTCCTCGAACTATTCAAGAGCGCAAACAAGCCTATAAAATGCGAAGACAATGGGTCAGATTAACTAAACAAATTATTGATAATCCCATACCAACAGAGAGAGCTCAAGTAATTCTCAATCAATTTGAACATTGGTTTGATGCCGAAACAGTAGCTAATTTACCCGATGAAGTTTTCGCTTTGTTAGTTGGAGTTTTACCCCAAACCATCCGTAAAGTTCGTAATCCAGAATTGCTGTGATTTAAGTTCCTAGTGCCGCTACATCGAATTACTATCCTTGATTAACAATAATTTTAAACATTGATATTTGCTTATAAATTATCGGGATCGATGCCTAAACTTTTTAAGCGTTCTTCTAAGATTTTTGCTCTTTGTTGTACTATCTCTACTTGATTTTGCTGTTCTTGAATTAATTCTTCAGGAGTTAAATAACGTTTTCCTTGTTCATCGTACCAATATAGCCATTCCCGTTGAATACCTTGATATATACCCTGTTCTTTGCCAATACCTAATCCTAATTCTGGAAACCAAACTGGTTCACCTGATTGTAAAATATATTGCTTATTTTCTAATTTATAGACTTCTAAACGAGGTTTTCTTTTCCGTAAAGGGTTATAAATCACATAATATAAAACCCCCATCTCTTGATAAAAATCTTTCTTTTTACTATATTCTCCTCGTCGTTTATGAGAAACAATTTCTATAGTGAGAATTGGAACTTTTTTTTCTTCCCAAAGTACATAACTTAGACGTAAATCTTCATCAATGATACGGGGAACACCAACGCTTAAAAATCCATCAGGAACAATTGCTGGTTCATAAGGATCGTAATAGATTCCCATATCTACCCCAAAAAACCAATCCATCTTGTCTGACCAAATTAAGGCGAGAATAGCTTCGAGGAGTGCAGGAATTAGATGTTGTAGTTGATTATCCACGGGGGTATCATCAGAGTCAGGCAAGTCTTCGGCAGAAGGTAAGCATGCCAGAGGATTGTAATTGTGTAGCATATTAATAATGAGAAATCCAGGGGCTTGTTCATATTGTAAAACTGACGACCATATAATTGCTCTAAATCTTGTTCGTAATCTTTTGCCCATTGGTTATAACGTTCGGTTAATTCTTGGTTATTTTGGGAGTTGTATACCCATTGGACTTTGTTTTGCTGATTCATAATAATTTTTATCTACAAAACCCTAATTATCAACAGCTTTCAATTGTTCTTTCAAAACTGCTAGAGACGACCAACGAGGATCGATATGAGATTTAGTTTCAGTTGCAGTTTTAGGTGCTCCTGGACATTCCTCTCCGCATAATTGACGCAGAGGCATAGCTAAAGAAAGTTGTTCGTATAACCAATTTTCTGGTTCAAAATGACCGTTAGAAGGTATGGTTTCTGATAAGTCTTCTACTGATACTTCTCTTTCGCTGGGAAGGGGGTCTATAGTTTCTACAGTCGATGTCAACCAAATTAGTTCATTAGTATTTACGACTAGACGATGATTATAGTTTTGCAAACAGCGATCGCAGGTCATGGTAACGATTGTTTCTGCTTGAGCGGTTACTTCTAAAAAATTGCCCCCATGTCTGAGGGTAATTCGACCTTTAACGGGGGTAAGAGTTGTCAATCCTGCAATCTTATCCTGAACCACAATTTCTAGTTTACGTTGAGGTAATTTAAGCAGATGGGGTATGTATATCGCTTCCATGATCTACGATGATTTTTTCAACTAACTTAGGGATGGTTTAATCGCACCACTAATTTTCTATCTGGCTCTTGACCTCGACTTTCGGTAGCCAAATCTTCTGAATTTTGTAACAGGGTATGAATTTGTTTTCTTTCTGCTGAAGATAAACCTGGAATTTCAACTTCGATGCCAGTTTCCCGTACTCGGTCTACTGTTTCTTGCACCAAATCAGCTAATTCCTGGTATCGGTTGACCCGATAACCATTTGACTCGATGACCAATGATCCTTGTAATTCTGGCTCCAGGTTAAGATTCAAGATGGTATTAGCCAAATACTGCATGGCATCAATATTTTCACCTTTGTTACCCAGTAGCAGTTGTTGTTGTTCTGGGGTTAGATTAGCCGAGTCAATATTTAGCCACACAGAATTGGAGTCTGTTGCTACTTTATTAAATCCTTCTGTATTAACGGTAGAAGATAAACCCATTAATTTGAGGAGTTTTTCTAACCATTCCTTCCCCGACTCTAATTGACTTTTCACAATCGTTATTAACCTGATTATTAGCCTGAAGTTTTTTCTTTTTTCTTAGAACGTTTGCGTTCAAAAGGGAGTGCTTCTCTAGCAGATTCTGCTTTCTCTTGCTCGTCAACAATTTTCTGTAGATTTTCTGGTAATGGCTCTCGCATCAAAAACCAGGTTTGACCGATCTGAAAAAAGTTAGCCACGACGATATACATTAAAACACCAGCAGGAAGCGGGAAAAAGAGGAACATTCCACTAAATAATAGAGGCATATACTTGTTAACTGCCTGTTGCTGTTCGTTACCCCCAGTTTGCGGACTGCCACTCATTTGCTGGTTTAAATAAGTACCAATTCCAAACATCAGCACCATAGCTAAAATATCAAAGTTAATGTTACCAGCATCATCAGTTACACCTACTTTGCCTAAAGCTTTGATGAATAGAAAACCTGTATTGGCAGCAATACCAGGAACAGTAACCTGAATCGTCGCATCACCTGGTTCTAAAGCAGCGATCGTACCATCAGAATTGATTGTTAATCTTTCTTCGCCCTTAGTAACTTTTAATTCTGGTTTAATTTTATTTTCTGGGTATTCTTTAACTATACTCGCTAAAGATTTTCCTTCTGGAGTTTGAAGTTCTACCTTAGTCTTTTCTCCTACAGTTAACTTATTACCACTAGGCAGTAAGGCTGCTACTTTATAGTGAACGCCATCGTCAACATAAATATTTTTGGCTTTAGTGCCAAAAGGTTGGGGTTCGATGCGCTCAATCTGTTCTGCGGGAAAGATTTGAACGTTGATGTCGTAAGGAGTATCGGTAAATGGCGAGCCTCTAAGGGTAGCAAACAAAGCAAAGAGAATTGGCATTTGCAGTAACAGTGGCGCACAACCAGCAAGAGGATTACCAAACTCTTGCATTAGCTTTGCCATTTCTTCCCGTTGTTTGTCGGGATCGTTTTGATACTTTTGCTTGATTTTATCTTGCCTTTCCTTCATCAGTGGTTGGACAATTTTCATTTTGCGCATATTGCGAATTTGTCCTGCACTGAGGGGAAAAACAGCAAAGCGAATGACCAAAGTTAGAGCAATAATCGCAAAACCGTAGCTCGGAAATATCCCGTAAAAAAAGTCCAGGATCGGGAGCATTAAATTATTAGAGAGAAAGCCAATACCAAAATCCATGTTTAAATATCTGTCCAGCCTTGGGGGAATAATTTTTCTTCAATCCAGTTTAGCCGATCGCCCGCGGGGGAAACCCGAACTCACAACTGTCAATAATTAATTTACGATCGAACTATAATTTTAGTTAGCTTTAATTGCTTCTGGTGATTTTCCAGTTTTTGCTGCTGCTTTTTCAGCAATGTAATCATAAATCTCTCGAAACTTAGGCACAGCTCGCATTTCCAAGCGGCTTTTATCTCTAAGAGTTACAACTAAATCTCCCCACATACCTACTCCACGGGGAACTTTAACAATTTTGACTACTTCTGAATAGATAACATCGGTTCGTTCTCTGCCCATCCAACCGCCAGTAATAGAAATACGGCGATCGGTAATACGATAACGTAACCACAAGGCTCTGACAATTGCACCCACAGTCAGAGGAATGCAGATTACTGTAAATGCTAACAATATATTAAAAATTAGGTCGCCAATGTGAGGACCACCTTCGTAAAAAACTTCTTCTTTAATGCCCATTGATTATTGTTGCTTCTTTAAATAACTCCTCTAATTCTCGCAAAAAATGTTCATATTTGCACTCAACTGCTTGAGATTTGACGATAATCACTATCTTCCAACCAGGTGAAATTATTGGTAAAAGCTCACGAATTGCACCTTGAATCCGTCTTCTAATTAGATTGCGAGTTATTGCTTTTTTACTAACTTTTTTGCTGATAGATATGCCGATACGAGTCGTTTTTGCCTCGCCAGTAATAATAGTTGCGTCTTGAGTTGACAATGCCCTCAAAATTAAGTGAGGACTGTAACGGCGGATTCCCTGCTCGTAAACAGCTTGGAAATCTCGCCTATGTTTCAGCCGATTGGCTTTAGGCAATCCCACTATTTACGCTTAATTAAAACTTTTTTTATACTGCCAAACGATGACGACCTTTTTTACGACGAGCTTGAATTACTCTTTTACCATTGCTAGTACGCATGCGAGCGCGAAAACCAGACTTTCTTTTTTGTTTGCGGTTAGTACCGCCTAGAGTGCGCTGAGTCAC
>JAAUYH010075967.1_pt1 | contig 12589 bp, 10 predicted proteins | sample 7278061 | NCBI WGS metagenome assembly JAAUYH01 (sample SAMN14350203, study PRJNA611818) | marine sediment metagenome | isolation source: surface marine sediment (0.6m) | place: French Polynesia: Moorea | collected 2018-08
ATGTTGAGATGCTGGTGATTGACCGGGTCCAGGGGCGCAATATTCGACACCTTAAGGACCTGATTCGATCTGTCGAGAAGTCGAAGGACGAATTCGTCCGCTTCGAGAGTTCCGATGGCCAGGTGATTGTTCTGGAGCGCGAGCAGGTCGAACAGAGCAATGACGGCATCCTGCAGCGTTATGGCGTGCCGTTCGATCGTTCGGAGAATCTGCGAAAGAAGGCAAAGAAAAAGTAATCTGGTTGCCATCAAGTCCGCGCGACAACGCATTGGCACGCTTGCCAGTTCCTACGGGCAAATATACCCCCAGACGAGATGCTGAATCTTCGTAATTGAACTCGCGTTGGCACTGTTGCGCCCCAGAAGCGGCCCGTTTTCATCTACTCTCGGATTGCTGTAGGAGCGGTCGTAAGACCGCGATCGAAGTCTCGCTTCGCTCAACAGCTCCTACAGCCCCACAGGTACGAAGCCCGCCCCGCAGCCAAACAAAGCCGAAGTATTGGGGGCTGCCAGAGCCAATCATCCGGCCGGTGCGGTATTACCCATAGCCACGGTAGCAGGGGCTCGACCGGCGGAAATCCTGGCGACGAATCTCGCCACCTGATCCAGCGCTTCCTGGCCCTCCGGCAGAAAGCTGTGAAATATCGGCCAGACATGCACCATGCCCGGCCACGTCTGCAGCGTCGCAGGCGAGCCCTGGCTGCGTGCCTTGTCTACGTAGCGGCGGGCGTCATCGAGCAGCATCTCCGCTTCACTCGCCTGCACCAGTATTGGCGGCAGATCGGACAAATCGCCGAACAATGGTGAAATAAGCGGGTCGCGAGGACTCCTGCGACTGCTGACCAAACCGGCAAGTACTTTCAGCCTCGTCGGCAAGCGCGCAAGCGGGCCGAGGGCCGGACCCAGCATCGGGTCAGTTGGAATATTGGCCGTGATGCTGTCGCTCGTTAGTGTCAAGTCGGTCGCCGGTGAGAACGCAATAACGCCGTTTATGCTTGCAATGCCCTCGTCGCGCACCCAAGCCGCAAGCACGAGCGCGAGATTGCCGCCGGCCGAGTCACCGGACACGAAGATCTCCTGCGCCTCACTGGGTCCCGCGGGGCCGTTTTCGAGCATCCACCGGAACGCTGTCTGACAATCGATCACTGCATCCATCCGCGCGTTTTCCGGCATCAGGCGGTAGTCGATCGCCAGCACTGCAACGCCGCAGCGGCGACTAATCTCGGCGGTAATCATCCGATGGCTGCGTGGGCTCCCAACAATGAAAGCGCCCCCGTGCAGATACAGCAGTCGTCGGTTTGCATTGGCACGAGGTGCTACAACCCATTCGGCAGCCATTCCGTCTATGTTCACCGCGTCGATTCCGACGCCAAGTGATTCGGCGTCAACAGGCCAATCGGTGACGCCCTCATCCATCAGGCGCCGTATCTCCGCTATCTGTTTTCGTAGGGGCACCGATTTTATCGTCGCCTGCATGTCCCGCAGCAGATCCAATACCCGGTCATTCTCGGCGCTTGCCTTACCGTCAGTACCGGGAAATGCGACGTGCGGCAAATCGAAATGCGAGTCATCCGGCGCACGTCGAATCCGACGCACGGCCAACCACAAAACGATCAGGCACAACAATGAAAACACGAGTATGCCGGCCAAGGGTTGTGATCTCCCGGGGAATTGGTTAGGGGCGGTGAGTAGCTGGGAACCGCAAAACGTCGCTGGGACAATAATGTCAAGCTTACGGGAGTAATTTCCGGTAGTTCGACACATTTCTCGCAATGAGTTGGCCGATCGCTTGTAGGAGCTCGGTCACGGTCGCCCCCGCCACCGGAGAATCTGCGAAAGAAGGCAAAGAAGAAGTAATCCGGCCTTCTCGGATACGTACATCCCAGCATTGACCCCGCGGCGAAAATCACGCTCAAGATGGGATGAACCGAGACACGCTGAAGCTGCCTGATGCCGACTTGATTGAGCGGGCTGCGGCGATAGTAGCGGCCCCAGAGATCAAGCATGGGCAATCTCAAATGCATGAGAACGCAGTTTCCCGTAGCCCTGTTGGTGAAGGGATTCAGCGGGCTGGTTGCCCAGATACTGCTTCTAAGGGAACTGCTGATCGTCTTTTCGGGCAATGAACTCAGCATTGGCATTATTCTGGCCAACTGGCTCATTCTTGGGGCATTTGGGTCTTACGTACTCGGTAGGAGGGCCGAGAGATCCGGACATACGCTGGAAGCATTTACTGTAATCACAATTCTCTTTTCCATATCCCTGCTGATAGCAATCTATCTGGCACGCCTGCTGAAAGTAGCAATGGGTCTTTCCATTGGTGAAAGCATCGGATTCTTGCCAATGCTTTTCTCGTCGCTCCTTGTCTTGTCTGCAGTAAGCATACTGCAAGGCACATTGTTCACTTACGGTTGCAGGATTCATTCCCTGTCATCGAGCTCGGGTGCATCTTCTGTCGGCAGGGTTTATGTGTATGAAACTGTGGGCACGATTATCGGCGGAGTTGTCTGCACCTATCTCTTGATTCCCTACCTCAATAGTTTTCAGGCCGTCACCGGGCTCGCTTTGTTGAATTTCCTGGTCTGCCTTGTTCTGTTAGCCCCTTCCTGGAAGAAAGGACTACTTCCAAAAACAGTACTCGCTGTCTTGAGTGTGCTAATCCTCTTTTCAGGCTTTGCGCTTTTTACCGGTTGGGCAGACAAACTGCATCAACATTCAATCCAGGCGCAATGGAAAAACCAGAACGTCGTTCATTACCAAAACTCACAGTACGGAAACATAGCCGTTATAGAAAATGAGGGCCAATACAGTTTCTTTCTCGACGGAATTCCAAATCTCATAACACCTGTCCCGGACATACCGGCACTTGAAGAGTTTGTCCACCTGCCGCTCCTGGCGCATCCCGCACCTGCAAACCTCCTCATATTGAGTGGCGGGGCAGGCGGTGTGATAAACGAGTCACTAAAACATCCATCGATAGCGGCTATCGAGTATTCAGAGCTCGACCCGATGCTTATTGACTCGATAAGAGTATTCTCGACGCCTCTTACCGAATCTGAACTGAGCAATAGAGCGGTAGAGATACAGCACGTTGATGGTCGGCTGCTCCTCAGGAGGACGAAGAACAAGTACGACGTAATCCTCGTTGGGATTCAGGAGCCGTCCAATCTGCAGGCAAACAGGTTTTTTACAAGAGAGTTCTTCTCCCTCGTAAAGGAGAGGCTGAATGAAGGCGGCATACTTGTCCTTGGATTGCCTGGCTCGTTGACTTACGTGAATGACGAATTGCGGAACCTGAACAGCTGCATCTTCAATACGCTGGAAGGTGTCTTTTCTCATGTCAGGATAATCCCGGGAGATGGCAGGAATATCTTCCTGTCATCGGATTCCCACGGAATCGCACAGATTGACAGGGAACAGATTGTTGCGCGACTGATTGAGCGGAACATTAGAGGAAACGTGATCGTTCCCTGGCATATCGAGAAGAAGTTACACCCCGGTTGGCAGGACTGGTCTTCTCGATTTCTCGAAGGGGGCAGTCAGAAAATCAATACTGATTTCACTCCCCTTGGCGTGTACTACAGCATTTCTCATTGGAATGCGATTTTTGCTCCGTCGCTACGCGGGATCTACAGTCAATTCGAGCAAATAAACCTGGGGAATGTCGTCCTTCTTTTTGTCATTCTGGTTCCGCTCTATTTCTTCTTGCGACCGAGAGACCGGCAATTCCTCCAGGGAGGTATCGCCTTGTCCATTATTACAACAGGGTTTGCCGGAATGATGTTCGACCTGATGATAATTTTCGCATTCCAGGCGATTTATGGATACGTGTTTTCCTGGATCGGGATTCTGGTTGCATCTTTCATGGCGGGGGCAGCTGGTGGCGCATTGCTCTCAACAGCCGTCCTGGAAAAAATAAGCAAATCTCTTGGTGTGTTCAAAGCAATCGAACTGGCGATAGTCGGTTTCGCTATCGCAACCCCTCTTGTGTTTCTTGGTATGCCAAGCTACCTGGGTACTGCCGAGGCCTCCCCATTTTTCAAGACGCTTTTTCTGGCGCTTTCATTTCTGAGTGGGTTCCTGACCGGCTCGCAGTTTCCGCTGGCGAATAAGCTATATTCAAGGAAGAGCAAGGGATCAAGTGAAACCGCGGGCTTACTCTATGCGTCGGATCTGCTGGGCGGTTGGTTCGGGGGAATTTTAGGCGCTGTAGTGCTCATACCTGTCCTAGGTTTGATCGGCACTTGCATAACAGTGGGGCTGCTTAAGCTGACAAGCTTCACTGTTATAGCCACCCAGCCCGACCGGCATCTATTGGGAGTCGAGAAATGAAAGAATTTCACGTTACCAAGACCACGCGAAGATGTTTTCTGGAAAACACGGGCAAATTGTGTGTCGCAATGGCGCTGCCTTCTGCTTTGCTTGGTTACGGTCAGGCAGAAGGTTCTGTTAATACTGCCAGAGGTTTTGCACCGGCTTACCTTGAACTTCACAGAACAGGGGAGCTCAAGCAGCGGGCAGAGGAGCTCTGGACCTTGATGGAAAGCTGCAAGCTTTGTCCGAGAAGGTGCGGAGTAGACCGTCTCAAAGGTATGCGTGGAGTCTGTCGAGCTCCTGGTACGAGACTTGTCATTTCGGCGTCTCACCCGCATTTTGGCGAGGAACGGCCGCTCGTAGGAAAGGGCGGATCAGGGACAGTGTTTTTGACCCACTGCAATTTGCGGTGTGCATTTTGCCAGAACTACGAGACAGCCCTGCTTGGGCGGGGCGAAAAAAGTACTGTCAAAGAACTTGCCCGAATGATGCTGCGACTGCAGACAATCGGCTGTCACAACATTAATCTTGTAACTCCCACGCATTATTCTGCACATATCCTGAAAGCTATTGATATCGCTGCAGAGCGGGGGCTGCGGCTGCCAATTGTATACAACACCTCCGGATGGGAGCGTCGCGAGGTACTCGAGCTGCTCGACGGGGTGGTCGATATCTATTTGCCGGATTTCAAGTACTGGGACAGCGACATGTCGGCCAGGTATTCGTCGGGAGCAGAGAGTTATCCGGATATCACCGCTAAAGCGATCCTGGAGATGCACCGGCAAGTCGGTGTAGCAAGGCCTGCACGAGATGGGATCATGCACAGAGGATTGATGATCCGGCACCTGGTTATGCCAAACAATACAGGCGGCTCAGCAAAGGTCATGGAGTGGATAGCGGAAAACTTACCGAATGACACTTACGTCAACATCATGGTGCAATACACTCCCGTCTACAAAGCCTATGATTATCCGGAGTTATCCAGGAGGGTCACCAAAAACGAATATGTACAGGTTGTAGAAAGAGCCAAAGACCTGGGGCTTACAAATCTTGATGTCCAGGGATACTGGTTACTGTAATGGCAGATGCCAAGCTAAGGCCCCTCACCGAGGGGCCTTTTGACAGGCGAAGTGCCCGCGAAGTGGCCTACATCAGCGGGGCCAGTGCGTCCGTAACACGGCCGGTCTGATCGTCATCGATCAAATCGGTGAGTACGCCCAGGAACCGACCGTCTTTGATGCCGGAGACTATGTACTGCCAGCGGTACGCCTCGAGAATCACGTCCGTAACGGTCTGTTTCTGTGTGTCGGTCAGCTTTCGGTCAATAGCCGCAATGAAGTATTCGGCGTCAGCTCCGGCCTGAGCCTGCAGAATCCCATCTACGGCCACGACCAGATCGATCAGGTCCGTTACTGCATGATCTCTTTCCTCGTGACTGAGCTTTGCATCCTCACGTCGCCACTCCAACTCGTCGATGACTGCATGCTGCGACTCTTCCTTCCAGTGATAAAGGAATACGTCCTTCCACAGGTCTGCGAGATGCGCTTCGGGCTCAATACTCTTCTTGAAATGAACCTGGGTGAAGATCTCGACATGGCAGGTCAATGCCAGGACGGCCCAGGTCGACTTGCTTAGTACAACTGCCGCAACGTCGTTGGGGTCGGCGACAACGCGATAGCCGTCCGGCATACATTCTGCCGCCAGCGCCTCGACACGACGAAAAAGCTCCTGGTGTTTCAGTTCCTCATCGCTGAATCGGATAAGGGCTTCGAGCGCGACCTGGTCACCGAACCAGTGATCTCGACTTACTTCGAGGATCTTCGCGTTGATGTAGCGTTCGATGAGTCCAAAGAGGTTCGCGTAAGTTCTGCCCTGGACCTGGCTGAAGAATCGTCGCTCGCGCTCCGATAGAAAGTCGAGCTTGTCGACTAGAGACAGTCCTGCCGGCAGAAACGTCTGGGAGGTGTCGAGTTCGCGTCCGCGGATAACGTCTTTGTCTATGTCCCAGCGAACTCGCTTTGAGATATCGATACAACGCGCATATCGGCTGGTCTCGGTGGTTGAATTTGCAGCTAGCATGATGTTCCTCCTTTGTGCGTTCGATCGGCCCAATTCGGCCCGAAGCGTGAGTAAATTTTGGGGCGGAACGGCATGGCAAAGATATGGGTCGAATGTCCCGTTCTGCCGGTCAATAGTCGATTCGGCATGTGAGATTTGTCCCGGCGGAGCGTAAACTGGTTCTCGCGGACCGGCTGAGAGAGATTGATGCAGCAGCAAATTCGAGTCGCTCGGACGAAGGATGGCGTGAATCTGGCTTGGGCTAGCGCCGGCAGCGGCCCGCCGCTAGTCAGGGCATCAACCTGGCTGACGCACCTCGAATACGACTGGGAAAGCCCGGTCTGGCGGCATTGGCTGGACTTTCTTGTTGGGCATTTTCACCTGATCCGATATGACGAGCGTGGTTGTGGCCTGAGCGACTGGGTCGTAGATGACTACACTCAACCACGCTGGTTCGATGACTTCGACGCGATAGTCGAGGCATCGAATCCCAAAAAGCCTTTCGCGATACTTGGAATCTCTCAGGGTGGCCTGGCCGCGGTCAGCTATGCGGTGCGTTTTCCTGAGAATGTCTCGCACCTGATTCTATACGGAGCCTACGCTCGGGGCTGGATGGAACGCGGTAATCCGGATGGCGCGCAGGGATACAAGGCGATCGTACAACTAACACGGCTTGGATGGGGCCAGGACAATCCGGTTTACCGGCAGCTTTTCACTTCGCGATTTGTTCCGGAAGGAACGCCCGAGCAACTCGACTGGTTCAATGCGCTTTGCGCAAAGACAACACAACCTGACGTTGCGGCCCGATTGCTGGAGGAGCGCGGTCGCGCCAACATCACCGATCTGCTGCCCGAAGTTAGTGTACCGACACTGGTATTACATTCTTCAGACGACGCCGTAGCGCCGTTTTCCGAGGGCCGCCTGTTGGCCGCGGAAATTCCAAACGCCAGATTCGTACAACTCAATTCAAAGAACCATGTGCTTCTAGAACATGAGCCCGCCTGGGAACGCTTCAAGGAAGAGGTACTGTCTTTCACCGGCGTGGTGGCCGCCGAAGACAGTGAGGATCCGATTTTCGAGGTTTTGTCACCCAGGGAGCGAGAAATACTGTGGCATTTGGCTGAGGGATCTACAAACTCGCAGATCGGCGAGAAGTTGTACATCAGCGAAAAGACGGTGCGCAATCACATCACGCACGTATTCGAGAAGCTCGGCGTTAAGTCGCGGGCGCAAGCGATTGTACTCGCGAAGGACAAACGATTGAGTCAACGAATATGACAGACTATTCGGCGGATGTGATCATCGCGGGTGCGGGCCTCGCCGGACTGGCAACGGCCTACGAGCTTCTCGATCGCGGCAGGAAGGTTCTTGTTTTGGACAAGGACTCGCCGGATGCCGTCGGTGGGCTCGCGCGATTGAGTTTCGGCGGCATTTGCATGACCGACACACCCCAGCAGCGCCGTTCGGGCATCAAGGATTCCCCCGAACTGTTACATCGGGACTGGCTGAGCTTCGCGCGTTTCGGCGACGGCCCGGAGTACGAAATGCCCCGCCAGTGGGCGCGGTTCTACGCCGAAAAGTCGCGCCAGATTTACGAGTTCCTGGATCACAAGAAGATTCGTTTTCTGCCGGTGGTCAACTGGACCGAACGCGGCCTGTTCGTGCCTGGCAACTCGGTGCCGCGCTGGCACATCGTATGGGGTACGGGCTGGGAGATCATCGACCGGCTGGTGAAAGCCCTGGACTGTCATCCGCAGCGCAACAACCTTAGGCTGGCTTTTGGCCACGAGGTCAACGAGATTGACTTTGAAGGGGGGCAGGTCACAGGCGTACGGGGCCGGAGAATGGACGACGGTACGGACTACACGGCGCGCGCCGAAGCGACGATTATCGCTTCGGGCGGCATTTGCGGCGGAGACATGTCCTACCTGCGCGAGAATTGGCACAAGGCATGGGGCGAACCGCCCAGGAATATTCTGAACGGTGCCCACCCGTACGCTGACGGCATGCTGCACAAGGTGGCTCAGAAACACGGCGCCTGGCTCACACACCTGGATAAACACTGGCATTACGCACAGGGTGTCCACAAGCCCGGCAACGACCGTCCGGACGATGGGGTCAGCACGACGCCGCCGAGATCCGGCTTGTGGATGGACAGCACGGGCCGGCGGGTCGGGCCGGTCCCGCTGATGGGGTATGCCGACACGCGGTGGGTTGTGGAGCAGGTCTGCAAGATGCCGGGCCAGTACTCATGGATGATCCTGAACGACAAGATCGCCCTCAAGGAACTGGCGATTTCGGGCTGCGACTACATGACCAGCTTCCGCTACAAGAAACGGCTAAAGATGGTCAAGGAGCTGTTGTTTGGCAACCGGGAACTGGTCGACAGAATGCTCACGGAGCACGATGAAGACTTTATTGTCGCCAATTCCGTGGACGAACTGGCCGACAAGATGCAGGAGAAGCAACTGTACGGCATCGACCTCGACAAGGAGGGCATGAAGTCAGATATTCGTGCCTACGACGAGGCTATCGCTCGTGGCGAAAAGTACATGTGGGATCTGCAACTGATTCGTATCGCCCAGTATCGAAAATACCGTGGCGACCGAATGCGCCTGTGCAAGTTTCAGGCTATCGATGATCCATCGGCCCGACCCCTGATCGCCATTCGCTCGTTTATCATGGCCCGGAAGAGCCTGGGCGGCATCCAGACCGACCTGCAATGCCGTGTCAGAACACCGGACGGCCAGTCGATTGACGGCTTGTTCGCCGTCGGCGAGGCCGCGGGATTCGGCGGCGGCGGCATTCACGGTCACGGCTCCCTGGAGGGTACGTTTCTTGGTGGATGCGTGCTGACAGCCCGGGCTGCTGCACGTGCATTGGAGTCCTGATTCATGAGTAACGGCGCAAAAGCACTTATCGATACCCTGATCAATGCGGGCGTAGACACCTGCTTCACCAACCCCGGCACATCGGAGATGCACTTCGTCGCCGCGCTGGACAGCACCGAAATGCGGGCGATCCTGTGTTTGTTCGAGGGCGTGGCAACCGGCGCGGCGGACGGCTTCGCCCGCATGGCGGACAGGCCGGCGGCGACACTGCTGCACCTGGGCTGCGGCCTCGGCAACGGGCTGGCCAACCTGCACAACGCACGCAAGGCACGCGTGCCGATGATCAACATCATCGGCGACCACGCCACTTACCACACCCAGTACGATGCCCAGTTGCAGTCCGACATTGAAACCGTTGCGCGCAACTGCTCGACCTGGGTCCGCACGTCCGACTCGACAAAACAGCTTGCAACCGACGCTGCAGAAGCGGTCCGGGTCGCGGCAGGGCCCCCGGCCCAGATTTCAACGCTGATCCTCCCCGCGGATGTTTCGTGGAGCGATGGGGCAAACGCGGTTGATGTAGAGGCCGCAGCGACACCACCGTGCGCCGATGACAGTGTCGTCGAGAAGATCGCCGAGGCGCTCGGCAGCGGAAAGAAAACCGCGTTATTGCTGGGCGGCCGCGTATTGCGTGAAGAGGGGCTGCGGGCGGCTTCGAGAATCGCCGAGAAAACCGGTTCCAAGCTGTTCTGCGAGGTCTTTCCAACGCGATTGCAGCGCGGCGCCGGTCTGCCCCACGTAGAGCGTATCGCCTACCTCGCCGAGATGGCGTCGGTGCAGCTCAACGAATTCCGGCAACTCGTCCTGGTGGACGCCAAGGCGCCGGTCTCGTTCTTCGCGTACCCCGGCAAGAAGAGCTACCTGGTACCCGAAAAATGCGAGCTTCATAACCTGGTCGAGCTCGAACAGGACGCGCTTGGGAGCCTGGAAAAACTGGTTAACGCCGTTGATGCGACCGATACCCAGCCGAATCTGCTCGAACCGGCACGACCGGAGCTGCCCGGCGGCAAGTTGACCGCGCCCAAGGTATGCCAGGCGATCGGCGCGCTGCTGCCGGAGAATGCGATTATCTCGGACGAAGGCCAGACCTCCGGCGTCCAGCTTCCTGCCTATACTGCGAACGCCCCTAAGCACGACCTGCTGACGCTTACGGGCGGCGCCATCGGCCAGGGGCTTCCGGTGGCCATCGGTGCCGCCGTAGCCTGTCCGGACCGCCCTGTGATTGCATTGGTCGGCGACGGTACCGCCATGTATACCAATCAGGCGCTTTGGACCATGGTCAACGAAGACCTGGACGTCACCGTTATTGTATTCAACAACCGGTCATACGCGATCCTCAACGTCGAACTCGAGCGAGTAGGCGCCGAGGGCGCCGGCGACAAAGCGAAATCTCAACTGGATTTATCCGAGCCCCCCATCGACTTTGCCGAGCTCGCCCGGTCCATGGGCATGTCCGCGACGAGCGTGTCGACGGCGGAGGGTTTCAACAGGGCGTTGCAGCATGCCCTCGACGAACCGGGGCCGCACTTGATTGACGCCATCGTACCCAGCGAATTCAAGGGCCTGAAGTTGAAGGCACTGCCCCATGTCCTCGGCGCCCTGGACAGCGTTCCGGCCGGGCTCGCGAAATTCATCAAGAAGAAGATCGCGCCCTGATTTGCTGTAGGAGCGGTCTGTAGGAGCGGTCGTAGGACCGCGAATAGACAATGCTGCGCTCATCAGCCTCAGTGCAAGGATGTGACGCGCGCACTTCCTGCTTGATGCAGCGTTGGTAGACTGTCAGCTATGAAGTACAGAATCGTCATCCCGGATGAGGATCTGCAGCCTCTGCCCGGCGAGAGTCCAGCGGACGCCATCCACCGTGCGGTGATTGGCCGACCACTGCGCGAGGTGCCCGTCGGGGCGGATAGCACAGACGAGGACGAATCGTCGTAGGCGAGGCCTTTGTGGGGCGCTGCAAGAGCGGACAGCTCCTACAACACGCTTAGTGGCTTTTTCCACGCCTCTAGTGCCATTGCTTTGGCATTTGTTTCGATCAGGTCGCCATGGGACAGGACGATTTTCTCAAAGTCCCACTCAAGGATTTTCTGTAGCGACTTGCGTGCCGCTTCCTTGTCTTTCCATCCCATCTGATACTCGGGTGCCGGTTTCGGGTTATCCCACATGTGAAAGACGACCTTCCACCATAGCTTTAGCAGCCAGTTAACGTTGGGGGTCTTATCAGTAAAGTTCTCGATGAGATCAACCACAAGCAGCGTCTTGCTCGGCTTGTGGAAAAAAGCCACCTCCCAGATGAACTTGTTACCCCTGACCAGGACCTGATCGAGGACCTCCTCCCAAGCCGCCGGAGGCCGATCTCCCAGGAACCAGTCGAAATCCAGATCGGGCCGCTTTCTTTCGATTCCCGGGCATATGTGGGTGTCTGCGTCCGGGAAGGCCGCCTGCGCAGAGGGGATATAAATATGGTGATAGGAGCCTGGAGCAACGATATAGGCCACGTCTCCAAGTGCTGAGACTGCTTCTCTTGTCGCAGAGTCGATCTCGCAAGGTGAATGGATCATGAGTTCCGTATCGGAAACTCTTATCACGGCCATGCGAGCATCGAAATCACAACCTGCGAAGTGAATCGGGTAGTCCTGCAACCACAGCTGGTCAGGTACAAACTCGTTTAACGGCACAATTTAGACTACAATTCCGATCAAATACAGCCTCGCAGGGGCGAAGGCCTCTAACCTTTGATGCAGACGAGGGGTTCGAGCCGTGCAACCTTGCGCGCAAGTCCGGCGCGGCTGGTATTGTCGACGACCCGATCGACGTCTTTGTAGGCAAGGGGTGCTTCTTCCGCGACGCCGCGGAGCGATGGGCTACGAATGAGGATGCCGCGCGCAGCCAGTTCGTCGACGAGTTGCCGGCCGCGGTAACTGCGGCGGGCCTTCCGGCGGCTCATAGCGCGGCCGGCACCGTGGCAGGCTGAACTCAGAGAGAGGCGCTCTCCGTCGGCTGTACCCGCGAGCACGTAAGACGATGTGCCCATCGAGCCTCCAATGAGCACCGGTTGACCGGCGCCCCGCAGAGCAGGGTCAAGGTCATCGTTGCCCGGCCCGAAAGCACGCGTTGCCCCCTTGCGGTGCACGTAAAGCTCGCGAGAAGCACCGTCGATCTCGTGCCTCTCGACCTTGCAGATGTTGTGCGACACGTCGAACAGCATCGACAGCCGCGCACTCGCGAACCGCCAGATCATTACATACCTCGCACGAGGCGTGTTTGACGAGGTGCTTCCCGACGCGCGGCTGTCGATGCTGTTCGACGTGTCGCACAACATCTGCA
>JAAUYH010168253.1_pt1 | contig 12589 bp, 12 predicted proteins | sample 7278061 | NCBI WGS metagenome assembly JAAUYH01 (sample SAMN14350203, study PRJNA611818) | marine sediment metagenome | isolation source: surface marine sediment (0.6m) | place: French Polynesia: Moorea | collected 2018-08
GATGTCTTTATCGATATCGCCCTTTCGTTGGCTGTTGCATCCGACAGGGGCGTGGTTTTCGGCGACGATTATCAAATCGGGAGTGTAAGAGACGCAGTATCCGACTTCTGTGCGGAGAATGGCCTGGAATTCAGCACGTTACCAACCACTCGCGTTGGTGATGGAACTCGGCAGACTTATTGGATGATCAGGCCGGCGTAGCAACTAATGCTCTTTTGGCGGGACTTTCGTTTTCTTGGTGGTCTTGGCGCCGACCGCGGTGATTCAGTCCCGGACGGCTGATGCAACGAACTCAGGGCCATTGTCCGAGCGGATGTAGTCGGGCGGGCCCCTCAGAATGAAGAGATCGGCGGTTGAGACGCGGGTCGTCCCCGGCGTACCATGGCGGCGCGGAGAGCACGCCGCGCGTTCTCTGTGTCCTGGTCAGAAGACCTGCAAATAGCGGATGACAGTCGGGCCGAGTGTGATCAGAAACAGCGCCGGGAGCATCAACATGGCCATGACCGCAGACATCTGAACGGGCAGTTTGTTGGCTTTCTCCTGGGCGGCGAGTTCGCGGTTTTCCCGCATCTCGACGGCATAGGACAAGAGAGCGTCGGAAATGCTGCTGCCGTATCGCATGGCCTGCAGTACCACGTTCACGAATGACTTCGCCTCGTCGATCCCCATGCGATCGGCCATGTCCAGAAGCGCCTGTTCGCGGTCTCGTCCGGCGAGGATTTCCGTCTGCACCAGCAAGAACTCGTGGCTGACCGTCGGCGCGACACGTTCGATCTGTTGCCCGACCCGGGTCATCGCCGCGTCAAAGCCCAGTCCGGCCTCGGCCGAGATCTGCATCAGATCCAGGGCGTTCGGGAACGCTTCCGCGATCTCGCGCTGCCGCGCGTTGATCTTGCTTCTTAGCCAGAAGGTCGGTCCATAGAAGCCGACCGCCACCGAAACCGCGAGGATCTGCAGGGCTCGAATGTTGCTGATGCCATTTAGAAACTCGTCGACCTGCGGCGGCACACCGACGAAAGCCCGAATCGAGATCAACATGATGGCAATGCACGGCGCAATGAGTGCCAGGCAGAGGCGCAGAAGATAGAACCCCTTCACCGCCTGGCCGCCTGTGAAACCGGCCTGTTCCAGTTGTAGCCTGATCTGCGTCCGCTCGGCCCGGTCTTCCGGAATCAGGGCCTTGAGCAGACCCACGGGGATCTGATCCGGCGATTTGACCAGGTTTCGCCGCTTGCGCCCGCCGATATAGGCATACGACGCCTTCTTCATGCGTTCGGCGACCTGATCCTTGGGAGCGAAGGCCGCGGTCAGACCGAAGAACAAGAGCAGCGTGCCAACGCCCACGCCGAGAAGCAGAAAGCTATCCCGGTCGAACGCGACAAATTTGAGGACGTCGTCAAACATCGCGTCAGATCCTGAAGGTCACGAGTCTGCGCAGCACCAGGAAATTGGTGACGACCAGCACCACGATCGCGATGATGATCGGTTTGAACAACGGGTCATCGGCAACGCCCGAATAATAGTCCGGCGCGGTGACCGTGGTTGCGAGATACATCAAGAGCGGCAGCGCGGAGAGGATGATTGCAGAAATCCGTCCCTCCGACGACAAGGCCCGGATCTTGCGGCGCATGGCGAACCGTCGGCGGATCACTTTTGCCAGCGTTCCCAGCATTTTGGCCAGGTTGCCGCCGGTTCCGTGCTGGATGTTCACGCTAACTGCGAGATAGTGCATGTCTTCCTGATCGATCCGGTCGGCCAGGTCCGAGATCGCCTCGGTCAACTCGTCGCCATAGGTGATCTGGTCGGACATGATGCCGAATTCGGTGCCGATCGGGTCGGCCATGTTCTGTGCCACATTCGCGATGGTCGTGTTCAGCGGGTGCCCCACGCGCAGTCCACGCATCATCATCTCCAGAGCCTCGGGCAACTGCTCGGAGAACCGTTGCACCCGCCGTTTCCGGACGATGTTGATGATGTTCATGGGAATGACCATGCACGAGAGGACCGCCACGACCGCGGCGGCTTTCAGGCCCAGCGAAATTACACCCAGCAGGAACACCACCGCGCCAAAAGCCAGGCAAATGCCGAGGAACACGGACGGTTTCATCGTCATGCCGGCTTGGCGCATCTTCGATGGCAATGTGCCGTAGACCGGGATCTTGCTCAGCAGGTTTTCCTTCGGCTTCGGCCGAAGCAGCGTCAGGACGCTTTCCTGCGACATTCCTTTGCGCAACAGCTTTATGCGTTTGCTGCGGGTCTTTTCCGTAGTTTCGCCACCGAAGACGGCCTGACGAATACCTTCGAAGATCACCAGGACGCCGAGAAAGACCCCGACATAGAGGAACAGATTTGGATCGAGTGCGTCGAACTGGTCCATGTCCCGCCTACTCGTTGGTGAACGTGTCTATTGGCAGATCGATCCCGGCTGCCGCGATGATCTCGGCGCACCGAGGACGCACGCCGGTGGCGGCGAACCTGCCCAGGACGGTGCCGTCCTCGCTGCGGCCCGCCTTCTTGAACAGGAAAATATCCTGCATCTGGACGACGTCGGTCTCCATCCCGGTGATCTCGGAAATACTCAAGACGCGCCGTCGCCCATCGCTGAGGCGGCTGAGTTGCAGAACGACCTGGATGCCCGCCGCGATCTGCGAACGGATCGCGGACAGGGGGAAGTCCCCGCCTATCATCGACACCATCTGTTCCAGCCGGCTCATCGCATCGCGGGCCGTGTTGGCATGGATCGTGGTCATGGAGCCTTCATGACCGGTGTTCATCGCCTGCAGCATGTCGAAAGCTTCCGAGCCGCGAACCTCGCCGATGACGATGCGGTCGGGGCGCATCCGCAGGGCGTTGCGCACCAGATCTCGCTGCGAGATCGCGCCGGCGCCTTCCGAGTTCGGCGGGCGCGTCTCAAGCCGCACGACGTGATCCTGCTGCAACTGCAATTCCGCGGCGTCTTCGATCGTGACGACGCGCTGGCGGTGGTCGATGAAGGACGACATCGCATTCAGCATCGTCGTCTTGCCGGAACCCGTTCCGCCCGAGATCAGGACGTTCATCCGCGCTTCGACGGCTGCGCGCAGGAATCTGGCGGCCTTTTCCGTCAGCGCCTCGTGCTCGACCAGACGTTCGATGGTCAGCGGTCTGGCCGAAAACTTCCGGATCGACAGCGAGGGTCCGTCGATCGCGCAGGGCCGGATGATCGCATTGACCCGGCTGCCATCTTCGAGCCGGGCGTCGACCCAGGGTTGCGATTCATCGATCCGGCGGCCGACACGCGAGACGATCTTGTCGATGATCCGCAGAAGATGCCGTTCGTCGCTGAACCGGATCCCGGATTTCTCGAGAATGCCGCGGCGTTCGATGTAGACGCTGTCGTATCCGTTCACCAGGATATCGGTGACGGTTTCGTCGGCGAGGAGCGGCTCCAGCGGCCCAAGACCCAGGACCTCGTCGATAAGCTCATCAACGATCTTCTTGAACTGCTCGGCACCAAGCTGTGTGTCATCCGTCTTTATTTCCTGTGCCGCCAGTCCCGCGACTTCGCGGCGCAGGTCGGCGCGTTCGACCTGATCGATGAGCGCCAGGTTCAGTTGGTCGAGGATCCGCTGGTGCAGGCGCGTCTTCAGGTCCAGCCACTTCGCCTGATCCGCCCTTTGCGAGCGAAGAAGATCGTTGCTCAGATCCTCCAGGTCCGCCCGGAAGTTGACAATCTCTGCGCTTTCCGTCGGTTTGGGGTCGGCGGCCGTGGGGAAGTTCTTGAACATGTCTCGTTGCCTCCTAGGCCTTGCGCCGCACGTTCTTCGCCCTGGTTTCTTCGATGCCGGTGGCAAGCTTGATCAGCGGTTTTGCAATCGGTGACCGGCGCGACACCTCGAGGATCGGCTGCCCGCGGTCGGCCGCCTTCCGGGCCCGGGGCTCATCGCAGGGCAGCCAATGGTCAAGCGGCCGGTCGAGAAACTTGACCGCCTCTTTCAGGCTATCGGGCATGGAGAACGGCTTCTTCTCCATGGACACGACGACGCTGACCGGAAGACGAACATGTTCTTCGGTGAAGAAGTCAATCAGGCGGCGCGCCTGCCGGATTGACGGAACGGCTGTATCTGTCGCGATCAGCATCTGGTCGGCGCGAGCCAAGAGGGGTTCGATCCAGTTCACCAGGGCGCGTGGCAAGTCGAGGATGACGTAGTCATAGGCCATGCGCAGCTCGCACAGCAGCGCTGTCATCTTCTCGGGCGTCATTGACTCCAGCGGAGCGAATTCGAGAGGGGCGGCCAGAACGTCGAAGCGGTCCTTGTAGCTGACCAAGGTCTTGCGCAGGACTAACGAGGTCGGCTGTTCGTTGCCCTTCAGGATCTCCAGGTAGCCGCCCGGGTCCTCGATATCGACCGAGGAGCCGAGATTGCCGTTCTGAAAATCCAGATCGATGACCGCGACACGCGCCTGCTGGCCGCTCTTCTTGCGGCGGGCGGGCCGGGACAGGATGTAAGCCAGATTGAGTACCAGCGACGTCGCGCCGATGCCGCCGCGGGTCTTCGCGACCGCCACGATGACACCATCGCGGTCCTCCTGGCCCCCGCTGTCCTTGGCTCTGCCGGCATCCTCCTCGAGTGCGACGCCATCACGCAAGTCCGGGCGGACCGCCGTCAGCGGCAGAACCTCGTCCACGCCGGCGTCCATCAGATCCTTGGCATAGGCGAGGGTCACCTGCTCTGCCGTCATCGCCAGGAACCGGGTCGCGGGCCCGGCCTTGCCGCGCAACTCGCGCAGGGCCCGCATTTCAAGATCGTTCCCGGGATGCGCCTCGAAGACGACAACGGAAAGGTTTGTCCATTCCAGCCCTTCATCCCGCACGAGCTGGTTGAGCGGGCGGGTGTCCACCGTCACGTCCACCGCATCATCGGCAAGCAGAGCGCGGCCGACCATGTCGCCCATGCCCTTGGTCGGGCTGACCACGAGCACGCGGTTGGTCTGGGTGGCTTTCTCTTCCAGCGGCGCAGAGCTGCGATTGCTGGAAAACACCACGCCTGCGACGTCTTCTTTCATGAGTTCACTCCATCAAACAGGGCCTCGCCGGGAAGCGACGCACTCATGCCGGGAAAGGCGAAATCGGTACCGAGATTCTCTTGCCCCGTGGCGCCGGTCAGCGCGGCCAGCGCGCCAAGCGGGGTGACGAATTCGAAATTCAGGTTCTGGATCTCGACCGTCACGATGGGGGTATAGGGCCCGCCAAGGAACCCCATGTCCGGCGTGAATTCATAGGTGAATCGCAGGTTCGCGGGCGTGGCGTTGGAGGGCATCAGCGATTGCACGCTGGTCCAGATCTCCGTGGCCGTGGCGCTGGGGGTGGCGGCCGAGCAACTGACGGTGCCGGGGTCGGCGCAAAGCGCGTCGTCGATGCTGCAGGATGCGCCGAACTTGTACTGCTCGGAGCCGCCCGGCAGCGTTCCGCGGGCGTTGGTCACGGGCAGGCCATCGCAGACTGGGGGCCGGACCACCGCCATGCGGACCGCGCGGTCGGCCGCCTTGCCCGCCATGACATAGGAAAACCCCATCCGGCTGAAGTCGATGAACCCGAACACCAGAAGCAGGAAGATCGCCAGGACCACGCCGAACTCGACAAGCGTGCCACCATCCTCGTCGCGGAGCAGGGCGCGCAGCTTGACGCGCGGGCGGTTTATGACGCGCGCCGCGGTCATGCGCCGAAAATCCTGGAGCTGTCGGTGACCGAGGTCGTGACCGGCGGCAAGGTCGTTCCCAGAAAGGCGAAGACCGACTGGAACGGGTAGGCGATCTGCAGCGTGGCGGTGACATTGGCGATCGGCGTCTGGGTCAACCGGTAACCGCCCGCGATGCAGGTCAGCGTCGGTGTGACCGAATTGACGGTGATCGAGCTTGGAAAGAGCGCGTCGCCGCTTGTAGTTTCGCGCACGATCGCCGTCACCTCGGCGGTCAAGCCGGACAGGGACCCGCCGGTGGTGCAGATGTTCGACGGGGCCGCGCGTCCGACGAAGCGCGCGGCGTCGCGCACGCCGGAAATCGTCGCCTGGTAGGACCAGAAGGTGCGCGCGCCCTCGACGGCCACCGCGAAGAACAGCAGAAAGGTCGGCAACAGCAGGCCGAATTCGACCAGCGCTGCGCCCTCGTCCGAGCGCCGCAGCGCCGCTAAGTGGCGGCGAAGATATGTTGGCGTCCGGCTCATCGGTAGAGCTTCACCACGTCGCGCACGATGGCGTTGCTGCCGTCGCCGCCTGCAGCGCCGCCGGCGCTGCCGACGATTTCGACCCACAAGTCCTTGGTGCCATCAAGGCCGACCGGTCGAATCATGAAGATCTCGAAGAATTCCCGGACCGGCACATTCGTCGCCCCCGCGCCGATCGGGTTCGCCACGCAATCGATGCCCGCGGCCACCAGAACCCGGCGGCCAGGGTCAGAGGATTGATGCGAAGAACATTGCGGTCGGCCATCCTCGGACAATCCGTTGAGGATCGGAGTCGAGGCTGCGCCGCCACCTGCCGCCGCGATCTCGGCGAGGTAGTATTCATAGCGGGTCGTGGCCGACGGATGCGGGTCCGCGCCGCCGTAGTTGGTGGCGACATAGGTCTGCCGGCCCAGGGTCCAGTCGCCGTCGCCGAAGCGGTCGCAAGCGCCGGTTCCGTGGCAATCATCCGGGGGAAAACTCACCGTGTCGGGCGACACCGGCGGGTTGTTATTCATGCATTTGCCGCCTTGGGGAACATAGCCCGCGATGACGTGCGGCGCCGGCGCGTAGTCGGAGTTGTTCTTCTCCTGACTCATGGTCGAATGATAGATGTCGAACCGCACGTTGAGCGCGGCCTCGAAGTTGCCGACCCGCTGGCCGCCCTGCACATCGACGCCGTTCGACGAAAAACACGATGTGCGCTCGCTGTCGGCGGCGATCAGGCAGCCGTCGAGCTTCGATCCGTTGAGCCCCGCGCAAGGGCCCTCTGGATCGACGAATCCGTTGTCGGGATCGAGCCATCCGAACGCGCCGGGCCCCCACCCGGCGCCATTGCCGCCGGTCCGCAGAAGAACTGTCTCGCCGATATGCTCCTCGGCCTTGTAGTCCGGGCTCGGCATGCAGAACATCAAGGGTGTGATATCGCAGGCCGATTGTGCAAAACCCGCTACGGCGGTCGCCCCTACGCTGTCGCTCATTGTCGCCTCGCCCGTCAGCGCCTGAAATGCGGCCGCGAAGCCGAGGTCGACCGACTGGCCGGCCGACACGACACGTACGAAAGCGGCCTCGTTCGGGTCGGTCGTCGCCGTGCCCGAGGGATCGAGGCTCGGGTTGTCACTATGGAAGCTCAGCGTGTAATCCGACGCGCCGGCAAGAAGCGTTCCGCCGGTGCCGAAGGTCTGGCTGTCGGCGATCATGTTGGCCGCGGCGCTGGTGGCGCGGGTGATGGCGTCATCGTTGCCGTCCAGTTCCCCGGCGGCGGCCAGGGCGACGTTGTCGACGAACGACTGCAATTCGGATTGCGTGGTCGCCAGGCGTCCGAAATCAAAGGTCAGCGCCAGAAGCCCCATGAAAATGCCGAGCATGGCCGCCCAGGTGACCATGATCGTGCCGCGCTCGCACCGCAGGAACCCAAAAAGCCGCCGCGCCGGAGTTCTATGACCCCCGCGCATGCTCATTCCAGTTCCACCACATTTTCCTCGGTCCCGCGGCGGACCCGGATGACGAATCGCGGTTCCGGTTTGACCTCGGCCACCGGTTCGGGTTCCGGTTCGGCGACGGGCTCGGCGTCGCGCAAAAGATCGGCCAGGGATATCTGCGCCAGTTCGGCATCACCGACTTCGGTCTGGGTACGCAAGGTCAGGCTCAGCGTTCCGGCCCGTTGTCCCAGCGCCAGGATCTGTCCGTCCTGCGGGGTGACTTCCACGGTGATCGTTCGGGGGCGGTTGGCCGTCTTGTCCTTTTCCGACTGCTGTTCGACGCTCAGAACCCGGATGTTCTGCAGAATGGTCGCGGCGCGCATCTCGCTGCCACGCCCTTCGGTCAGGACGATGTCGACGCGGTCGCCGGGCAGGACAAACCCGCCGACGGCGGTCGCCGAATCGACTTCGATCGCCATGGCGCGGGTGTTCGGTGTCAGCGATTGACCGATGGTTACGGTTTCGCCGAAGTCCGAGACGCGGTCATCCAGTATCAATTCGCCTTCGCGGATCAGCCGCGTGGCCCGGCGCGGTCCGGCATTTTCCGGACCCAGCAAGGCGCGGGTCCCGGTGTAGACACCCTGGGGCAGGTTTTCGGCTGGCCAGGCCTGTGCCGCCAGGACCTCGCGGTCGATGACTTGGCCGAACTGGATGTCGGAACTGGCAACCAGAACCTGGACGAATTCCGGCTGCGCGACTTGCGGCGCAGCCTGGGTCCGTGTCGATCCGAGAATTGAGTCGGCCATCCAAACCGATGCACCGGCGAAACAAACGCCGATCAACGATATGAGGAGTCCCCGCAGCCGCATTGATGCCTCCGAACGTCCCTTTCCCAGGGAATTTGCGTCTTGATTCTCATGTGCTCGATGTACGTTCTTGCCTTGCAGACGCCGCGGCCGGATGTTGCCCGGCCGCGCCGTGTGCTTGCTTTAGCTTAGTCCGGCAGAGCGGTGCCCGCGGCGGTCATCGAACCGCTCACCTCGGTGCCGAGCGTCGCCAGGGCGCCAACGCCCAGGGCGATAGCCAGGCCAAGGGCCACACCGTACTCCACAAGAGTCGCGCCATCATCGCAGTGACGGAAGCGAATCCACTCTTTCAGAAGCTTATCGTACATGTCTCACGTTCCTTCAGTTGGTTGTACGCGACCGCAGTGCACGGTCTCGCAGTCGCTTCGGAATCCGATCCCGAATTGATGCGGACAATGTAGCCGCTCCGGAAACAGCACACTTCAGCCAAGTGAATGAAGAATACAATTTCGAGTTGTATTCCCGGAAATTCGCGCGAATACGGCAAAAGTGTGGAGTTTGCCGCGATTTTGTGCGCCGGTTCGCCAGAAAAAGTTCTGAAAATCAACTTGCTTCCGCCGCAAACTCAGGCGCCTGAACACATTCAGGTCTGATTCCAGAACTATCGCCGAGCTTTTGACTTAAAATTGTACGAAAAAATGTCAATTGAGTTCAAGATTTTGAGCGACTGAATGGAATAACACTTGTCGCAAGGAATTATCTCGGGATGTAGACGATGGCTGGGGCAACGCCGACACGAAAATCTGGCGATCCGCAGGAAGCTCCGTTCGCAGGCGCTGGCGAAACGTCCAGCGCAACCCTGGTCGAGACGGTTGCAGCCTTTGTGGCGCAATTCGCATTGGCCGCCTGCAATCGACTTCCGGTGGTAACGGCGCTTGCAGAACTCAAGGACCTTGCCGGTTCGAATGGCATGGAATTGCAGCGTATATCACGCGACGGTGGACGCACTCGCTGCGTCACTAGATTGGGAAACGAAGCGACCGGCTCCATCCCGGCAAACGTCATGAGTGCAGTGCTTGACCCTCCACAGGGCGAGGCCGCATCGGGATCGGCGCGGTTCGTTCAGACGGAAATCGGTGCGGATTCGTCCGGTGACACCCAGCGCAAGACGCAAACGGGATGCTGTCTGGTCCTGCGGAGCGACAGAACCGAAACCGACCTGCTCTGGCTTCAATTCAACGACGAGCCATCAGACGAGGTCAAGATGGTGCTGCAGGGCCTCGCCAAAGTCATGGCGCGTATCTGGGCAAAGCGTGAGCCCGGGCTGGTCAGCGCCATGATCGTCGAGGAACAGCGTGTGCAGAAATCCGGGGCACGCCAGCCGCGAAATCGAGCAATCCTGGGGCCGGACAACATCTTCGGCCTCAGCCGGTCCGAGTTCCGAGTCTGCAACCTGCTTCGAACAGGGCAGACGCCGAAAGAGATCGCCGCGGAACTCGGGGTTTCGATCGCAACGGTCCGTTCGCATCTGAGTGGAATCTACGCGAAAACCGAAACGTCCGGGCAACTTGGTGTGCTTCACAAATTGAGCCAGGAAAGCGCCAGTCGTCTGCACCGGGCGGTTGCGCGAACGGACGCCATTCATTCACAGGGTCCGAGGGAAAGACCGTGATACAACCCATTCTGTGGTCCGGCGTCGCGGCGATAATGATCGCGATCATCTGGTTCGACCTGCGTCAGCTGCGGATCCCGAATGCGCTGAGTTTGCTTTTGGTGGCGATCTTTGCCGCCTCGCAAATCGCGGGCGGAACCGCTCCCGATATCTGGTTGCGACTTGCCGTGGCGCTGGCTGTCTTTGCCGCGGGCTTTGCGGGATTCGTCCTGCGCGCGATCGGTGGCGGAGACGTCAAGGTCTTGACCGCCGGCGTTCTGCTTGTCCCGGTCGCGCACCTGTCCGAGGTGATGCTGGTCTTCGCCGCCACCTTGCTGACGGGCACATTGCTGGTCCTTGCCGCGCGAAAGATGGTGGCCCACCCGGAGAATTCGTGGGCGTTTCTCGGGTCCGCGCGGATGCCGATGGGCTTGCCAATCGGCGCCGCAGGCATCCTGTCGCTTCTGCTGATTGGCCTTGGCCAATAAGCAAAGACAGAAGAGTTCCCGAAAGCGTACGCAAGGCGGCCAAAGCCCCCCGGGACCGCACCTTCGAGCCATAGTCGGCAGACTGCGCCTCAATTGGGTTCTGCGGCGCGAACGCATCAAGAAACAAGCGACAGGGCGATCGGGGGACCTCAATCGGTGGCGTCGGCGCGTGCCTCGAAATAGGCCCGCCGTGCGACCGTCAATACGACGGTAAAGAGCAGAATCGGTGCGACCGGGAGGTCGAGGTGCCGCATCGAGTTGATTATGAACGGGGAAATGTAGCCCAGAAACAAACCCGCCAACTCGTACGGCAAAAACCCCGATAGACGTGCTTCTCGCCAAACGAGCAGAAGCGCCACCAGAACGAACAGCCAGTCATAGGTGAAGTTATGCGGCGTGACAAAGAGGGTGATCGAAAAAAGATACGCCATTACAAAGCGATACGGCGTTCTGAGAATTGCGAGATGGACCAAAACCCCTAGCAGGATCAAAGCGCATAGGATGTGAAGTTTCATGGCGAGGCTTTCCTGCAATCCGAGCAGGATCATCCCGGCATAGGGAGACGCCACGAGCGAAATGGGAAGGTCGGCGGCCTGTGAATAATCCCGCGCAGCGGGCAGCGCCGATGAGAAGAAGGCCTGCCAGGACCGGATGCCGAAGATTGCGGATGACAGCGCAATCAGAAGGACCGATGCCGACAGGGCGACACCGATTGCGGACCAACGCCGGTACATGACCAGAACGACGGGCCACAGGACGCCGAGATGCGGCTTGATCGTCAACAGCGCCAGGGCCAGGCCCGCCCAGACTTGGCGCGTGTTCAACCATCGGAATGCCAGCAGCGCCAATCCGGCCGTCAGGAACGCATTCTGCCCATGCCAAGCGTTCAGCCAGACAACGGGGGCGCCGAGCATGACGATCCAGTCATCGCGGTCCGACAAAAAGGGCCGAACCGACCAAAGGAAAAATCCGAACAGAAGCGTCGTAAAGATGAAGGCCGACAGATAGAACGGAAAAACCGGAAGCCATGCGACGAAAAGCATGTAGCTCGGCGGATAGAAGTAATGCATCAGACCATCCGCATCACGGAAGATCTCTTGCTGCAATGGCAAGAGATGAACCGGATCGAATGCGAGATCTAGCCTTCCCTGCGCCGCCGTTTGAGCGGCCGAGTAGAACGCGACGAAATCTCGGAAAAACTCGACATCCCAGATATCGGACATGAACAGGAAAACCGCGGCGAAGGTGCCGCCGGAGAAAGCCGCCAGAAACAGTCTTGGATAGGTTTTCAACCGTCCCGTCAACGGGTCAGGTTTTCGCTCGATGCCATTGGCGTGCGGTTCACTCTCCAAGTGCATCTCCGGTCTGCAACTCTGTTCGCCGGCCTCGGCGCGGCGTGTCCAGCATTCCTCGAACGATCATGCGCACGCAATGTGGAAAACGGCTGGAACGCGGTTCTTCGGCTTTTGGCTTGCCGGTGTTTTCAAGAAGGCACACTGGTCGCATCGTGGGGTCGACTTCCGGAAGTGCGCCGAGAAGTCCGGGTGGCGTTCTTGTCGACATGTCACTACCGGCTCGCGCCGGTAAGACCGGCAATTCGCTGCGTGGGGCCCTGTTGTGGGGATGTCGCTGTCATGGTCAGCTCATCCGCATCTTTTCTGCATAGGCTCATGAACCCCGGCGTCGGCCGTGCGCCAACGAAAGGAACCTTCGAACTCAGCCTTCCACCGTGCGGGGCGTGGTGCCGTTTTCGTCGCATCACCGTCGGGCGATGAGCGCCGCACATTCGAATCCACGACCGGATCAGCTCTGCGCGCAGAACCCGCCGGCAGCCCAGGCACCCTTGTGTTCCGCTGAAATTCCGTCCGGGCGATAGCGGAACTGGCAGGCCGCCGAAATGTCCAGACGCGCCGGAGAATGAGCGGAAAACCGCTGCGCCGTTTCTGGCGGAGCCGTCGTCCCGACCGATTTTGATTTGGATAAACGCCCCAGCCGCCGTGGCGCCTGTAGGGTCGGTGCCTATA
>JAAUYH010116149.1_pt1 | contig 12587 bp, 8 predicted proteins | sample 7278061 | NCBI WGS metagenome assembly JAAUYH01 (sample SAMN14350203, study PRJNA611818) | marine sediment metagenome | isolation source: surface marine sediment (0.6m) | place: French Polynesia: Moorea | collected 2018-08
AATTGGGGAATTGGGGGATTGGGAAAATAATTATCTCCCTACATCCCTATCTCCCTAAATCCCCATACCTCCACCAATAAATAAAAGTGCTTATCCGAACAGTATTGAGATCTAGCCCAGATCTCAAGTTGCGATCGCCATATTAGATAGATAGTTATAACTACATAGTTCTTAACAAATCCCCTCAGAAAGCCCGAAAAGATTTAATCTAAAAGCTGAACTATAAGTAAAAACTAATAAAAATAAACATGAGTGTAACGGCAAGTGGTGGCAGTTCATTAGCCCGTCCTCAACTCTATCAAACAGTAGGGGTATCTACAATCTTGCAAGCAGAGCAGCAAGATCGCTATCTAGAACAGGGCGAACTCAAAGAATTAACAGAATATTATAAATCGGGTTCCCAACGTATAAACATCGCTCAAACCATAACCAATAACGCGGATATCATTGTCTCTCGGGCAGCAAACCGCATTTTCACAGGTGGTTCTCCAATATCTTATTTGGAAAAGCCACCGCAGGTAGAAGAGATGGCAGTAGCTACTCCTGGGGGCAACACCAATGTTCCTCAGGAACTAGTAGTAGAGCGAAAAAATGAAGAGCAAAGTGGTGGGGGGCTTTTCGGAGCATTTAAATCTCTATTTGCTGGGGGTTCTGGGCCAGTTCCTGCTGGATTTAGACCCATTAATGTTTCTCAGTATGGGCCAGCTAATATGCAGAAGTCTCTGCGAGACATGGCTTGGTTTTTACGTTACATCAGCTATGCAATTGTCGCTGGTGACCCCAACATCCTGGTAGTAAATATTCGGGGATTGCGGGAAATTATTGAACGAGCTTGCAGTAGTGCCGCCACAATTGTGGCATTGCAAGAAATGCGTGCAGCATCTAAAGATTATTTCCGCAAGGATCAAGCTGCAACGGAAATTATCACTCAATATTTTGATGTTGCGATCTCTGAGTTTAAAGCTGCTACTCCTTCAGATAAGTTGCGTCAGCGTCCTTCTTCAGATGTCCAAGGACTACAGTTACCCCAGAGCTATTTTAACGCGGCGGAAAAGCGTCAAAAGTTTGTCATGAAGCCTGGTTTATCTACTTTAGAGAAACAGTCGGTGATCAAGGCAGCATATAGACAGATCTTTGAACGAGATATTACTCGTGCTTATGGTCAGTCTATTTCTTATCTGGAATCCCAGGTAAAAAATGGCGATATTTCGATGAAAGAGTTTGTCCGTCGCCTCTGTAAATCGGAGCTATATCGCAAGCAATTTTTTGAACCCTTCATCAATAGCCGCGCTTTAGAATTGGCATTCCGTCATATTCTAGGTCGCGGTCCCTCCTCCCGCGAAGAAGTTCAAGATTATTTTTCTATTGTTTCGGAAAAAGGTTTAGCTGGCTTGGTTGATGCCTTAGTTAATTCACAAGAGTATGCTGACTATTTTGGCGAGGAGACTGTTCCCTATCTCAGAGGTTTAGGTCAAGAAGCTCAAGAATGCCGCAACTGGGGTATGCAGCAAGACTTGTTGAATTACAGCGCACCCTTCCGCAAAGTACCTCAGTTTGTCACCACCTTTGCTCGCTATGATCGTCCTTTACCAGAACAGCATGTCTATGGTTCGGGTAACGATCCTTTAGAGATCCAATTCGGGGCGATTTTCCCCAAAGAAACCCGTAGTCCTAATACTAGTCCGGCACCATTTAACAAAGACACCAAGCGTCTCTTAATTCATCGTGGTGCAGGTATTAATAACCAAAATAGCAACCCTGGTGCCAGAGGTGAATATCCTGGTACTTTAGGAGCGAAAGTCTTCCGTCTGAACAATGAATTACCAGGTTCTAGCAATGGCAGTGGGGTTAAATTCTCGGAAAATTCCACTCAAGCTGTAATTCGCGCTGCTTATCGTCAGGTCTTTGGTCGAGACGTTTATCAGGGGCAAGAGCTAAAAGTAGCAGAAATCAAGCTAGAGAATGGAGATATTCCTGTACGGGAATTTGTCAGAATATTGGCTAAATCTGATACTTTCCGTGATCTATATTGGACATCTTTGTATGTAGTTAAGGCGGTGGAATATATTCACCGTCGTCTGCTAGGTCGTCCCACCTACGGTCGTCAAGAAATTAATAAATACTTTGATATTTGCGCCAAACAAGGCTTTTATGCTCTGGTTGATGCCATGATTGATTCGGATGAATATTCCGAGTCCTTTGGAGAGGATACTGTTCCTTATGAACGCTATCTCACGGCTGGTGGTTTACAGCTACGTAAAGCTCGTCCTGGGGCAATTGAAGAAGGTATTGGTGCCAACGTTGTCAAGGCAGAAACTCCTCGCTTTGTGGAATTGGGTCAGGTTAGTACTTTACGTACTATCCCCGAAGTTAAACAAAAAGTGACTCAAGGGGTTACTGTACAGCGTCAGCAAAGTAAGGTGTTTAAACTTACCAGCACTGTTGATAAGGTAGGAGTTCAAAACGCGATTAAAGCTGCTTACCGCCAAATATTTGAGCGTGATATTGATCCCTATGTAGTGCAAACTCAATTTGCTGTCTTAGAAAGTCGTCTGAGTAATAACGAGATTAATACCAAAGAGTTTATTGAAGGTTTGGGTTGTTCTGAGCTATATCTCAAGGAATTCTATACCCCCTATCCCAATACTAAAGCGATCGAGCTAGGTACTAAACACTTTTTAGGACGCGCTCCTTTAAATCAAAGGGAAATCCAGAAGTACAACAAGATCTTAGCTTCTCAAGGTCTCAAAGCCTTTATCGGAGCAATGGTCAACAGTATGGAATACATCCAGGTATTTGGTGAAGACACAGTTCCTTTCCGTCGTTTCCCCACCCTGCCAGCAGCTAATTTCCCCAACACGGAGAAATTGTACAACCAGTTGACGAAGCAAAATGATGACATTGTTATTCCTAGCTTTGAGCCAACCAAGTTGAACGTCTAACCTAGAGACATTCAAGCTGTATTCTCTAGTAATCAGTATAGGGAAAAATTTCCTCTAGCTAATTCAGGCTAATCTTCGTTAGAAGAGTGAATTTGCCTGTTTTGGGTATTGATTACTAGTTTTTGCAGCTCAAGGCTTTATGAGCAGAACAAAATTAAACATTAAATTCTGTTAAGGAAGAGCAATTAACTGCAACAAAATGGCGGATTATAATTGAGTTGGGTGATCGCTCCCATGAAAATTGGTTAACCATAATGAGCCATAATTTCATGCTCTGAAGGTTTTTAGGGTAGTTTGCATAGAGTAATTAAAGCAACATATTGTTGTGTAGAGTTTACGTTATGTAAAGGTTTATTAATGAGTCAACTGGTTACGCCATATTAGTTTGAGTAAGTTGCAATACTAATTTGTAGCTAAAGTCTAGAAACTAGGTGGCAAAACAGAGTAATCTATAGTTTGGGGAGATTTCAACCAGTAACAGCGAAAACTTTGTTTTAACTATTAAAACCTAGTTCAGTTGAATAGATTTACTTCAGATAGTTTAAGCGATGATTATTGGCGATAGAGCTACTGATGTTGATTTTTAATCTGGTGATCTTCTTTTAACTAGTGCTATCGAATTGTGAAGATAGCTTTTTTATTAACTTTATTTCATTGTATTGGGAGGAATCCATCGATGAGTATAGTCACGAAATCAATCGTGAATGCAGATGCAGAGGCTCGCTATTTGAGTCCTGGCGAATTAGACAGAATCAAGTCTTTTGTAACTAGTGGAGAAAGTCGTCTCCGTATTGCCCAAACTCTTACTGAGTCACGGGAGCGTATCGTTAAGCAAGCTGGTGATCAGCTGTTCCAAAAACGTCCTGACGTGGTTTCTCCAGGCGGTAACGCTTATGGTGAAGAAATGACTGCAACTTGTTTACGTGACATGGACTATTACCTACGTCTAATTACTTATGGGGTAGTAGCTGGTGATGTAACTCCAATTGAAGAAATTGGTTTAGTTGGTGCTAAAGAAATGTACAAGTCTTTAGGTACTGATGTGGGAGCAGTAGCTCAAGGCGTTCGTGAAATGAAAGGCGTAGCTACGTCCATGATGTCTTCTGACGACAGTAATGAAGCCGGTTCCTACTTCGACTACGTAATCGGTGGTCTACAGTAGTAGTTTACCCTCTGCTGCTAAGACATAACTAGTAACAAACTTTTTCAAAAACACACTAACTTATCAGTGTTAAACAGTTTAAGACTCGGTAAGATAAGGAAATAAAACTATGCAAGACGCAATTACCTCTGTAATTAATTCAGCTGATGTTCAAGGCAGATACCTCGACGGTGCTGCTATGGACAAGCTCAAAAACTATTTTCAAACTGGTCAATTAAGAGTTCGTGCAGCCAGCGTAATTAGCGCTAACGCTGCCAGCATTGTTAAAGAAGCAGTAGCAAAATCTTTGCTCTATTCTGATGTAACTCGTCCTGGTGGCAACATGTATACCACCCGTCGCTATGCTGCTTGTATTCGTGACTTGGACTACTATCTTCGTTACTCTACATACGCCATGCTAGCTGGAGATCCTTCCATCTTAGATGAGCGTGTGCTTAACGGATTAAAAGAGACTTATAACTCTTTAGGAGTTCCTGTTGCTTCTACTGTTCAAGCAATTCAAGCAATGAAAGAAGTAACTGCTAGCTTAGTTGGTGCTGATGCTGGTAAAGAAATGGGCGTTTATTTCGACTACATCTGCTCTGGTTTGAGCTAGTTAGATTAGCGTTTTGAGCTGATTACGATTCACAGTAATCGCACAAATTCGGGAAGTCTAGAGTGAGTGCTGGTTCCAACCAAAGCTTAGTTTTTCGAGCGCGAAAGAAAGGTAAGTTTAGACGAGATCTAGTATTGACTCCTGACTCCCGAATTTTGACATTTTTGGCAGACGTTACTTAGCCTGTGTTGAATTTAATGCAGCATGAATGAGCAACAAAAACTTTGCCAAGCGGAATTTACTACAGAAAAATTTAAATTTTATTTAATAGGGAGAAACGATCTCATGCGCATGTTTAAGGTGACTGCTTGTGTTCCCAGTCAAACCAGAATTCGCACTCAAAGAGAATTGCAAAATACTTCTTTTACTAAGCTTGTCCCCTACGATAGCTGGTTTCGTGAGCAGCAGCGCATCCAAAAAATGGGTGGTAAAATTCTTAAGGTTGAGTTAGCTACAGGAAAACAAGGTATGAATACAGGTTTATCTTAAAAAGCATATTCAACAATACTTAACTTAAGTTCCAGGGGGTCAATTATAGTCAATTATAACCGACCTCTTTTTTATTGCTGTCAAGCTCTAGACCTCAATTAAGAGCGGTTGAAGGTTAAAAATTGCTCGTTCAATCTGGGGTTGTTTTTTATGGTTTAGCTGTTACCTTTGAAAAGCAAAATAAAAATAACAGATCAAAATTAGTGAAAGCTAGAATTATAAAGCAATATTTTAGTTATTTTATTCCCTTCTTCGCTCCTCAAATAAGGTCTTGGACATGGGAAGCTCGCTTGTTGAACTGGCTAACTTGTGTTTGGTTAATTATTGGCTTAGTTACCCTCGTCTCTGCTTCTTATCCTGAAAGCATTGTTAACCACAATGATGGATTATATATTCTCAAACGTCAGTTGATTGGTATAGCAGTAGGTATTGTCGGGTTTAATTTGATAGTGAATCAGCAATTAAACAAAACGATAAAAATAGCTCCTCTGATGGTGTTGATTTTATTGCTGTTGATTTTTGCCACTTTAATTCCAGGTCTTGGTAAAACAACGATGGGAGCAAGTAGATGGATCGCAATTGGCCCATTTTCTTTGCAGCCATCAGAATTAATTAAACCTTTTTTGGTGTTGCAAGCAGCGTATTTATTTTCTCGGTGGAATGAGCTACAGAGTAAAGTCCGTTTAGTATGGCTAACTATATTTGCTTTAGTATTGGCAGGAATCTTAAAACAGCCTAATTTAAGCACCACAGGATTATGTGGCATGAGCTTATGGCTAATTGCCCTGGCGGCAGAACTACCCTGGAGCCAACTAACTACAGTTGCTAGTGGTGGCTTGGGGGTGGCAATCCTTAGTGTTGCTTTTAACCCTTATCAGCTAGATCGGATAACTTCGTTTCTTGACCCCTGGCAAGACTATCATGGGAAAGGATATCAGTTGATCCAAAGCTTGTTAGCGATCGCTTCTGGTAGTTTAGATGGTGTCGGATTTGGTCTTTCGCAACAAAAATTATCATATTTACCAATTCGCGCCACCGACTTTATTTTTGCCGTCTATGCAGAAGAATTTGGCTTTATCGGATGTTTACTATTACTGTTATTGATTATCGGCTACGGTACTCTAGCTCTGAGGGTAGCAATTAAATGTAGCCACGATCTCCCTAGATTAGTTGCCACAGGGGCAATGGTATTTATCGTCGGACAATCATTGATTAATATTGGTGTAGCGACTGGCTCTCTTCCTACTACTGGCTTACCATTACCCTTCTTTAGCTATGGGATTAATTCCGTTATTGCTTCTCTATTATTAGCTGGACTGCTCATAAGAGTTGCCAGGGAAAGCAATACAGCGAGAATAATTTCTCTTGCTGAAAAGACTTTAACCAGGGAATAAAAAATGATTATACAATAGGGCATCTATTGTGACTAATCTTAGTTAATACCGCCGATTTTAGGAGCTAATAAAAAATTTGTACTGGATCAAACGATTGAGAACCCATAATAAAATTAGTCATTAGATTAAATCTGGCAAAAAATTGCTGCCTTATTTTTTAATCAAGATCAATTATGCCTACTTCTAAGCGGAATCTAGCTAATTCTGCCTCCCAAGACACCAATCCTGAAAACATGATGCACGTTCCCGGCTCAATTATTGGTAATCGTTATCAGATTATTCAAAAATTAGGTAGGTCAGAAACGGGAAAAACCTATCTAGCTAAAGATTTACAGGCTAAGGTTGATGGGAGGTGCGTAGTAGAACAATTGAGTCTTGACTGCAATAATGAGGCAAATTGGCGAATTATCAAGCAGCATTTGCTAAACGAAATAGCAGTCTTGGAAAGACTGGGGGATCATCCTCAAATTCCTCAGTTTCATGATCACTTTACGGAAAATAAACAGTTTTACTTAGTTCGTGAATATATTGACGGAGATAATCTACAACAAGAAGTTGAACGTAAAGTATTTAACGAAGCAGATACAATTTGCCTAATTCAAGATGCTTTAAGAATTCTTGATTTTATCCACAAAACTAACGTAATCCATCGTGATGTTCAACCAGTTCATTTAATTAGGCGTAAGCGAGATAATATGTTTGTCCTAATTAATTTTGGTGCAATTCGAGAGATAGAATCCACAGAAATAAATCTCCAAGGAGAGCTTATTTTTGATCTTCCAAATGGTAATTGGTCATACATCCCACCGGAGCAAAAGGCAGGAAAATCTAACTTCAGCAGCGATATCTATGCTCTAGGAAAAACTGCGATCTATGCTTTGACGGGTAAATCGCCCCAGGAATTGGAGCAAGCTAACCTCAACTGGCGATCGCATTGTCAAATCAGCCCGAAATTAGAAGATATCTTAAGCAAAATGATCTCGTCAGAGATAGAGTATCGATATGGCTCTGCTTTAGAGGTGCTGAATGATTTGCGACCATTACTTAGAATTAGACAAATAGTCGGTGGACGCTACTTAATTACGCGCTATTTGGGAGGGAAAAAGGGAATTGAGACCTATTTAGCTGACAACTTGCGTCGTCAATATCAGTCTCCTTGTTTAGTTAAACAAATTGAACTACCATGCGTTAACAATGACAGGAAAGTTAGGCTCGAACGTCGTTTTGCCGAAGAATTATCAGTTTTAGAAAGACTGGGTTATCACGAGCAAATTCCTCAGTTATGGGATCACTTTGAAGAGAACGACGAATTTTATCTAGTTCAAGAATATTTTCAGGAAGATAACTTAGCACAAAAAATTGACCAGCAAGATTTATCTACGACCCAAATAATGCAAATTTTAGTTAGTGCTTTATCTGTTTTAAGTTTTATTCACCAAAACCGCATTATTCATCGTAATATCAAGCCTTCTAATTTGCTCATTGATGACGAAAATCACCAAGTCATTCTGACGGATTTTGGTATTTTGGCAGATATTAAAAGCTTACCCAATGGTACTTCAGAGCACGGTAGTGACCAGGATCAACAAAATTATTGGTCTCCAGAACAAATTGCTGGTAGACCGACAATTAGTAGCGATATCTACGCTCTCGGAATGACAACCATCGAAGCTTTAACTAAGATAAAACCTGCCAACTTTGACCGAAGTCAACAGACAGGTAAACTGTTATGGTTGCAAGATATTAATTTAGACCGTCGTTTAATTAAGATCATCGATAGGATGGTGCAGCCAGATCTGGGGCAGCGCTATCAATCTGCGGATAAAGTTTTGCATGATCTGCAAAAAATCAATGACTTTTCTGCTCCCGAACCTAAACAAACTGTACAACTAGGGAAAAAGAGCCTTAAGAGATCTGCCCGACCAAGACTGGCAGCATTACCCTTTTTAATTGGTTTATTGGGTATAGGCTGTTTGCTCGGAAGCGTCGAGTTTGCTTTTCCCGTTGCTAGACCAGTTTATTACTGGTACCAAGGTCAGAAAATGTTACCAGAGCAACCGAAGATGGCTCTTGATACTTTTACCAAGGCAATTGATTTAAAACCTCAAAGTGCTCTTTCCTGGTCTGGGAGAGGGGATGCATTGTCTCTCTTAGAACGTTATCCTCAGGCTCTAGAAGCTTATTCTGAGGCCATAGAGTTGAATCCAAATAATGTTGACAACTGGAAAAAACAGGGAAATATCTTGTATCGTTTAGAAAGGTTTACAGATGCGATCGCTGCCTATGACCGTGCTTTAGAATTAGATCTAGAGGATGGGGAGATTTATAATCGTCGGGGACAAGCTCTGTATCAACTTCAGCAATATGAGGCAGCTTTGGCAATGCAGCAGGCAGCCTTGGAAACTAATCGCATTAATGCCCAGTACTTGAGCGATCACGCTCTGAATTTATTAGCGTTAGGACGATATTATGATGCCTTAAACACGTTTATTCGAGTCCAGGCAATTGAGCCGAACAATTTGCAGCTTTGGCAAGCTAAGTTTCTAGTGTTGAAGGCTTTAAAACGTCCCCAAGAAGCAGAAAGAGTCTTTCGAGAAGTCAAGAATAACTATACCAAAATACTGCAAAAGCAACCTCAGGATAAGCAAATATGGATCGCTCAAGGAGACTTTTTCGCTAGTGCCCAGATGTATCAACAGGCAGTTGATGCCTATGACCAGGCAATCAAAATCAAGCCAGATATATATGAGGCTTGGTTAGCAAAAGGTAATGTCTTGATCCAACTTGGGCGAAATCAGCAAGCTCTAGCTTCTCTGGATAAAGCCTTACAAATTCGTCCCCAATCTTATATGGCTCTACAAGCTCAAGGTTCAGTTTACCGAAATCAGAATAATTTCACTCAGGCGATGGGGAAATACGCTCAGGGCATTGAAATTAATCCTAACTATGCTCCTTTATGGCGAGATCGGGGATTAGCACTAAATAAACAAGGAAAATATCTTCAGGCAATAGAATCTTTGACCAAAGCTAGGGACCTTACAGCTTATGATGCCCAAACTTGGTCAGGATTAGCCATAGCTTGGAATGCCACTAGTAAAAGTAAAAAAGCCTTATCTGCTATAAACCGTGCCATTGAGATTAATCCTCAAAACCCCAGTCATTGGCGTGTGAAAGGTCTAATCTATACTAAAAATGGTCAATATAATGAAGCTTGTGACACCTACCGCCAATCCCGCATAGCTGCTTCTGATTCACCCGCAATTATAAATTCTATGATGCAATTAGGATGCAGAATGAATTAGCTTAGATAGGTGATACTAAATATGTTTTCAAGTGCTGCTTAAAGTTTTACCTGAAAAGCTCGCTTTTAGAAGCCTCTACTTTAACGGAAATACCTGGGTTTAGCAACTTGGCGAAAGCCAACGCACTTTAGCCGTTGGTGAGCTTACTGAGTACTTCTGCTGCGCCGTAATCGGTTTAAAATGCGATTAGCCAATATCGACCCTGTAACTGGCTTACAAATATAATCATCGGCACCGTTAGCGAAAGCCTGATACTGAGTTTTTTCATCTTGGTGTACGCTGAGGAACAAAATGGGTAGTTGTTGCCAACGGCGATCGCTCCTTAAGATCTGACATAGCTCAATACCATTGATACCAGGCATTTCAATATCTAGCACCAATAAATCTGGCTCCACGTCTTCTAAGACATCCCAAAAGTGTTGCGGGTTACTAAGAGTAGTTAACTCAAAACCCCAAGGCTGGAGGGTGAGTTCCAAAGATAATAATACTTGGGGATCGTCATCGAGAATTAAGACTTTGGCAGCAGCCCCCGCACTTTGGATCAGTTCTGCAACAGATTCGATCGCCGTGGCTGGTTCTACTGGGTATTGTAAAATCAAATTACCACCCTTGCGGACAAGATCTAAGCGGTCTGATAGTTGAGCCGATTCAGCGATCGCTACGATTGGTAACTGAGACTTCTGGTGGTGTAGTTGTTCCAGAAATGCTAAATCTTCACCATCGGGGAAAATTATTTTATACAGTACCGCATCGACAGATTCTTGAGCAAGTATTGCTCGTGCCTGGTCAAGATTAGATGCAGCGTGGGTTTTCATGCCGTTTCTCTGTGCTTCGGCAACTAACCTTTGGCGGAATTCAGGCTCAGAGTCAATTACCAATAGGGAAAGATTTTTACTTAAGGCTTCCTTAACTGTCTCCTCAAAGGGCTGATGTTGCAATTCGGTATGAAGGGAGGCAATTAGTTCTGTAACTTGTTTAATATCAGCCTCAGCAATCAGATTATTACTTAATAATTGCTCTAGTTGTTTGGCTATTCTTGACCCTTCGGGAAAACCAAAACAGCCTAGTGAACCTGCCAATTTATGAGCCGAATGTTTAGCTTGAGTATGTATCTCTGGTGTTACTTGTTCTTCTAGCAATGCTACAGCTAAATTTTCCAAGTCAGCTACTCTTTGAAAAGCCAAGTCTTTAAACTTTGACCAAGTTTGAGTGATTATTTCTGTTCTGTGTTGCTTGTTGTTACTGGTGATCGTCTGAGGGTTGAGTTGTTTTTGATCTTCATCACACTTAAGGCGATAACCAACACCATAAACGGTCTTAATTGTATCTTTAGCCATACCCGCAGCCTTGAGCTTTTGACGTAAACCTTTAATATGGGTTCTGACTGCTTCCTCTCCTGGGGGATCTTCACCTGCCCAGAGGTTGTTAATAATAGCACCTGGACTGAATACCTGTTGTGGATGGCGCATAAACAGTTCGATCATGCCATATTCTTTAGGAGTGAGGGGTAAAAGCTGATCTTGGTGATGAACTTCATGGATTTTCGGATCGAGAATCAAATCGCACCATTTTAATACAGGGGAAGCGACGTTAATTTCTCGTCTCAGCAAAGCACGAATTCTAGCAGTAAGTTCGTCAAAATTGAAGGGTTTGACTACATAATCATCTGCACCCGAATCCAATCCAATGACTTTATCATTGTAGCGATCGCGAGCGGTCAACAGCATAATCGGCATGGTGTAGCCTTCTGCCCTAATTTGCTGGCATAGAGCAACTCCGTCAATATCAGGCAACATCCAGTCAAGAACTACCAAATCGAATTCAAATAGCAAAATGAACTCCCAGCCCATTTCACCAGTATTGGCAATATCTACAGCATAGTGCTGTTCAATTAATGTACTTGCCAAAACTTCCATTAACTGCTCGTCATCATCTATAAGTAAAATTCTCATGAGTTGACCAGTTACTTCTTACCACTATAATACAGTTAATTTTGAATCCAAGTAGTTTCACTCAGGCAAGTATCCAGCATTAAATGAATTAATCAAATTAATTTTTGGCTAATCCCAGATCCAAGCGCTGCTAAATGTAGCTCACATTAAAAAATTATATATGACTTCCGCGCAGAGATATTAGTCTCTTAACTCTTCATGAATCTCATAAATGTTATCATTCTCCAACAATTACTTTAACTATGTAAGGATTCTGACAGACATCTTTTTGAGCTATGTGTAAAGATGCACGCAAATATCTCAAGAAAGTTAAAGACGGAGTAACAGGAACATGAATTATCGTAAACTTTTTTCGATAATAGGGTTGCCTTACAAGCCAGCTAATAGAACCCAAACAGAATTGCCCTGGTGGGTCAAGATCGTAACTGTTAACCCCGAATGTATTTATTATTTTGGGCCATTCGATAGCCAGTTGGAGGCAATGGAATCTCAGTCTGGTTATATAGAGGATTTAACAGCAGAAAAAGCCGCAGGAATTAGTATCGAGATCAAGCAAGCTCGTCCAAAATTATTAACCATCTCCGATTAAATTTTCTTAACTCTTAGATAACGTTTCGATTGATCTCTCATGGGACTAGATCAATACTTCTCGTTTAAGATTTCTATTTTCTAGGGATAGCTGTAGGGAACTGGGGAAGTGGGGATTTGGGGATTTGGGGACTTGGGGACTTGGGGACTTGGGGACTTGGGG
>JAAUYH010234237.1_pt1 | contig 12587 bp, 10 predicted proteins | sample 7278061 | NCBI WGS metagenome assembly JAAUYH01 (sample SAMN14350203, study PRJNA611818) | marine sediment metagenome | isolation source: surface marine sediment (0.6m) | place: French Polynesia: Moorea | collected 2018-08
AATATTCATGATCCTGCCATTCATTCCCAAATTCAAGATAAACAAGCAGCTTTATTAGCAACCAAGTTAGCATTAAAACTGTCGCAAAAATATCAGCGTCGCCTACATATTCTGCATATGTCCACAGCAGAGGAGGCGGAACTACTACGTGAAAATAAACCTAGTTGGGTGACAGCAGAGGTAACACCCCAACATTTATTCTTGAATACCAGTGCCTATGAGAAAATTGGCACCTTGGCACAGATGAATCCCCCCTTGCGATCGCCCCATGATAATCAAGTCCTGTGGCAAGCTTTGCTGGATGGGGTGATTGATTTTATTGCTACGGATCATGCCCCCCATACCTTGGAGGAAAAAGCCCAGGAATACCCCAAAACCCCCTCCGGAATGCCGGGGGTGGAAACCTCCCTACCTTTGATGTTAACCAAAGCGATGGAGGGACGTTGTACCATCCCTCAAGTTGTCAACTGGATGTCTACAGCCCCTGCTAAGGCATATGGTATTCCCAATAAAGGAGCGATCGCACCTGGTTATGATGCAGATTTGGTATTGGTAGATTTGAATACTCCTCGTCCGGTGTTGCGCCAGGAATTATTAACTAAGTGTGGGTGGAGTCCTTTTGAAGGTTGGGAGTTGACTGGTTGGCCTGTATATACCATCGTTGGGGGTCAACTAGTATACGCCCAAGGTAAGGTAAATACGGAAGTAAGAGGTCGAGCTTTGGAGTTTGGCAACAACAAATAAATGTCCCGTAGGGGCACGGCATCCATAATTTATCGGTGTATAGAGTAACTTTAACAACGCCGTGCCCTACCGACTTCTGGTGCGTTTGCTTTCCTTCTTATGGTGGACGCTATCCCTGTGAGGTAAATGTCTGACCCAACCCCTTGAGAATTTGCAAAACGTTATAAAGTTCTCTGGCATTCGTAAGCGGAGCAAAGACCCGTGATAAATCATACTGCGGCTTACCCGTTTGTACCACCTTGACAAACAAAATATCATCGCCATTCGTCACCATGCCAAATACGGGCAGATTGGAGTTAGGATTTGCCATCATATACACCAGGGCTTGCGGTAATGCCGACAACGCTGACAGGGTGGTTTTTTTCGACTCCAGTACTATCACCCAAAATCGGTCTTGCAGGACGAGAACATCAATCCGCCCGCGTAGAATCTCCTCACCATCATCCACTACCAAATCCACAGTTTCTTCCGCCCTGATCCGGAATGGGGGATCGTAAAATCCGGCAAGTGCCAGTAATGGGGAAACTAACAGCAGCATCACCGTTCCTTCCAATAAATTCCCTAAAGACCGATGATATATATATCTACGCCGCAGGATATCAAGGTTTGCTCTGTCCGCTTCCGTCAGAGCTGGTAAATCAGCACACCACTCTGGGAAAAATCCCTCCTCTTCAATGCGGACGAAACCAAACCGGCTTTCTGCATCCGCCAGATTGGTAATCGCCTCCGTGATGGCTTTTGTCTGTGTCATTTGTCTAAGTTGAAAATGGGGAGTGGGGAATCGGGAATCGGGAGTTGTAGGTTGGTTTGAGGAACGAAACCCAACAAGAACAATATCTTTGGTCGTTGGGTTTCACTTCGTTCTACCCAACCTACATTTAATTACTTATTATTGATTATTTATTACTCAATTCCTATTCTACGTCTACCGGACGAATAATCGCGGGTTGGGAAGGTGTTTCTGGTTTAAAAATAGCTGCTAGGGCTTTATCTAAAGAATCTGCCATAACAATCCGGTTCTCATAGGCAACAATTACCCTAACTAAGGTAGGTAAACTATTTTGCTCTGCTTCCAGATATAGGGGTTCAACATACAGCAGAGATTCTTCGATGGGAATTACCAACAAATTTCCTTGAATCACCCGCGAACCTTCCCGATTCCACAGGGTAATCCGTTGGGAAATTTCTGGATCTTGGTTAATCAAAGCTTCTATTTGCTGAGTCCCATATACCAACTGTTGCTTAGGGAATTCGTAAAGGAGTAACTTTCCATACTCCCTACCATCAGAACGGGCTGCTAACCAAGCAATTAAGTTTACCCTCTGTACGGGGGTGAAGGGTAGCAGCAATATAAACTCTTCCGATTGGGCCGTAGGCAGTTTCATAATTAGGTAGTATGGTTCTACCGGACGGCTTTTGGTTCCATAAATCTCTGTCGGTATTTTCCACAGGTCTTCTCGATTATAAAATACCTGTGGGTCTTGCATATGGTAGGTTAATAATCTTTCTGACTGGATGCTGAATAAATCTACCGGATAGCGGATATGGGTACGTAAGCTAATTGGTAGGGTATTCAGGGGTTGGAACAGGTTGGGAAAGATTTTGGCAAAGGTGTTAATAATTGGATCTGAAGGGTCAGCTATGTAGAATTTAACTGTGCCATTGTAAGCATCAATTACTACTTTGACTGAGTTGCGGATATAATTAAACTTGTTTTTACCAGGGTCAGAATAGGGATAGCGATCGCTAGTTGTGTAGGCATCTAAAATCCAATACAAGTAGGTGGGTTCCCCTTCAGTATTCACCCCATCCCCTTGAGCTACCACTAGGTAGGGGTCTTTATCGTATCGTAAGAAGGGAGCGATCGCTTGTACCCGTGAGCGAATATTTCGCCGAAATAGCAGTTTGGTTTGGGGGGTAAAGTTACGTGTCAGCAGCATTTGCCAATCTTTCAGGTATTGGGCAAATAACAACCGTCGCCAAAAACTACCAATGGCAATTCCACCTTGTCCATCATATACGTTATAAACGTTCTCTGCGCCACTGGGATAGTCCAATTCTCTGGTTTTTGTCCCCGTCATCACATAGGTATTGCTGATTTCCCCGTAATAAATACGTGGTCTACCAATGGGAATACTGGCGCGAATGGCAGGGTCAGATATCTGCAAGGAACCTGCTTGATTTGTTGTATCGGAGCCAATGTCTTTGACGTAGTAATCTGGCAATCCTCCGGAAGCCACTGTATTTACAGGACTCAGGGTAAACCCATAGCCATGAGTATAAATTAAATGCTTGTTGATCCATGTCTGCGCTTGTTCGGGAACGTCTCCATAGTCTAATTCCATGGCAGCAACAATGGTTTGTTGTTTTTCTGCTTTCGGACTGGTAAGAGACTTTTTCAGGGTATAACGGTCAATATCAGCGTCAGGAAACTTGTAGTAAGGTCGAATTTGTTGCAGTTGACGGTTGCTTGCTAGGAGGGGACGAGTATCCCACAGCCGAATGTTACGAATTGTCAGGTCATTTTTCCGTAAATCTTCATCTGTTAAGTTTCCTTGAGGATTAAAGGTTTTGGCTTCGATTCTCTGTAAGTTAAATGCCCTTCGAGTCAGGGCAATGGTACGCTCAATAAAAGGACGTTCTCTGAGTAACTCGTTGGGTTGGACAACTAAACTATGGACAATGGTAGGTAATAATTCCCCAGAAATTGCTGCTACTAGTACATAAATCAGGAGAACATAAACTAGTTGACGGGGGATAGGAACAGGTTTAAATTTGGCTTGAACTATCCGCGACAATAATATCATTCGCAGTACTAAGTAGACTGCGATCGCTAATGCTAATAAACTTAATCCTGTATAAATTGGTAGCTGGACATTAACGGCAGTATAACTAGCACCGTAGTTGACTCCCCTGGTAGAGTATAAAAGTTCATAACGTAGCAACCAATACAGTATCCCTACCCCTACCATGACTAAGCTAGCTAAGGCATTGAGATGTAGTCTTTGAGGTACAGAGAAGCCAGGAAATTGACCTTCACTGAAACTATTTGCCGATCGCAAATAAATCAATGCGACTGATGCAAGCCCCAGTAAGAATAAGCCCAAAAACCAAGATTCTAATAGTTCTGCTACAGGTAAGGAAAAGACATAAAAACTAATATCTTGGTTAAATAATGGTTCAAAGGAATTGAAATTAGTGCTATTAAAATACTGTAAAACTTGATCCCACCTGGTTGCAAGCAGAGAGCCAAACACCAAGCTCATGAATACAGCGATCGCTCTTAAGCAAAAGTGATAATTAATAATAATTGCACTAGTTAATCCCAGCAGTAAAACCAACTGCACCAGGGGAATTGTTGCAGGTTGTTCTGCCCACTGCTGCCACAATGATAATAATTGCCAGGAGTAAGGTAGTTGCAGACTGGGATACCAAAAACTAATTAATTGCTGGCTGTTATAAACTATTATCCCTGCTGCCAGCATACTCAAACCAATGATAACTGGTAACAGCAGAGAAAAATTAATCCCAGCATGAGTACTAGGAAGATGAGGATGGATAGGGGTATTCATAACCCCTAAACTAGAATAGGGTTTTGTCTCCTTTTGCTCCCATCTAAATTCCTGTCTGGGATACTGAAAACGGTTAGCAATTGCGAAATTAGCAAACAAAAAGCTAATTGAGGTCAAAAAAGCGATCGTCCACAAACCAAACTGTGTCAACAAACGCCATAAAAATTCTGATAAATACCCAACTTCAGTAAACCAGAAAATTTCTCCTGTCAGGTGGGAGGCTAGATCAAATAATAGCCAGCAGCCTAACAGTAGTGCAAATGTTCGTAGAATTCGGTTCCAAAACCACCGTTTCATATTTTAGAGGGAAGGAGGGAAGGAGTGAGAGAGGGAATGAGGGAACAATTAAAGACTCATAACTACTAATAACTCCTCTTATACCGTTTCCACATCTAAGTTAAACAACATTTGTAGAGCCTCCATACAACTACGTCTGGCTTCTATATCTTGCTGACCTCGCAGCTGCACCATTGGGTCATGTAAAATTTTGTTTACAATCCCCTTAGTTAAGGCTTCAATCACTTCTTGTTGTTTGTCGCCAAATTCTGCACCCAGACGGGATAAAGCCTTTTCTAATTCTTGTTCCCGGATAGCTTCTATTTTATGGCGCAGACAACTAATGGTGGAAACTGTTTCTAGGGAGCGCCACCACAGAGCAAAGGCATCTACTTCCTCTTCTAATAATCCGACCGCTTCCTCAGCCATCTTGCGTCGGCTTTCCTGGTTTTGTGCTACTACCGCTTTCAAATCGTCCACATTAAAGGCTTTAACATGTGATAGTTCATTGACATCTACATGGACGTTACGAGGTACGGAAATATCAAATAGCATCAAACCTCGACTGGTGCAAACAATTGGTTCTAATTTGCTGCGATCAAGGATCGGTTCCGTAGCAGATGTACTGGTAAAGACAATATCACTTTCGGGAATTACAGATAGCATTTCCGATAATGGACGCACTTGGATCGGCTGTTCTGAGAATTGCTTTGCCAAGTCTTGTGCTCTGCGCAGAGAGCGATTCAAAATACAAATTTTTCCTGCCCCTTTGGACACTAAATGTTGTACCAGCAAGCGGGACATTTTCCCTGCGCCGAGAATCGCTACTTGACAACTAGAAATATTTTCTACTTTCATATGTGCCAATTCTACGGCAGCAGAACTAATAGACACCGCACCAGTACCAATACTAGTTTCTGTTCTGACCCGTTTACCGGCGGTAATAGCTTGTTTAAATAATCGATTCAAAATAGTTTTGATACCGTTGTATTGTTGTCCCAGCTTGTGAGTGGTTTTCACCTGAGCCAGAATTTGTCCTTCTCCCAACACCAAGCTATCTAATCCTGCTGCTACGCGCATCAAATGCATGACTGCATCATCGTGCAGCAAAATAAACAAGTGGGGGCGTAAAGTTGGCGAACCTAATTGACTGTGTTCTACCAAAAATTGAATTATCTCCCCAATCCCCTGTTCTGTACTCTCAGTCACAATATAAATTTCCAGGCGGTTACAGGTGCTGAGAATAGCCGCTTCTTGAATATGGGGATAGCTAGTGAGTTGAGCGATCGCATTTTCTAATTGGGGTTCTGGAATACTCAGCTTTTCCCGGATTTCCACTGAGGCGGTTCTATGGCTTAACCCCACCACTGCTATATGCATATTTGTCACTTATAAACGTTTGTTATGATTTTTCTCCTTCAGACCAATTAGTCATTAGTCAAATATTTGAGACTAATGACTAATTGACTAATGATTAGTGCAGTTGTAAGTATTCGGGATTGTCAAACATATGGATGGTATCAACAAATCGAGCAGTTTTTGACTGGTTGGAAATTACCAAACTTTGAGTTCTCGCTCCTCCGTGGAAGAAACGTACCCCTTGCATTAAGTTGCCGGAAGTAATACCACAAGCAGCAAACAATACAGTTTCTCCAGATGCTAACTCTTCTGCATTATAAACTTTATCTGGGTCTGTGATGTTCATGGACTTGAGGCGTTCTATGTTATCTTCTTTGCTTTCGCCAATCAAACCAGTTTTCACAATTGCGGGATCGTAAATTAATTGACCTTGGAAGTGTCCTCCTAAAGCTCGCATGGCGGCGGCGGAGATTACCCCTTCTGGAGCCGCACCAATACCCATGAGACAGTGGATATTAGTACCAGCAAAGCCGCAGGATAAAGCTGCACCCACATCACCATCGGAAATTAGTTGTACCCTCGCACCAGCATTACGAATTTCCTGAATTAAATCCTTGTGGCGATCGCGTTTCATCACTACCACAACCAATTCTTCGACGGAGCGTTCTAAGCATTCTGCCAAAATCTTCAGGTTTTCTGTGGCAGACTTATTAATGTCCACTTTCCCCTTTGCTGCTGGGGGAGCTGCCAACTTCTTCATATAAAAGTCAGGAGCGGCAAACAAACCACCTTTCTCGGAAATTGCCAATACGGCCATAGAACCGGGTTGACCATATGCTACCAGGTTAGTACCTTCACAGGGGTCAACGGCGATATCAATTTCAATTAATTCATCTGGGTTGCAAAAATCTTTCGCATCTGGACGACTACAAATACCAACTTCTTCACCAATATAGAGCATAGGAGCATCATCCCTTTCTCCTTCTCCAATCACAATACGACCACGCATGTAGATTTTATTCATCCGCTCCCGCATAGCATCTACAGCAACCTCGTCTGCTGTATCTTTTTCACCCTTACCCATCCAGCGAGCAGAAGCGACCGCAGCTTGCTCAACTACTTCAATAATCTCTAACCCAATTGAATTTTCCACGGTGTCTGCCCTCTCAAGTGCTTGGCTTTGCGTCTTTTCTGTACAGCCATATTCAGTATTCAAGTCTACCAAAGCGCGGATACCTGTGGAAAATAGTCTAGACTCATCAGCATGTTAAGTTTTATTAAGTTAGTTACGGAAAAATTTTAACCGATAGCGGTAAAGGGCGACAGGATGAATCCCAGCAGCAAAATAATCTGGATCTTGGGGTGATAAATAAACAGCAGTCACTTGCTCTGCTTCTATCATGGGATTGTTGGTAGATAATTTCTGGTAAGCAGTAGTTGATTCCACAGAATTAAAATAGGGACTAACTCCACCTTGAAATCGTTGCTGAAAGACTTCTGAGGCAATAAATTTGCCATCTAATGTTGTTTCTACACCACGTTTGCTAACAATAGATATTAACTGGCGCTCTCCCCGTAAAAATGTAATCTGGCGGTTGGGTGAGTTGGGGTCTGTTTTTACAGCTATGACAGTATTATCGCCTAAATAAGCTTTTGCCAAACTCAAGCCATTAAAAGTCCTATCAGCGACTACATGAGACAATGCAGAGATGGGTTGTTTGCGGATGAATTTGACATCAAACTTTACAGGTACATTCAGATACTGACGATTACTGGCAAAGCCAGGGGTGATAATATCCGGTGCTAAAGGTGCCACTAAATCCACTAATGTACTTGTTACTTGCCATTTACCCAACATCCACTCTGGATATGCTAAATCTCCTTTTGCGGGTTGAAGTGAATTGATTTTTGACCATTCAGGAAAATGATACAAACGTTCAGCTAATTCTCCTGCCCTCGCTTCCCCAGTAAGTAGTAAGAAGCAACACATAATTAACCCAAAAATACATAATCTTCTTCTTTTTCCCATGAGTGTTTTTTTACGACGTAAATTAATTATTCTCAGTATATTGGTGAATTATCTCCAGTTTTCCCAGCAATAATTCAGTCTTCACTATTTTTTTGTCACCAGTACAAAATTAATATCCTATTTAATATATTGTTTTTGTTAAGTTTGCTCAAAACTGAATAATTACTAGTACAATCACTTAGGTTGATGATGTGAGTAATCACCCTCATCATCAATTTTCCTATTCCTTGTTCCTTGTTCCTTGTTTCCTGTTTTTGAGCTAGAAATAAATATTATGACTTTAGCTAAAACAAAGGTTGTTCAGACTATCCACACACCGCTTGAGAACAACCAGCCAGTTAATACATTAGGCATCATAGAAAACCAGTATGTTGCATCAGAGATGACTGATATTTTCTATATCAGCGAATATCTTGATGATTCTAGCCTAAATCACGCTTGTTTAAGGGGAAAAAACCTCAGAGATGTCAATCTTAAAGGTACCCAACTAAACTTTGCAGACCTCAGAGAAGCAGACTTGAGAGGAGCAAACCTCAGTGGTAGTTTCCTTAATTTTGCAGACCTCAGAGAGGCAGATTTAAGGGGAGCCAATCTCAAAGAAGCAGATTTAAGAGGAGTTAATCTCATAGGAGCAGACTTAAGGGGAGCCAATCTGAACTCAACCTTCCTCAGTCGTAGCTTCCTCAATTGTGCGAATTTGAGCGATGTTTTTTTATGTGGTGCTGACCTCCGAGGAGCCTTTCTCAACTATGCCAACATTAGTGATGCTTTCCTCAATCGTAGTAATTTACGAGGTGCTTTCCTCAAAGGAACAGATTTACGAGGTGCTTTCCTCAGAGGAGCTGACCTTAGTACTGCCAACCTCAGAGGTGCTTTCCTCAGTTTTGCAAATCTCAATCGAGCCAATCTCAACGGCACTAATTTGAGTAATGCTGACCTCAGCTTTGCCATCCTCAGAAATGCGAATCTGAGCTCAGTTAAATTAGCTGATGCTTACTTAGAAGAGGCTATTTTTAGCAATAACACAGGTATTAGTCTGGAGATTAAACAAGAAATAATTGCACAAGGAGCAAAGTTTGAAGATATGCCAAAAGAGGGAGTGACAAAAACTAGTCTCCATGCATAGACAAACGATAATAGATTAAGTCTGAGAATATCTGAAATTTTATATCAATAACATTTTGATGTAGAATTATTTTAAGGTATTATATTTTGATATATCAGGGTGTAGAAACTACGGTGTATTCTGATTCATTAATTATTCCTGCATCCAGAAATAATTAGTATAAAGTTTACTGAATAAAGTAAAGTAATGATTGAAGGTCGGGTATAGGTTTAAAGTTTGATTTACCCATTCCCAGAATGCTTTGTTCGAGAGGCATTGCATAATTGGGGGATGGTTTTGTCAGAGGGGAGCAAACATAATCCCCGTGTCTCTGTGTCTCCGTATCTCCGTGTCAGCCTCAATCATCCCAGTATTCAGCAACGCTGATCGAGAATATTCCTATACCAGTGCCTAAGTTAACGTGGATTAAGTAATTACATTTTTAAGAATTAGGGATTAGTATCAACTAATTTCAGTTTTTTGAATCTTGGCAATTACTACGTAAATCATATTGTCGCGTCTAGCGGAGTCTATATGTCCCTGGGCAATATCTTCAAGTTCTTAACTGGGGAACTTGGCAATATGTTTGTGTCACCCGACAAGACATTAGAAGTAGAGATCCAGCCGCAAGCATCATCAATTGGAACTACAAAACCATCATCACACACAATTAAGAAACTAATTGCCATGATTAATGCTTCAATGCTCCAAGATATTCTGTATAACTGTGTCAGCAATACACCTAATATTCAGGGTGCTGCCTTGGTCAGTCCTGATGGATTAGCTTTAGCTTCAGTATTACCAGCAGAAATGGATGAAGAACGTACCGCTGCCATGTCAGCAGCTATGCTTTCCTTAGGGGAGCGCATTGGTAATGAACTAGCACGAGGCAATGTTGAGCGTATTGTTGTGGAGGGAGAAAAGGGCTATGGCATTATGGTTGGTTGTACTTCAGAAGCAGTGTTATTGGTTCTTGCTAGTACTGAGGTCAAACAAGGTCTATTGTTTCTAGAAATTAAACGTGTTGTTGCTCAAATTGCTCCGCTTCTAGTTTAGTCGTAGCCTTTTGAATTGTATAGATGCATTTACTGGAGGATTCTTCATGTTACGTCCTATTCTCGGAGATTTCAACAGTATTATCTGTTTTAAAGCAGCAATTGTGGGTATTGAAGATGCTTTAGGAGAAAAAGCTGCTGCGATCGCTTTTACCGCAGCAGGTCGCAGTCGAGGTAAGCATTTAGTGGAAGAATTAGGGTTGGCTGGTTCTTCTATATCTTTGTCAGATGCCATTGAGCGAATCAGGTTGGCTTTAGGCGAGAATGGTACTCGTCTATGTATAGTGGAAAAATTAATCCAAGATACAGATGTGATCAAGGTTTATACTAGTGAAACCTTATGTTCTGCTGGTGAGCCTCAAGGTTCCCCACGTAAATGTACTTACACATTAGGGGCTGTATGGGGAGCACTAGAACAAATTACGGGTCAGCGTTTGCGAGGACAACATACTGAGTCAGTACTTCGTGGTGGTGATTATGATGTGTTTGAGTTTCAACCACTAAGATAAATAAAGCATAACCGAGTGCAAGTAATAAGTAATAAGTAATAAGTAATAAGTTTACTTTTCATAGGTTTGGTGCTTCAACAATGTCTTAACGTATATGCTTAGTGCTTGCTATACATCGGTGACAAGTGCGACCTACTTCCGCGTCCAGGAATTGTCAACAAGGGGGTTTGGGCTAGTTATAGCGCTACGCGCAAGTAATAAGTAATAAGTTTACTGTTCATAGGTTTGGTGCTTCAAAAATGTCCTAACGTGCTTTGGTAGTGCTATAAGACGGTGATTAATAGTGCCTTTGAAGAAGCATCCCAACCTAACTTAACCGTATTCACCTATAGTTTCCCTAGATCAAATGCTTGCTTTTTCTCCCCAGCATTAGACTTCTTTTTAAGACGCAGGCTAACCCAGATCAATTGCTTCAGAGGTGAGGGTACTTCTGGGTGCAATCCTGCTGCAATTTCTTCAAAGCTTTTAATTGAACCAGGATAAATAAAAACTCGCCATTTTTCTTTAGCAAGACAGGTAAACAAAGCAGATTCTTCGAGTAGGTAGGTTATCGCTTGGTGCTTTTGTCTTTGGAAAAGCTCGTCTGCTTGCCCTTCTTCTGTCTGTTCTATCCTGTTCAAATAGCCATAGGCAAATGATTCTACCATCCTTTGGAAAGATTCATCTTTTCGATAAAGACTCTGAAATTCCTGATAATAAGCCTCAAAGTCAGATTGCTTTTCGATCTGGGAAGCCAATCTGAACTCGAAACAACAGCTTTGGGAATATTGCTCAAATAAAAGATAGTTCTGATTGAGAAATTCCTGTCCAGCATCAAGTGCTTTCAGTGTAGCTTCATCACCTTTAATCTCTCTGCTTCTAATCTCGATTGTAAGTCGATATACACTGTCACCAATTAGAACTATGCAAGCTGTGAAGTGTTCGCTAATCCATTTAATCGAGGCTTCAAGTCGCTGGCTATCGACAAAGTTTTTGCTTCCTAAACTAATGATGAAAACACAGTGTTGATACTCAGATAGAGAACTACGTAGGTTCTGGGGGAAAACATTAGCTAAACTTGCTTTGTACCGATGAACCTGGATTTTATTAGTAGTAGATTGAGTCAACTTTAATTCGCATTTCTTCAAATAGATCGCTTTGCTTATTTTCGATTGAATCTGATTCAAGTGTTCTAGGGACAGTTGATTCCAGTCAAAATTTTCAATTATCGCTTTTTCGTCCCTGTAACTACTCATTTTGATAAATGTTTTTGACATCATAGACTTCTCCGAAAAAGATATATTAATCCTGATTACACAAGAGTTTTATATTCTTTTTCGGAGATTTCTAGTATATTAAATTCGATTCCTCATTTGCTATTCTCCGTTTCAAATATCAGTTTCAAATAAACTAAGCCGTAGTCGTTCGGTTGCATCTTCAAGTTCCGCTAGGGACTCAAGGCTAGCAGCTATGTTGCGCTCAATTCCTAACATTTTTGCTGCCCTAGCTACAGATGCTTTTTCTTTTTCATGGTAACTGCCATCGGCTCGACACATCTTGATTGCTTGGTACAACATGGTTCTGCGAAAATTCAGAGGAAAATCATAGCTGATTTTACCCAATAGCTCTTCCAGGTTCGCACTTTTCCAATCGAATTTGCGGAGGGTTTCAATGTACTCTTCAGGATCGGCCAGCAAATTTCTTTGCTCGTCAATATACCACTGGAATTCTTGTTCTGCTAATTCCCCATCAGCTCCAGCAATCGCCATTAAGGAACCGCCGTAATTCACCGCAACCTCAAAATCAACTGGTTTGGTAAGCCCATAGGTAATCTCAGCATATTTGGTCGGTTGAAGAGTTTTTCCACTTGTCATTTTGATTCCCCTGGAATTGTTGAATATTCTAAAACACTGTAAATTGAATTCTTAGTTAAGTAAATAGGCGCAAATAAAACTAACT
>JAAUYH010040420.1_pt1 | contig 12586 bp, 12 predicted proteins | sample 7278061 | NCBI WGS metagenome assembly JAAUYH01 (sample SAMN14350203, study PRJNA611818) | marine sediment metagenome | isolation source: surface marine sediment (0.6m) | place: French Polynesia: Moorea | collected 2018-08
CAACTGTAAAAAAAGGGCATAGTCGAAACTAGATCATGTAGGGTCCATATTCACAACCCATACATTACATTCAAATATAAATCATCGTCCAAGACTAGAAATATATGCTAGAGTCAGCTTTTTCATTTCTACTTGTTTTGAAGACCAGCATACCACATGGACAAAATTATTTCTCTTTCGTTCACCATTTGATTTTGTCTTAAATAATTTGGTGAGAAAAAGAGTCGCTGCGCAAATGCCGAAAACAGGTCGCATGATACGGAAAAGGTACACTGAAAAACTCATCTCTGTTCCATTCTATTCTTATTTTAGTTCATTGACGAATTACTGAATACATCACACCGCTCCATTTTATTAGCAATTTTCCAAAGAGCCTATGTTATGTTGATGTAAAAAGTCAGGTTGAAAATTGATGCTAACTATCTGAATGAACCTAAATTGGTTAGTTTCATTAAACACTAGTGAAATCATTTTAGGAAATTTGACCCACGCTCTAATTTCTTTAAAATTTTTGTGGCGTAATTAAATAATTTTGGAAACGATTGCGTTACTGAAAGCGCCGGGAGGATGAATTCAGAGTACATAAATTGATCGGACCCAAATATAAATCGTAATCGATCTATTCCTTACAGCGATTATACAATTTAAAGCTTGCACTATTCGTCTGACAACTGCAAAAACAGATGTTTCCCCTAAAAATGGTTAGAGTTAATTGCATACTTAGTAGGCCGTAGGATGGAAAATGGCAGAAGCTTGAGCTCTGAGCAGATCGTATTGTAGATGACTGTATGAAATACATTGTTTAGTAAATTCCACGCCCAACTGATCTTGATTGGATCTGTAATCGATTCCATAAAAAAAAGATTGCCATAGTAAGGATTCTGAGCTTGGAAAGTAACAGCAAGAATACAGTGATTGGAATATGAGGCCGTGCCCGGGCTGTAGTGGGAAAGAAATCAGATTCTAAATTCTGAACTAGTTCGATTTTCAGGCTGAACTATGATAGAGTACCGACAATATAAAACATATGGATAAGTGATTTGATTGCATCATCCGAATTTGTCAATAAAGTATCGCATGTAGCGTGGAAATCGATTAGGAAAATGAGAAGTCTAGATGCAAGCAAAAAATGCTAAACAAAATTATCGGCAAGCATTACCAAAAACTGGTTTATTTTTCTTCTTGATTGAGTAATAGGATCTGCGATGAGACACATATAAGCGTATTTGAATTGGTAATACGCAATAAATCATCAAAGTTTTCTCAAATAAACGGACGAACAATATTATTTCTGTGAACGGTTTGATTTTCGTTTGTGAAAGCGCGAACCCTAGTGTAGAAATATTTTCCTTGATTCTAGAAGGCTGCAGTTGGATGGCATCATTCATTTCGCGTCCGAGGAGCTGAATGCAGCAGTTGAAGCCAAGCTCTTCTGTACCCGCAATCCAGGAGAGCCATCCAATAAGAGACGTAGACAAATTGCCTTCGCAACACTTGACTTTCACATATTTATGAATCTGTTCTTTTTTAAACGAAATACACTCCTGGCCTAATACTTGGCATAATTTAAAACTGGCTTGCAATTGCGTGTAATTCATTAGATGAAGTACTGTGTGCTTAAATAACTCACCAAATTGTCGCCAATAACACTTTCGGCCTATGGAATTTTTTCACAGCACTATTAGTACAATAAATAGTAATGTTTCATATCTCATTGGGCCCATCAAGTCCATCTATGAGTTTTGAGCTACCAATATTCGAGATGAATTCCAATGATTGATCGGATCCTTTCATGTTGTAGCGATGATAAATAAGTACAGTGTATTATTAAGGCAAAGAAAATACAAAATAGTGAGAACAATCATTTTTTAATACAAGACAATCCAATCGTTTTGAAATCTACCGCGGAAGTTTGAGTATCGCCATTTGTTTCTTTCGTTATAAAAATAATTTGTAACAATGCTAGGGACACTATCAAATCCATCTATTTAGTTCAATGTTACGCTAACCTTGTCTGGCCGATTCACTCAACAGTAAAATCGGAATATACAATAATAAATTTGGAAAACGCGAGAAATTATTTTCATTTAGGAAATGCTGAGATACAATTTTCATAGTGCCTCTAACTCGGTAAATGATTGGCCGTCAGAACATTCAACGTTGCCGTCGATGCCTGCGGTCGACAATTAAACGAAAAACGGACCGTCCGGAGATTAAATTAGGTTGGGAAGCTTCAAAACATTTCCTTAAAATGTTTCGGGTAGAGAATTGCCTGCCTCAGCTTTTGCCGGCTGGGGTTTTTCAAGAATTTAAATGTATGATTGAATATTCTAACTTAGCTAATAAAGAATTAGGTAGCATTATAATAGTAAAAATACATTTCTAGTCGTCAGCAATGACATAAGGATGAACTAGCTTAAGGAGATTAAAATTGTAAGAATATTCATGTAAGGTCACATAATATTCTTCGTCGGTCAGTTCTGATTGGTTGGGTTATCGATACTTAATATAGCTTCTGCGTTGAATTTCTAGCTACCATTTCAGTTGTGCAAATACCCCAAATTTAATATATAATCACGGGGAGGATTGTGAAGTAATCTCTATCCAAGGAGAAGTACGCTAAATTTTTCTGATTAATTCTCAATAATTTCGTAGGAAATCGTCGCAACGGAATACAAGATCCGAATGAATGACGAAAAGAATTCATGAATGCAGACGTTCGGTTAGGACATGCAGTTTTTTTCGGGTGCGATTGAGAATACATAAACAAATAAAGATTTGTAACGCCTCGGAATACCGAAACTCTTGGCTTCATTCTAATTTTTCAGGTTGATGATTCTTTACAGAGGCTAGACAAACCTAATAGCTGATGGCTGATTTACCGCTTGCAATTTCTGTAAGTTCATTTCTTCAATGATCGCAAGTTTAATACTTTTCGGATCAAGAACAAAAGATTTCGAGCAAAAAAAGGATAGCTTTGAAGTACACTGGCCTTTATTTTCTTTTTACAGAAGAAAATTGCAAATTTTCGTTTATTTCGAAACATGTTAAATGTTCCCACATTAATTCTCAAAATGAATGAGGCAGCCATTGTCATCAAACTGATTTCATTGAAAATATTAATCACAAGTACAATTTTTCATCAAAACTATAATTCCTTTTCGATTACGGATCGACGAGGCAGCAGTGGGAATAATGTAAGTATTACGCACTGATCAGCAGATGCTCTCCTTCCTCTGAAATCAAACTACTTAGGGTTGAATTTCAATGCCTAGGCATTATCATCTTTAGTTGATTAGAAACAATGTCTCGACTAATTTGATCGCTCTTTACGGCGGATAAATGCCATCAAATTTCTAGCAAGTAGCATAGAAGCGCTATATAACCACAATTAATTATCAAAAAGATTTGAGATAGTTTGAGCAATATTTCAGCTTCCTTTTCTACAAAACATCATCTAGTGAGTAGACTCTTGCTTTTTTGACTGCGCCTGTCCACGAGACTTGCGTAGCTTTTGAGACTCAATCATCCCGTTAAGTATTCTCCTCAAATTTTCTCCTTTGCTTTCTTTGCCTCTTCGCTGCTCAGCTGTGCGATTCCTCGATTATGACGTAATTTATTCGAGTGTTCCTTTTCTATTTGCAGCTGCACCATTGATTCATCGGAGCACAATCTCTCATACCCTACGCGGTCTGCCTGCACATTCGCACTTGCACATACCTATCGACAAACTACACACTTGCAGATACAGAACATTACTAGTATGCGGTTCAAGCTAGCGTTGAGTCTCTGCATGCTACCATTCGCTTCCACACACGCTTCCTTGAGCTCAGATGGGAAGCTTACCTTGAGCCAAATCAAGCCGAGTGCTGGAAAAACGAACAAACCTCACCGTTTTTAGTTGTCTCAAGTCCTCGGAGGTGAGCAACCCTACATCCAGAGTGCGGCACAGTGCGTATTTCATCTCATCAACTGTCTTTCGCCTAATTCTGCATTTACTTCAGGTCCTGGTTCACTTCCGCATACCAGTATATTCGTAACGAACAACGAAGATCGTGGGTTCACAAAGAATCAACGAAAACACTTCTGATTTCCTTCCCAACAACTCCGCATGTGCTAGCATTACTGTGAGAGCTATTTTCAGGGTAGTAATGCGAATTGAAAGCGACGTACGATCGCGCCCTGATGAAAAGGAAATTACGCACAATCAACTGCAAAATCACTGGTACGGTTGACTTCCGCCTCATTATTCAAAGAAGCGAAAACTACCCGTACGAGGCTTAATATCACCCCGCTGTCTTTGTCGTCGGTGAGAGACCCCAAACGGTCCGGCAAAAATTTATCATGGCCTTTCCTGCACGACGCTGCTTCGAACGCCACTTGTTATTCGCGTTGTGCAATCTAAAGCGGTCAGCAGCACTTCTTCTCTTGCGGAACTTCAGGCGCAGCGCATTATGTTTGCCTTCCGCACGGACAGCAACTCCCACAGCGTTCTCAAACTCGCTTTTGAAAGCCAGCTTCTCTGTAGGGGTCCCCATTCTGTGCGTGTTGTTTGTCAAACACCGGTCAGTAAACCACACTTATGTACTATGCATGGCTTCGAGTCGATAAACTCATCATGATGCATTGCCATGCAACTTCCAGTAGTATCAATCGCCTTGCAATATACGATGATATGGAATGATACTACATTTGAGCATAATTTGGTAATTTGTGCTATGTACTATTTCATTTAAACTTGTACTCTGACTTTCTACCTCTTCCCTTCTACCAAACTCAATACGTCCTATCTGTGCAGTAATTAATTGCTCTCACGCTATGTATTGGTTTATATACCCGTTCTTTACATTCTTTATATGTATTTGTACCTTGTATTTGTATCGTTCTCCTATTTTGTGCATTATACATCTACTTGCATTGCACATCCGCTCATTGTATTCTGGCGGTGTATTAACTGATGTAATTCATATCAAATCAAGCTGATAGGATTCATAACGGTACACTTGTACAAAAAACTTACGTCAGAACGATTCATAATTAGAACCTGAACAACATCATGAACACGGAGAAAACCACACTCTGAACTGTACTCTCCATAATCGCCTGAACATTGCGCACACTACTAGGATAGATACCTCGACGAAGGAAGACCTTCCTTCTATTAATGTCAAACCTCATGAAGGAGACCTGGATTATACTCACTGAGGTCGCAATGCTCGCGCATCCTTGGTAAACCGTGAGCCTTTTTTACTTGGACTTTTATCAGAACATCACAGAAACTCTTCTGCTCAGCAACGAGAATGAAACAAAGCTAGTGCTGTTGCGGAAGGCAGCATGACTCTTTTTTTCCGTCAAGCTGTCCACGTCCGATCCATTCGATGTTGTGGTGAACCGAAGAAGACTGCGCATGAACTTTGGCAATTCTTGGAATTGACGTACACAGCGAGCAATGAACAAGCTATCCAGAACGTACGGAACAAATTAAGCTAGCTGTTGTATGTCGAAGTGACAGAAGGGGACTAGTATATGAACCAATTCAAGACCATCATCGCGCAGCTCGCTCTTCTATGCATAAACATCTCTGAAGCTAAAAAGAAATCACTCATTATTCGTTGGCTGCCTAAGTCAATGTCTGTCATATCAAATGTTGTCTGTGCTACTCTTACTACGAACATGGATGCTATTGACGCAATTTCGCGTGAAGAAATCGAACGCGAGGATAGTCCTAACACCCGGGAAGGAAAAAGTAAAGCTCAACCTCCTGCCAACATTAGTCAACGCGTTTAACTAAATTCGAATAGCGAATACCGCCGAGGGTATTCTTCGAATTCGAAAATCCTTAAGCCCAACAATCTAATCCGTAAGAAAAGAGTCTGCTACTACTATGGCGAAACTCGTCCCTTTAATCGTGTATGTCGCGAGAAAATTGGTGATGACAAGCGGCTTCAGAAAAACTCTGGTAATCAACGCAACAATGTTCAAGGTTACAAACCATTTCAGATGTTCAAGCTCTTATTTCTGTAGTACATTCTTTGACGAAGAAAAATTCCAGCAAATAACAAAACCAATTAGATACATTCATGCCGAAAGTGAAATTTCGGAGCAACGTTGCTGAATTTTTGGGAACGAAGACCCCGAACGGATATGCTGGCTCTGGATTGTCACATCATTTCTTTTACTGGCGCACTTCATTCAGTACCTATAAAGCTATCAAGAAAATAAATGTTCAAACAGCAAATGCTACATTTAAAATCGTTGGAGAGGGTACTGTAACTCTACCTATTGAGAATGTCATCAATTTTGAAGCTTACAATCCTCTGAAATTTTTGTCGAGACTTATCTCTCTCGGATTGCTACAGAAGAGCTTTGAAATTTTCTTTCCGTGTTAATTCGCAGGTACGCATGCTGCTTCTTTATGAAGAAAGATACGATATTCATCATTGATGCAGTGAAGCTCAACGATGGTTCGTACCCATTAACTATTTCAAAGCAGAATCCAAACTCTTATCAAGCCAATCCTACCAAGAAGAACAACTCTGTTGATGAATGGCAACGCAAGCTAGGGAATCTGATTCCTAGTCATTTGAACAAGTTATCTGAGCTGAAATCAATCATTTCTACATTCGATCGAGAACTTGTCAACCAGCACTAATTTGTTCCATGCTTACTCGGAAAAGAAAAACTATCTTACACGCCATATGCATCTCGAAAGACCACTTGAACTCATCCGCTTTGGCATATCTGGATCTGTTGAACCATCATTTGAAGGTTATCGCTACACTGATGTCATTACAGATGACTTCCTAACCGCATCTTTTGTCAATAATTTGAAGAAAAATCAGAACTCTCCTGTTCACAAGTCGAGTTCAAGCATCGTGTTGAAGTTGAACTGCAAACTACGGTATCAAACTCACGAACATTAGGCTTGACCGCGCTGGCGAAAATCTTCCAATCACTGTCAAAGAATTCTGCAGTAACAATAGTGTCCATGTTGAACCTTCTCCTGCATGTGAACCCCAAAGCAGCATTATTGCTGAAAGAAGCATTCAAAAACATAGGACTCGCGCTCGAGTCTTACTAATCTCCGCCAACTTACCCAGGTACTTGTGGCCTCAAGCAATCCATTACGCGAATGGGCTACCAATTCTTCTCCCTGTTCCCCTTATTGTCAAGGAAGCAACCATTACGCGTTGGAAATACAATGCTCGAATTGACTAAGAATCCTTTTTAGAATTATAGTCATCAGGGTTCGCTCTCATCTATTGCAAAGAAACCTCAAGAGGAAAGAAGATATTACATTGAACTCAATTCGATCATTTTTTTGGCATGGAAGGTGACACTAAACTTATCAAGGATTTCATTCCCCACTCACTTTCTTTCAAGATTATTCGTCGCGCAGACTTTCGCAAATACAAAGCTGACCCACTTTCAGTTGTCGCAGCTCTTTTGAATGGCTTTGTAAAACAAATTGAAGTTAAAGAAAGACTCCAGAAGGAAAACAACGCTGAAGCTATGCTCATACAAGCATTCATGGCCAATCATATGACAAACGCTCTCTGTCTGGCCTCAAAGAAGAACGAGTTGACCTCAATGTACCCTTGAACTTTGATGAGGCATGTATGTACTCTGTCTGGCGAGCTGATCCCTTCGCATCTCATGACCCTATTCGAGAGCTATTAGCGGTATCACCTGCTCAAAACCTTATGCTCGAAGGGGAGAAATTAGCAACACCTACTTTTACGGAGATTTAGATATCCCCATCATCATACAATAACCAAAAGGTTCGATTAAGCGTCGTGTTATGCCAGTAAATATACGAAAACTCAAGAAGTCATTGTATGGCACGAAGCAGGCAGGCTAAATATGGGGCTCACTTCTTGACAAATCTCTCAAATCTTTTGGTTTCGAGAACTCAAACTACAACGATCGTTCTTACTCATACATCCAAGAGACGGACTTCGTTATCATTGCTGTCGTGGTTGACGACTTGGCGTTCGCGATCAACTCACACCAATTGATAGAAAAGTTAAATCACACTTATCCACCAATTACAAAATAAAACCATTCGATTATTTCACTTCATTTTTTGGATGGGAAATAGCAGAACAACCTCATAGCACCATCGTTAATCAAGAAGGATACTTCAAATCTACGGTGATAGATTTTGGAATAGAACGCGAAAACGGTGTCAGCACACCTGTCCCGAATGATGCAGATCTATCACCTGAGCATGAGAACGCATCATTGCCGAACACAGCTGAACAGAAGTAATATCGTTCACTATCCGGAAGCTTACTGTGCCTTGCAGTATCCACTCTTCTAGAAATCTCTTTCCCTTTTGGTGTTCTTGCTCGCCAAGTACACGCACCAACTGTGCAGCACATGAAACATCTAAAATGCGTCTTATGTTACGTCGCAGCGATGGTACACTATGGTTTTAAGTATCGTTGTTCGGCTCACCTGCCGCCCCAGTCTCTCTGTGCTCATATTAATGCCGATTGAGTCGGATTCCATAAGATTAGGAAATTCACTTCGGGATGTGTAATCGGCGCCACAAAATCGCCGATAGTGTGGAAATCAAGGAAGCAAGTGATCATCGCGACCTCTTCTGCAGAGTCCTAATACATCGCTCTCCATAATTCCATGAAGCAGGTAAGCTAGATGCGCGAAATTCTTCAGTCATGGCACTTGCTGAAAAGCTGGTAAATTCCAATTAGGAGGGAGGAGGTGTTTCGAAGCGAAAAATCATGTGGTATAATTCGTAGTCGGTAGAAGTGATAGTTGGCGGGTATTAAAGCTAGATGGATGTCCACTCATTGGTACGTATTGCTCTTTGTTTAAGTGCAGTAAATAACAGTACTGAGGACGATTGTTGCAGGATACATGGCTTTACTATACAGCTGAGCTACTCGAAAAGCGATCACTTTACTGTATTTAATTCTCACATTTTGAGCCAGGTATTTGTATAAATAAAAACATGGCCGCAGTACATACATGCACATTTGGCGACTGAATTACAATTGCGCTTGTTAGAGTGAGATAATATGACTAACCGTATCTAGATAAAGGAAAATATCTTTAATCCTTCCTAAAATTTGAGAAAAATCTAAATTAATTTAAAACGGCACTGGAGTTAGACAAATATTGGAAGATACGATCTGTGTTGATCATGACACAAGCAAAATCAGAGATTCTCGATAGTCTATTGCTCTAGTTAGCAGTCAAATTTCAAGTGTACTTTCATGCGTAATCTGATTTCGTCGATTCTTGTGGAACTCTATAATATTATTAAAGCAGCAAGTATTTTTGTCAAAACCTTGGGCTAATATTGAATACTACAAGATAACATGGAATTTCATTGTTTTGCGCTTATGATAAGTACACATGTGAATGAATTACCTTGATCTACGACAACGGAGTAATCAGTTTGTTGAACAGATCAAAGCACAATTATAAATTATTAAATCTAATCGAAGGCTAAACTGACATTTTTGATTTCTACCCAAAAATAGAGATTTTAATTTCATGAGTGAAAAGAATCATTTTTCGAGTCAATTTCTGGCTTACATGTACTGGAGTGACGCTTCTGGAGGTTTCCTGAATAATTTAAAACCTTTATCTTTTCCAACTATGTTCAAAGCCGAAGTATTCAAAGGAGTACAATACGCTATTTCGTTGAAATATTACTGTGGACCGTTTCAAATCAATCGCATTTGATTCGCGTTGTTGCACTGTAAGATGAGTTTGGTCTGGCACGTCGAAGTTCCTCGAAATCAAGAGGGTGAAGAGCCTGTATGTTTATTAAGCACGTAAAAAGCGGTGTACTAATAAACTGCGCTAACGCAGACGAATAATGATTTTTTGAGAAGGCAGAAACCATCTCTTCAGAAATTTCCAAACAACGAAACATTGCGCTCATGGAATTTCAGGCTTGAAAGTTATACCTTTGGTTGTTAGTATGAATTTGAAATCTAATTTTTCTGCCAGCACGTAAGAACAACCCTTTTCCTTAGGTTTCTCATTGATAGCTAGGAACTCGGGACTCATTTTAGCAGCTATTAGCTCTAATGGCAGATTAATCGACAGTGACGTCGCTTTTCGTTGATGGGACGCATAGACTGGTGCAATAGTAGGAGTTCGCATTGGAGCCCACAGCGACAGTGCCATCAGCGTAGAAATAGGCAATGACGGCATAACAAACGTCTTTGGATCAAAGTATAAGACTTCAGGTTTCTGGAATGGAACAAACGGTAAGCCGAAAAGCTCACCAATGAAACAAAAATGTGGAGGGCCATAGCTGAAAATTTACGAAAGAGGGTGATTAATGGTAGCAGGTCGACGGGGATATTTGCCGATAGAAGATAAAGCAACAAAATGATGAGAGAAGTTCTGTGTGGACATAAAATTGTGTATCATGCTAGTCTCTTATGAAAATTTAAAACCATTTGTATCTGCATTTGGTGTAAAGACTCTGCATCGTTGAAACTCCGAAACAGAAAATCAAATAAGTAAGCTTATTTCCGTTGAATCAGGCACAATATTGAGATTTGCAATTGATAGTGAAGCAATAATTGTGTTGTGCTCTTTGGAACAAATTTTGTGAATTTGTGACGCAGTCAGTTGCTAACCGGTGAGCGAGCTGTTTCATTGACGCTTAAAATATGAAAGTTTTCAGTGGTTCACTGAGAAAAATTGAATAATCATGCTTGATTCTGGTGATAGAAAGACGCTATGGTGTGACATAGAACGCAACACTCGGATTTGCGAGTCTGTAGAAGTGCAAGCAATGTATTCACTGATGCAAAAAAGGTGATCATCTGCTGTATAAACGGTTACTGCTTCCGTGTCTAACAAACTAGACGATGTCTCGATGGGCTAGTTGTAGTATAGAGGTACTGTTCTATGCTTCCAAAAACCTAACAATAATCAAGTTGCAAATATGATGGATCTAGCTTGAAATTAGACTACATTAACCTTACGAACTATAGCTTCAACAGCCCTGGTATATGTGAAACACTTTTTTCCTCTTTTCCTCCTTCATACTTAATTCGTCTCAATCGTCCACTTCCTTTTGCAGTCTAATTGTTCATTCGCTTTTTATGTTGGCATATCAATTTTTCTTCTTCTTTATCTACGTTTTATCAAAGAAACGAATTGATTCCTCCAGATGCACTTGAACTTGCACTTTTCATGATTTATCTTCAATCAGAGACATTTGCGATTTGAAATTAGACGAGATTTTGACTCGCATCATCTGCACTCTTACAGTTGTGTAAGCTCTAATTACCTTATGAGTACTCCAGAAGCGGATTCTAGCGCAGGGCTCAGCTGTCCCTTTTAAAGCGCCAATCTTTCTATGATATCTTCCTAGGAGCATATAAAATATCTCGACTTCGAATTTTCCGGTCTTCTAGGTCTCATCTTTCGCCTGTTCTTCTTGATCTCTTCCAGAAAGATGTCTGTGCAAAGTAAACTACTGCGAATATGTACTGCGAACCTGAATGAGAAACATTCCATGCAGCAAACTTTTATCGTTAAACTGGACGATCTTGGCCATGGAGGTTGGTTTTAAATCGATCAAGAAACCTAGAAAACACTGGAAGCCGTTAAAACGAAGAAGAATTTTCATTGGATGAATATTCTGGAATAAAACGACACTTTATCTTTAATTAATAAGCTACAGGTGAATACAGCTACAAGTGGCAGTCGTGGGATTATTCTCTCAGTCAGCTTACTCGAGAGCACAGCCTATTCGTTGAAAAGGTAATGAGAATGAATTGATTCGAAAGATGTGTTTCTGCGACATTCACGCTGAATGATAGTGATATTCATCTATTTTTGAAGCAAGCCAGCATTGTGCCTCTGCAGTTTTAATCGAAAATGCGGAACGAACGGCCCGACTCGATCTATTCCCAAAATGAGGCGCTGCGCGCACATCGCACTGAATTTGCCGGGCATAGCCTGGTGGGCGATTCGTTAAGCTGTCTTCTCGCCTACCCAAAGAGATCCGGGCTGATCTTCGTTGACGACTGACCTATTTCGGTCGGTGCAACGCGAATGTGTGCTTTGCAATCGACGACAGTACTTCCATATCATGCTCCGAATTTGGGAACGAGAAGAATTTTGCGCTCGATGTTTCCGCCATCATTTCGATTGAACTCCCTGGTTCGTTGACTTCGATATGTCGATACATGAAGCGACACAGATCGGCGGTGCATCATTCGAAGTTGGGGTCGTGAACCACTGCTTTTCGCAACTGATGCGATGGCGCGGTGGAGCGAACAGATGGTAATATTAGATGACGGGCGAAGAAATTTGGATTTAGATCTGTAGACCGAGCAGATTGGCTCCATGGAATAAGAGAAAGCTCGAACACGGTAGCTATTGGTTTCGCGGACGATAGAAAGCTACTGTCTATTGCAGGTGACGACCGAGACATGGTTTTACGAGCGGACTGCATCGCGGAGGTTCATGCCGTGCACGAGGTAATTAAGAAACTTTTGTTTAGGTTGTATGGCTAGTAACTCTCACTCACGGTAAATGATGGTCTGCGGCAGTGAAGTGTGAAAGAATTGATATTTCGACC
>JAAUYH010047785.1_pt1 | contig 12586 bp, 9 predicted proteins | sample 7278061 | NCBI WGS metagenome assembly JAAUYH01 (sample SAMN14350203, study PRJNA611818) | marine sediment metagenome | isolation source: surface marine sediment (0.6m) | place: French Polynesia: Moorea | collected 2018-08
TACAAATCCCTTAGGTTAGAGGGGATTGATTAAATTTTCTGAAATCTTCGTCGCGATCGCTCAATCTAACCCACTCCACCCCTACATTCCTGAACGTCTCAGCCAATTTAGCGCAGGCAGGGCGTTCAGTGGCGTAGTGTCCCGCGTCGATTAGGATTAGATTGCGATCGCGGCTCTCCTGAAACTGATGGAATTTACAATCAGAGGTGAGATAAGCTTGGGCTCCGGTTTGGGCGACAGCGGAGATATAGCTGGCCCCCGAACCGCCTAGCACAGCCACTCGTTCAATCGGTTGGGTTAGGTTAGCAGTGGGGGAAAAGATCAGATTGGGGGGAGCCAGCTTAGCCTGAATTTGGTTTAACAGTTCCTGTAGGGAACAGGTGGGTTGCAGATTGCCGACTCGGCCATATCCCAGGCCATCCTGAGTTGGCGCCACCGGTTTAGTCCCCTGCAACTGTAGGAGTTGAGCCAGCACATCCGCCGTCCCGTCCGCCACCTGGTCAAAGTTAGTGTGGGCGCTGTAGACGCCAATCTGGTGAGTGATCGACAACCGGACCATGTCGGAGACTGGCTCCCCCCTTTGGATCGACTTGAGCGGGCTGAAAATCAAGGGATGGTGGGCGAAGATCAGATTGATGGGCGTGTCTTGGCTGCGAAGCGCGATCGCTTCCTCCATCACCGCTAGGGTCGGCGTCAAACAAACCAGGATTCCGGCAGTTTGATCCAACACTCCCGGCTCAATTTGCCAGCCGCAATTGTCCCAGTTCTCTTGCCAACTCGGATTGGCCCAGGCTTCAAACCACGTAATCAGATCAGCTACTTTCATGCGTCAGTCCGTTAATGAAACCGGCAGAGTCCGGTGGATATGGAATACAAGGGTATCAACTTAAGCCGAGACATTCTAAGGGGGCAAGAATACAGGAGACAGGAGACAGAATCCAGTTCTTGACTGACTTCTGACTTCTGACTTCTGTATTTCTTCTCTACTGGATTGTCCCGCTTTAAGTTGGAGCCCGAATACAGAATACAGAAATTAGTAAGGCGCTGGATTCTGTCTCGTGATTTTTGCATCCTCCCTCAAGTTGATTTTTCAAGCGTTCGCCCACAATCGTGATCGCATTATTACCAACCGTTAAATTTGCTTAAATTTGCTAGCAGTTTCCTCGCCGGGAAAACAGATTAGACCTATACAGGTTTCGCCGCCCGGAAGAGCGGAATTTAAGAGGAGGACTTGATCTCGGATAATTCAAACAATAAATTGTCTGGTATTTTTAAGTAGAAACCGCTCCACTAATTGAAATCTTTGGCGATAGAGATGGGTGATAGCAGCTATGGATGATAGTTGTATCCATGTTCTTCTGGTAGAGGATAATCCTGGAGACGCCTTTCAGGTTGAGCATTTCCTCAACCTGACGTTATTGAACCAGTTCCATCTGATCCACGTAGAGCAGTTGAAGGCGGCTGCCTATCGTTTGGTTGAAGAAAACTTCGACATCATTTTATTAGATCTAGGGCTGCCTGATAGTCTAGGATTAGAGGCTTTGACGGCTATTAAGACTCAGGTTCCTCATATCCCTGTGGTGATTCTAACGGGATTGGGGGATGAAGAACTAGCCTTTCAAGCCGTTCGGCAGGGAGCCCAAGATTATTTGGTTAAGGGGCAGGTGACCGCTGAGGTTCTGGTGCGTACGATTCGATACGCCATTGAACGCAAACGCACAGAGGAAACCTTGAAGCAAGCCAAAGCCGCCGCCGAGGCGGGTAATCGCGCCAAGAGCCAATTTCTGGCTAGCATGAGTCATGAATTTCGCACGCCCTTGAATGTGATGCTGGGTTTTACCCAGATATTGCATCAAGATTGCTCCCTTAGCCCGCAACAGCAAGAGTATCTGAACATTATTTTCCGCAGTGGAGAGCATTTGCTGACCTTAATTAATGACATCTTAGATATGTCTAAGATCGAGGCGGGGAAAACCCAAGTCAATCTGAATCACTTTGACCTAGATGATTTGCTTAACGGCCTGGAAAATATGTTTCAACAGCGGGCTCAATTGCAAGGACTACAGCTCATCATTGAACGGGCTCTGGATATACCGAAGTATGTGCAAACAGACGAGAGTAAATTGCGGCAGGTGTTGATTAATCTGTTGGACAATGCCGTCAAGTTTACCCAGCAGGGGTGGGTGGCGCTGCGGGTCAAATCCTTGTATCCCATACCCCACAACCCGCACTCTACGCCCCGCACCCTACACTTTGAAGTTGAAGATACCGGTCCTGGGGTTGCGCCAACGGAGCTTGAAAATTTGTTCGATGCATTTGTGCAAACTCAGATTGGCCGAGAAATGGGGCAAGGCACGGGGTTAGGATTGGCCATTAGCCAACAGTTGGTGCGGCTGTTGGGGGGAGAGATTACCGTGACCAGCACTTTAGGCCAAGGCAGTCGATTTCAATTCGAGATTCCAGTTCAACTAAGCTCATCAAGTGAGAGTTATATCTATGAAAACTCGATTGAGCCAGATAAAACTTCGGTTCCCGCACGATCGCTAAAGAGCCTACCAACTGAGGCGGTGATTGAATCCCTAGCGACGATGCCGACTAAGTGGTTAGCGGCCTTCGATGAGGCTGCAGTCGTCGCCAAGGCTGAGCCAATTTACCAACTGATTGATCAAATTCCTCAGAATCAGACTGCTTTGGCTGAAACGTTGGTGGAATTAGTTGAGGACTTTCGGTGTGATCAAATCCAAAATTTAGTGCAACAGACCGGTAAATTAACGTCTTCTCGATAAAGAACCTGCCATATTTTCTCAACTTAAATTATTCGCTGAACTAAAATTAGATGACTTGCATTAATTCACTGCCCAGGTTTAAAATATTTTTTCTTAGATTGGTCTATCTTTTTAGATAAGCAGGTTTTTATATGGCATAAGACTTACACAGGATGCTGTCGCCAATTTTATTATTAAGATTTAACTTTTGAGTAAAACTTATTACATGTAGGAAGTTGATAAATCATTGATTCTTCCATTGACTGATTTCATTGATTGTGTAGATGGCTAGAGCAAGTTTTATTCAGTAGAAATACAGACGCATAAGCAGGGAATTTTTTTTACGCTCAGGCAAAAGGTTGTGGATCAACAAGTTTTTCATTAGCCAATTTCAATTAGCCAAATTCAAAACTGGCCAAGGACGTTGATGATTAATGCCCTTCATCATTTTGGCAAGTACTCATGGGCCTGAGTCTGCGCAATACAACTGACCCCAATCATGTTCCGAAGGCGGATATTTTAATTGTTGACGACAAACCGAATAATCTCCGTGTGTTATCCACTGTACTGACTGATCGGGGATATGAAGTTCGGTGTGTAACCAATGGGCCTATGGCCCTCGCTTCGGCCCAAAGAGTTCTTCCCGATTTGGTTCTGCTGGATATCAAGATGCCAGATATGGACGGATATGAGGTTTGTCGGCAATTAAAAGCGGATCCATTAACTCGCCAAACGCCCATCATTTTTCTCACGGCATCGAATGAGAGTTGGGACAAAGTGAAGGCTTTTGATGTCGGCGGAGCTGACTATATCGCCAAACCGTTTCAGATTGAAGAAGTCCTGGTTCGAATTGAAAATCAACTGTGTCTCCAATCCGCAAATGCTAAGATTCGACAATTAAATGAACAGCTTGAACAACGCGTGTTTGAGCGTACGGCTCAGCTAGAGGCTGCAAATCAGGATTTGGAACGGGAAATCGCCGTGCGTAAGCGAGTGGAGGAACAACTCTGTCATGACGCCTTGCACGACGCGTTAACGGGGCTGCCAAACCGAGGCCTGTTTATGGAGCGGGTTGATCAGGCCTTGAAGCAGGCGAAACGGCGCGAAAATTACAAGTTCGCCGTGCTTTTTATTGACCTGGATCGGTTTAAACGGGTTAATGACAGCTTTGGCCATTTGGTCGGAGATCAATTATTAGTCAAGATTGCTCGGCTGCTAGAGCAATGCCTGCGGGAGAATGATACGGTGGCTCGCATCAGCGGCGATGAATTTACGATTCTGCTCGACGATATTACCGACATTACAGACGCTACTCGGACGGCTGATCGGCTTCAAGAAGTCTTACAGGTTCCAGTTGAGCTTCGGGGGCAAGCGATTTATCCCACGGCTAGTATCGGCATTGTCTTGGGCGCTGCAGAGTATGAGAATGGTTTAGACCTGTTGCGTGATGCTGACATCGCGATGTATCGGGCGAAAGAGGGCGGTCGGGCGCGGTATGAAATTTTTGACCAAATTATGTATGCACAGGCCCTTAGTCTCTTGCAGTTAGAGAATGATCTGCGGCTGGCGTTGGATCGACAAGAGCTGTTGGTTAATTATCAACCGATCGCCTCTTTAAAGGATGGAAGCTTGACGGGTTTTGAAGTTTTACTGCGTTGGCGCCATCCCGAGCGGGGTTTAATCTTACCGAATGAATTTATTCCCGTTGCTGAAGACACTGGGTTGATCATTCCGATTGGGCGATGGGTGATCCAAGAGGCTTGCAGTCAATTGCAAACTTGGCAAGTAAAATTTCCTACCATGGCTCCCTTAAAGATGAATGTGAATTTGTCTGGCAAACAGTTGAGGGATGTCGATTTCATTCAACGGCTTGACCAAATTTTGGCTGAAACGGGCATTGCCAGCCATTGTCTAGAGCTAGAAATTACGGAAAGCACACTGATTGAAAATGCTGAGATGGCGACCAACCTATTTTCACAGGTGAGGGCTCGGAATGTACAACTCAGCATTGATGATTTTGGCACCGGGTATTCTTCGCTCAGTTATCTGCACCGTTTTCCCATTAATACTTTGAAGATAGATCATTCTTTTGTAAGCCAGATTACCCCAGCTAAAAAAGATATGGGAATTGTTCGAGCCATCACTGCCCTAGCTCACATGCTGAACATGGAGGTGATTGCTGAAGGGGTGGAGACTGGGTACCAATTAATGCAGCTAAGGCGATTGGGCTGTGAGTTCGGGCAAGGAAATTTCCTATCCCGACCCTTAGATTGTGACGCAACCGCTCTGATGATAGCGGCGCAACCGCAATGGTAACCGTCAAACTGACCTGGGAAGCGCTAGGCTATAGATAGGGGCGTTTGCTTGCATCAGTCCCTCCAGGAGGTAATCATGACAACTTCAGTGCAACTGTTGACGGCAACCCTGCTAAGCCTTCCGATCCTATTGCTTGGCGGTCAGGCGGTTGCGATTCCTCCAGATGGGAGCACAGTTCCGCAAGACTTTTTGACGATTAATAGTTCGTCGCGGCGTTTCTTTGAATCTGGAAACGATCGGTTTGAACAAGAAATTGATGCATTGCTTCGGGGAGATTTCGCCTTTTCAGAGGATTTGCTGATTATCGATGAGGCGGCTGGAATTGAAGATGATTGGGAGCGGCTCGAAGGGCCGAATCGATCCTTAGAGGACATTGAGCAGATTGAGATGGATTTACCCTAGGGGATCTGCGGATAAATAAAATCCATCTACCCATCCACCCATCCACCCATCCACCCATCCACTGCCTTTTACTGGGACTTTATTTTCACGCAACTCACTAGGTTGTCTGATGTGGGCTAATCTCGTTGGGTTTCCGCACTGTTGTGGAACACAGAACTGGCTAAAATGGCGGCTTGGGTGCGATCGCGCAGATTCAGCCGCCGCAGGATGCTATTGACATGGTTTTTGACCGTTCGCTCAGCAATAAATAACGCCTGAGCAATTTCCCGGTTGTTATAGCCTTCGGCGATCAATTGCAGCACCTCCCGCTCTCGAGGGGTCAGCTGATCGAATTCCGGGGGGGCGGTCACGATGGGGGTAGGGGCGGTCGCCATCATTTTTTCGAACAAGCCAGGCCCCAAGTGGGTATGCCCCTTATTGACTAAGCGGATCGCCTGCGCTAACTCCTCTGAAGGGGTATCCTTCAGCAGATACCCTTTAGCGCCGTACCGCATTGCTTGTGTGACATACTCATCATCATCAAAGGTTGTCAGCACCAATACCTTGACATCCGGCGCTTGTTGATGGATGGCTTGGGTTGCAGCCACCCCGTCCATAACCGGCATGCGGACATCCATCAACACCACATCCGGCTGTAGCAAGCGGGTCTGTTCGAGGGCTATCTGACCATTTTCCGCCTCTCCCACCACCTCTAGATCAGACTTGGCCTGCAGGAGTTTCCCCAAGCCTTCGCGAATAATTTGTTGATCGTCGACTAGCAACACTCGGATCATCTCGGGTCTCCTGATTGGGGAATATCAACCTGAATTTGGCAGCCTTGACCGGGTTGACTTCTGAGGGAGAAGCGTCCCCCAAGCGCCTCTATGCGTTCCCGCATGCCCTGTAAGCCAAATCCAGTCGTATTGGCGACCGGGTTGAACCCTTGGCCATTGTCCTCAAAACAAAGGGAGAGGCCCTGGGGATGTTGCCGCAGATCCAATTGAACGTGTGTCGCCTGACTGTGTTTAGAGACATTTGTAAAGGCCTCCTGAACCACTCGATAGATGACCGTTGAGATTTCCAGCGGCGGGGGCGATTTTAGGTCCAGATGGGACTTAAGCTGAATTCGATTCGTCTGTTCAAATTCTTGTCCGAGTTTAGTTAAGGCGTCCGCCAGCGATTGTCCTTTGAGGGGATGGGTGCGTAGGGTCGCCACCGATTGACGGACATTCTGGAGGGCTTCTTTGCCTAACGATCTGGCTTTTTGGAGATGCTGGCCAGCCTGCTCGGTATCTTTCGGTAGAAGCATCGCCACATTCTCGAGTTGAATGCTTTGGGCTGTGAGGGAGTGTCCTAACGAATCGTGAATTTCTCGGGCGATCCGGTTTCTTTCCTGTAGAGTGGCTTGGTTTTCAATCAGTAGGGCGTATTGACGCAGTCGCTGATTGGCCCGTCCCAGCTTCTCTCGACTCTGTTTCTCCGCCAGTAAAGCCCCCACCAACAACAACACAAACACCAGGACAAAACCAAACAGTAGGGCTGAATTCAAGGTCAAGTTCAACAGCAATACATCAGAAGGAGGCCGACGCGCCCCTCGAGGGAAGCCTGCCCGAAGGAAGCCCGCTCTCATGAGAGGAAACCCGAATAGCCGAATCCTCTGAATGGTAATGAACAGCATGAACAGAAATGAAGCGTAGGCGGCGATCGCCGCCAGTATGCGTCCCCGCCAAGGAAAAATTAAGCAGGCGCGGATCACCACTATCAGCAACAAGATGGGAAAAACCCGCTCTCCCCGTCCGCCTAACAGGACGGCTAACCAGCTTAAGCCAAAGCCAAAGCCAGTATAGAGGACTTGACATTGCCAGATTTTTGCCGGCGATCGCAAGCCCAATAGTCCTAAGGCGGCAATGCTGATGACTGCGCCGAGAGGAATCCGTACGCCTAGATTGGGTAAGATGTAAAGCCTTAAGACGCCTGGAAGGTGCGGATGGAAATGGGCGGCGTGAGGCGGCTGGGGTAGGAACGATAAGGTCGCCAGAACGGCGGCCCCCAAGAGAGTCCACTCTAGATATAGCAATAGGGGGAATGGATGTTTTTCCCGGAGAAACAGTTGCATATAGACGGACCTATCGTCGCATCAGTCTGAACTTTCTTACTCTAGTGCACCGTTACTAGATTAGAGCAGGATCTCAGGTAACAGATGGGACTCCATCCGCTAGTCCTAAAGTACCAAATTGAATTGGTCCTTTGGGCGCAATCAGTTTGGGTACTGTGATCCAGGCGGTGAAGCCGGGGCATTGCTTAGGATGTGAGTGTGATTGAATTTGACCTTTACCCCTTCAACCTTAGGAGACAATTACCATGACTTTGAGACGCTCTCTTTTAATCACCGCCGCCGCTATTCTAGTTCCTATGGGTAGCGCCTTCGCTTTGACTGAGACGCAGTTCAATTCTCCCAACCTGATCGCTCAACGCGCTGCTGGAAATGGCGGTCGGTCACAGGGATTTCAGGAAGGTCGATGGCTTGAGCAGATAGATCTGAGTGCTGAACAAACAGAACGCATTCAAGCGATTCGAGAAGAGACTAAGCAAACTATGGAGCCTCTGCGGGAGCAGTTACGGCAGGAAAGAGATATGTTGCAATCTCAAATGGCTGGCGATAGGGCGACCGATGAGCAGTTGCGGGCGCAGCATCAGAAGATACAGGATTTGCATCAGCAGTTAGGTGTCGAGCGATTTGAGACGATGCTGGCGATTCGGCAGGTGCTGACGTCGGAACAGCGGGCTGAGATGGCGGAGTTGATGGAGCAGCGCCGGGAACAGAGAAGACAAGGGCAGGGATATGGCGGTCGGTTTGGCGGGGGACGCAATTGATCTAAGCGCGGAGTTAGAAAGGGAAAATACGCGATCGCGCAATTTATCTGCGTTGACTCCCCAGTGAAATCTACGTAAGTCCCACTCCTATTGCCAGTTCTAAGGCGATACGCTGGTGTCAGTTAAGCCTAATTCATTAAGCCTAACTTTGCTTCTTTAGATTGGAAAATCCCTTAGGCAGAATACAGGAGCTCGGAGACAGAATCCAACTCCTTGAAAACTTCTGTATTCTGCATTTCTCTCCTGCTGGAATTTTCCAAAAAAATTGCCCCCTATTGGGATGACGCCAAACAAGAATTGCTCTCGTTCGGAAGATAAAGAAACCATGAGCTACTACGATTTTGACGATCACTTTTGGGCTCCCCACGAAGTCTGTGCACAAGCCCCCAAAAAGGAAATGACCCATCGCCCCTTTTCGTGGGTGAAACAATGGATCCAGGCAGTGTTTCCTCAGTTAAATCGGAAGTTCAATTAAAAATTCTGTTCCTTGTTCAGGGGCGGAAATGCACTGCAATAACCCACCATGTTTTTCCACGACAATCTGTCGACTAATGGACAGCCCCAAACCGGTTCCCTTATCGATGGACTTGGTTGTGAACAGATAATCAAAAATGCGTTCTTTGACGTCGGTGGAAATTCCTGGACCATTATCAGCAATCCGAATGATCACGCCGCTATCGGTTTGTTCGGTCAGGATACGAATAGTCGGCGTGAGCGGCTGGGGGATTCGACTGGTCTGGTCGGTTCCTTGGGCCGCCGATTGTTCCCCAGCTTGACGCTGTTGAGCATCTTCACAATCTTTAGGGCGCCAACTTTCTACTGCTTCCAGCGCATCGATCGCATTGGCGATGAGATTCATAAATACTTGGTTGAGCTGCCCAGCATAACACTTAACCCAAGGTAAATCGCCATAGGCTTTGACGACCTGAATTTCTGGCCGTCTGTTATTGGCTTTCAGACGATGTTTCAAAATCAGTAAGGTGCTGTCAATGCCCCGATGAAGATCATATGGGATTTTAGTGTCGTTATCAGCGCGGGAGAAAGTCCTCAAAGAGGTGGTGAGGGTGTTGATATGCTCCGTTCCCGTTTTCATGGAGGCGATTATCTTCGGTAAGTCTTCCGCGATATAGTCCAAGTCAGCCGCTAAAATTTCCTGCTCAATTTTAGCGCCTGGAGATGGGAATGTTTGCTGATAAAGGGATAAGAGGTGAAAAAGGGTTTGAGTATAGTCCGCAATGTAGTAAAGGTTGCTGGCGATAAACCCAACCGGATTATTAATCTCGTGGGCGATTCCGGCGACCAACTGACCCAGACTAGACATCTTTTCGCTCTGAACCAGTTGGAGCTGGGTCTGTTTGAGTTCCCGGAGCGCCTCGTGCAGCTGTGGCAAGGTCGCCTGTGCTTGATTATGAGCTGTAGTCTCCATGGGCGTCATTTTTCACAGAAATAGGGCTTCAAGCGATTGGCTTAATGATTCCGATTAGTATTGGTTGGCAGCTCTCAATCGAGAGATATCAACCGAGAGCAGGACAACGATACCTGCCGCCAACCCGATTGGAGTTTAGGCTCAAGTTGGCGCACTAACATTTACTTCAAGGACCACACTCAACCTTGGAGCAACTTCAACCCTATCTAGTCTTTAGCTACAGGAAACAAAATCTAGTTACTTGAATCAGCTGTACGCTTAGTATCAACTGCGAATTTGAGTACACCCTTTGCTTACTGGACTCATCCTTACAGACTAAGCTTATCAATTCAACCCAGCAGCCTTATTAATTTTAGAAGGCAAACCGATAAAAGCAAAGTCACTGTTCGTAGATATGATAAACCACTGTAAAGGCAGATTAGCACTGATTAACGAAGTCGATAAATCCCCATGGTTTTAGCGGGCATGTCAACCTTGACTGCTGAATCTTTAAGGGTAATCGTGGGAGGAGCGCCCAGCTCCAGCAGATCCACCAGCGCCTTGCCTTCTGACATGGCTAAGCGATCCAGGCTCTCAATCTCTAGATTATTTTGGACGGGGATAGATAACAGACCCGTGGGCAGGGGACTGTTATTAATCACGACGATAATGCGATTGTCCCCCAATCCTCTAAAGAAGGCGTAGACGTCTAAGTTTGGCTGGCCGTTCTGCCGCCGCATTTCGGCGTAGTAGCCGCTATGTAGAGCCGGATTACCCTTCCGGATTTGGATCAGCTTTTGCACATAGCTAAAGGTATCTTGTGGATTCGGTAAAAAGCCAACCCCCCCCAATGTCCGACCGGCGTTCGTCCACGCCCAGTCAGGCATATCGCGGCGATTGTCTGGGTCTGGACCGCCATACATGCCGATTTCGTCGCCGTAATACAGTTGGGGGATGCCTGGAAGGGTGAAAAGACTGCCTAAAGCCAGGTGATAGCGACGGCGAGCCTGATCTTCTGAGATGTCGCCCTTAGTTTCATTGGTAAACCGAGTCAAGTCATGGTTGTCAAGTAGGTTGGTCAGCATTAAGGTGCGGGCTCCAAACGCCTCTAGGGTTTCCTGCATTTGATTGGCGACCCAATCCACCGATCCCCCCTTGGCGAAGGTCTCCACCATCGCCTTTTGCAGCGGAAAGTTAAAGACTGAGTCAAATCCAGCTTCGGTAAAGGGTTTTAGGCGCTCTGTAGAATTTTGATCGAGAATCTCACCCACCAAGAAGAGGTCGGGTTGGATTTGCTTCATCAGAGGAATCCAGGTGTTTTGGAGATAGCTAAGGGGGACATGCTTCGCGGTATCCATGCGAATGCCGTCGAGGGTGAATTGCTCGAGCCAAGCCTTACTCTGTTGGGTGACGTATTGAACCGCTGCTCCATTGCGAAAATCAAAATCAGGCAATCCAGCAAGGTCGCAAAAGATGTCGGGATTTCCTAAGGCTTCGCAAAGAGGTCGGCTAGGATTGAACCAACTAGTTTCTTGGGTAGTGATGCGGGCGTTGTAGCCAGCATGGTTCACAACCTGATCCAAAATAAATTTGAAGCCATTATTTTGTAGGGTCCGAATAAGAGCCTTCAGGTCGGTCTCTCCTCCCAATTTGGGTTCAACGGCGAGGGTATTGGAACTCGTGAAATCAGGCCAGTAGCCGTGGTACCCACAGGAAGTATTATTGGCTGGCCCTATTTGCCCAACTTGTTGGTAGGCAGGTGTAACCCATACTGTGGTTACGCCGAGTTCTTTAAGATAGTCTATTCGCTGGCTAAGTCCCGCCCAATCCCCTCCGTGAAATTTGGTAGGACTGTTGGGGTCAAAGCACTCAGCGCCGCCTAAGGTGTCATTGGCGCTATCCCCATTTTCAAACCGATCCGTCATCACCAGATAAATCACCTGCTGTCGCCAAACACTGGGATCGGCTGCAGCTGAGCTGGGTTGTAAGCAACTTATCCAAATAGGGACTGTGCTCAATAAACTGACAAGTAACGATGCAGGACGCTCCATGATGAAGTCTCCATATGAATGGAAATGATGGGTTTGTAACTTGAAGCGGGAAATTATCCCTGAGGCAGGATACAGGAGTCAGGAGACAGAATCCAGTTCGGTAACGCTAATCCTATTTCACATTGACAAATCGTCCTTGGGCGATCGCTCTCAGCTGATGCAAGTCTTCTCGACGTGAAATCGACAGCGGGGTGGTCGCCTTGATTTCTGTCACCAGCATTGGAGTATCTAACGGTTGTTGCTCATAAATAGCCCGATAGAGGGCGGTGATCACCGCCTGTTCAATCTCTGCGCCACTGAAACCGTCGGTCGCCTGGACTAATTCCGTCAAGTCAAAGTGTTCAAGTGATTGATTCCGAGCTTGCAAGTGAATTTTGAGAATAATCGCCCGCTCCTGCGGGTCGGGCAAATCGACAAAGAAAATCTCATCAAATCGCCCTTTCCGCAATAGTTCTGGGGGAATCCGGGAGAGGTCGTTCGCCGTCGCCACCACGAAGACCTCTTGGGATTTTTCCTGCAGCCAGGTCAAGAAATAGCCAAACAATCGGCGAGATAAGCCGCCATCGGCATCGGTATCGCTAACCCCCATACTTTTTTCAATTTCGTCAATCCATAGCACTGCGGGCGCCATCGACTCCGCCAGCGAGACCGCCCGTCGAAAATTTCTCTCAGATTCCCCCACGTACTTGTTATAAAGCCGTCCCGCATCAAGTTTCAGCAACGGCATTTTCCACTCCCGGGCAATGGTTTTGGCGGCTAGAGACTTGCCACAGCCTTGAATGCCGACGATCAAA
>JAAUYH010027263.1_pt1 | contig 12583 bp, 11 predicted proteins | sample 7278061 | NCBI WGS metagenome assembly JAAUYH01 (sample SAMN14350203, study PRJNA611818) | marine sediment metagenome | isolation source: surface marine sediment (0.6m) | place: French Polynesia: Moorea | collected 2018-08
GGAGCAGCGCCGAGCGAGCCAACCGAACGTCGTCCCGGGCGATCTCCACGCCGAAGTCTGCTGCGCGCAGCTCCAGATTCGCTTGTACTGCAAGCTCCATGGCCTGGATCAGGCTCACCTGCTGGCCACGCCGCTCGTCCTCACGGTGCAGCATCTCTGCGTCCACCCGACTTGCCCAGGTCGGCGAAAAGCCGATGGCCCTTGCCGTGCGCAGATTGAGCACAAGCCGGCCGTGACTTTCGAAGCCCACATTCAGGGTTCCCGGGTCCGTCCGGCCGAGGATGCTCCTCAGCAGGATGGCAACGCGGCGTGACAACACTACGTCGTCCACCGTCGAACCGGATGTGGTTCCCAGCAGGCCGTGCTCGACTTCCGCCCGACCGAGCGCAGAAAAGCTCGGAAGGCTGCGGGACACGAGTCCGGCCGCCAGGGCGGACAGTTCGGGCCAGTCGAAGCGCATCAAGGGCGTGACATAGACGGCGTCTGCGGCGGCCGGGATACGCGCCAGGGCCTCGGCGGCGCCTGCTTCGACCGGCACCAGGGTCGTTTCGGCGTCCAGGCTGGCCGCCAGCCGTGCCATATACTCCCCGAGCGCAGGATTGACCTTCACCCACTGCGCGTCGGCAAGGACGGCCACGTGTCGATAACGGGCGAGATCGTGAAAGGCCTTCAATTCGGCTCGTATGCCGCCGAAGTCGTAAAGGTAGACGAGATTTCGCTGCCCGCTCTTGCCTTCGTCGTGCGGAAATCCCTGCAGGTCGATGTCGGCCACCAGCAAGGCGATTACCGGTTTCGGGAGCGGCTCCAGGCTCGCCGCCGCCGCCGAGGTCAGCAAACCGGTGGTGATTACGACGTCGACGTCGTCGTCGGCGAGCAGGCGCCCCAGGGCTGCTCGTGCGCCGGCGGCGGTCCAATCGGCGTGGACCCGCTTTTCCGCGGGCAGACGAACGCGGAAGTCGTCGCTCATCAACTCGGAGATCTCGTCGGACAAGGTCTCGAGCGAAATCAGTGCTCGGCCATCGGGTCCGTCGTCGAGCGTGGCCACCGTGACGTCGCGGGCGTGACCGTTGAGCGGTAGCACCAGCAACGCTATCAGCCAGCCCGTGGCCCGCAAACTGTTTGGCGTAGTCGAAAGACGGTGGTCCATGCGAGTCATCCCTTGTGGGTCTGGAACGAGGCTCGAATCGTGGCGTCTTCCCCGCGCCATCGGGAGTTTCTTACTGTTAGCCCCCGAAAAACGAGGCGCGCAGGCGACAGGAGAGCTGGCGGAGCGGGAACCGCCAGCGGGCGGGTGCGTCAGTCTCGACGCTCGCTCACCGATATCGCGTAGATGGCAAACTGAGGAACCCAGCGTCCGTAGCCGTAGTAGTCTTCCAGGTTCGACTCATGGCGCCTCAGGCTTTCGTCGATGTGCGACAGGTACGAGCGGCGGTAAGCCTGGTCGCCGGTGCGGGCATAGAGCGACCACATCCCCCACGCACGGGACAGATTGATGCCGAAGTGGTGCGCCGGCGTCTGCAGTTGGGTGACTGGCGACAACGAAGCCCGGCCCGGCCGGGAAGCCGCATGCCAGCGGTCGAAGTCGTCGTCTTCGAGGGCCAGCGCATACAGGTGCGCCAGGTTGGCGAACACGGAGAAGAACTCGGCCTTTCTGTGATCCCGATCGAGCTTGAGGCTGGGGCTGTCGCAGGCGGCGACCCGTGCGCGGATGGTCTGGATGTGCTCGGAGCGATTCGTGTGCTCGTAGTACTCGAGCAAATGGCGGTACGCCCAGCTCTGGTTCAGATAGGTCGGACGGCCCAATCGGCATTCACGTGACAGCAGGTATAGCCTTAGTGAATCGGCGACGCCGTCACCGAAGTACCTGAACTGCCGGTCGTCCGTCGTCGTTTCGTATTCGGTGATCAGTTTGAGGAACCACGCACGGCCGTACGGCATTTCGAACCGCGGGTTTGCGAGTATGAAGTCGGCCTCGGCCTGCATGGCCGCCGGCGCCATCGATTGCCGCACGATTTCGACCAGTCGGGGATCACCGCCGCTGCTTGCAACACGCAGCAAGGCCCAGTGCCCGTGGACGGCGGAGTGCCAGTCGACACAACCATGAAAAACGGGGTGCTCCGTGTCTCGTCTTTCGATGCATCGCTCCACCGGACCTGCCAGCAGTTGCAGCCGCGACACTCGCTTGGCCTCGAACTCCTGCCAGGCCGAATCGGCGGCGGACACGGTCGACCCGAGGGCCATGGCCGCCGTCGCAACCGCCAGGCCGCAGCGGTTGAGCAATCGCGTTGGAACGTGTTTTTCAGATGGCAGACCCATGCTGTCGTTACTCCCCTGACCAGGTGATTGACGACTCCTGCTCGATGTCGTGCAGAATGCCCTGGAATTCGGGCGACTGCCGCAGGATCGCCCGAGCTGCCGCGCGGACCCTGTCAACCTCTTCGTCCGAAAGATCGAAGCTGGTTGCAACGCGCTTGAGATACTCGCGCTCCTGCGCGTAGGATGTCGCGTCGAAGCTGACCTCGACGAGATAGATGTCCAGGCCATCGCAGGCGGGCCCCGTATCGGCGCTGGCCTCAGCCGACAGTCGAGGTTCGGTGACGCCTTCGCATCTTGCCCGGCGTACGGCTTGCTCCCATTCGGTCAGATTCTCTCTCAGCAGCTGTACGGTCTCGAAGCTGTAACGGTCCAGAGACACTTTGGATGCCGCCGTGATCTGGGAGAAGACCGAAGGGACTCGGCGGCGCCGGTCCCAGCTATCGTCCGGGGCCGCCTGCGCGTTGACAACGATGACGAGCAGTTTTCGCAGGTCGGTGAGTCCGTACACCTCAAGGGCCTGGGCGGCTCCACCCGCGAACAGGACGTCCTCCAGAGCCGCGCGCAGCCCCAGATTGTCCGAGAGACCCCCGTCCATGAGATGCAGATAGGATCGCTTGTCGCGGTCGAGATAGGAGGTCATGCTTTGCGCCTGATGGAACATGCGCGATGACCAGTCGCGGGTCTTGCGGGCCTCAACGAGATGATCCGGCGGCCGGTAGGCGCAGGTGCCGGCGTAGTTGTTCAGCGTGACAGGCGACAGGACGATCGGAACGGCCGAGGATGCGGCAATCGCTCGTGCTACCGGGAACTCCAGCACATCGGAGCAGATCCAGTCGAACTGCTGTTGATTGAACGCAAAGCGCGAACGCAGAACGACGTCGGTGGCGTTGATGGCGATTTCGGGTCCGCCAGCGGCCAGTAAATCGGCAAATGTGGCCCCGTCGAACAGATGCTTGTCGTAGAACTCCGCCGCCAGATCGCTGGTTCCAAAGTAGGGGGACATCAGGCGTATCCAGTTGACGGGATTGAACAGCCTCGACATCAAGGCTCGTTGCACGTTTCTCTTGAGAAATCGCTCCTCGAAGTCCGAGAAAATCTGGTTGCCGTACAGAGCGTAGTAGGCGGCGGTGAACGAGCCGCCGGAGACCGCGGAAATCCAGTCGATCTCGTCGATCAGCCAGCGATGTCGTCCGTCCCAGTGAATCTCCGTGGCTGCCATCTCCTCGAGCACTCCGTACGCGAAGGCCGAAGCCCGCGTACCGCCACCGGAGAAGGTCAACACAACGGCGAGAGAATCCGAGCTGCCTTCCCGGACGAGGTTGTGGCTGCGGTAGCCGCTTTCGGGATCGTACGTTGCCAGCGGGCTGTTTTCCGGATGATGCGCGCACCCGGACGTCGTGGCGAGCACGACGAACAGCAAAACAACTTCACAGGAACTCGTCCGTTGTACGGAACGCCTCGCGCCGCGTTTGTCCCGCAGACCAGTACTCGAAGGAGCGAGCGTTGCGGGTTCGCACGCTGAGGAATGCTGCCTTTTCATCCATCTCGACACGAACCGGCCCCCGCAAAGCTTTCGCAGCAGGATAAGCGCCCCGATTCGCGCGAAGGAGTCTGTTACTGTTAGCCGGAGTACTGCGTGTTGCGACGCACTAGGCAGACTGCTGGATCGACAGACCCGCTTTTGCCAGTCCGTCCAAACAGCGTTCCACGAGCGATTCTTCCTTGAGCCAGCGTCGAATCTCGTCGCCCGCCACGCTTTCGAAGTTCGGGAACAGTTCCAGCAACGTGTCGATGGCCACACGCGCCTTGTCCATACTACCGAGCTGGCCACACACCATGGCTCGCAGTGCCGGAGTCCAGTAGAGCCGCGAGACGGCAATCTGTTCCGCAAAGGCCAGCGCCGCCTCGTCCTCACCACGTCGATACCGGTCGAGGCAGAATGGCACGTACGTCAAACCCGTGTGCTGCGGGTTAAGGATCAGCGCCTTCTCGGCGAAGGCCATGCCCTCCTCCCAGTCGCCGGCCATACACCGGAACATGCCGTATTCCAGGACGGTGTCGGCGTCGTTCGGATTCAACGCGAGCGCCCGACGGCCCGCCTCGAACGCGTGGTCCAGCTCATCGCGCACGTAGCGAGTAACCATCAGGCTCTGGTAGGCCTTCGCGTTGGTCGGATCGAGCTCGATGGCGCGCTCGCAGTAGCGCAACGCGCGATCCTCTGCCGGCGATGGATCATCCCGCGGGTTGAATCCCCAGGCGCATTCATCGATCGTCAATTCAGCGCGCGCCGACCACATCATCGAATCGTCGGGATATCGTTCGATTAAGTCATCGACGTCTTTCGCGAGCCTGGCGTGCATTTGCGGATCGTAACGCCACGTGTACTCGAACCAGCGGAGCAGGAAATCGTAGCTTGCCAGGCTCGGTGTTTGCCTGCGCTTCGCACGAGCACGATCGAAACGGGCAATGACGCCGTGGGGTTCGGCGATCGTTGCCGCGACGCGGCCCGCGATGTCATCCTCGATCTCCAGTATGGTGGCCACGGACTTGTCCCGATCGTATTTCTCCGCCCATACATGCACGCCTGTAACTGCATCGATCAGTTGCGCCGTAATACGCACCGTGTTCCTCGACGTTCGCACGCTCCCCTCAAGCACGTAGTTAGCTTCGAGTTCTGCCGCGATTGACCGCACGTCGACCGCTTTGTTGAGGTACTGGAAGGTCGTGTTCCGTGCCAGCACGAACAGCGTGGAAAAGCGTGTGAGCTGAGTGATGATCTCCTCTGCGATGCCGTTGCCGATATAGCTTCGTTCAGGGTCGCCGCTCATATTGTCGAAGGGAAGCACAGCGATCGCCGGCCCGCCGGGAAAAGCAAGCGTGGGATCTTGCGAAGCGGGCCTGCCCTGCGCCTCGCGGCGCGATTGCTCCTCGTCCAGGACGCACTCGAATACGGGTACGTACCCGCCCTTCGGAACCCGGATCCGAACCGGATCCTTGCTCCCCTGACTGAGGTAGTAGTTTCGCAACAGTCGGCGGAGACGGCCGGCCTCGACCCGCACGATGGGGTTGGTCTGGGGATCGAAGGTCTCGTCGCGCTCGAATACATCGAGCCCGATGTTGTAGCCCTTGAGGCGATCTGACCGACCCGCGAGCGTTTCGGTGACAAGATACCGCAGGAGACTTTTCATGCGCTCTGCGTTGCCGAATTCCTCGCTGCCGAGCACCCGGTCGAGCTCGGCCTTGACGTGCGCCGGGGTAACGCTTTTCGCGGACATCCATTCCCTCGCCGTTTATCAACCGCACAACGTCTTCGAGGAGGCTCGCCCTTCATGCCGCGGCCGGACCGGGCCCTCAAGTCCCGGTCGGGCGCAAGCCCTGAGACCGCCAACCTGGCGGAAGCCGTCGCCGCTTCGCGTGCACAGCCAACCCCTGTTGTTCTTTTGAGGCGGGGCGGAACCTGCTGCCACACGCAGAAAATAGCACAGGCCAAATGAGGCCGGCCCGCCGTGTATAACGGTAACAAACTCCTGTCTTTCCAGCATGGCCGGCACAATGGCGGCCGCTTATGGTGCACCGCAGTCAATCAAAACCGGGGAAGACCAGGCTCGACGCCGGGGAACATGTGACGTTGACCCTCAATTTCGAACTCGAGGACGAGGACCTTCGCCGCTTTCATCAGCTCATGCGCGAGGCGCACGAGGTGGCGCGCGATCTGTCCCGAACCGAAATTGTCGACTCGTCGCGTGCGCTGGTCGGTCAGCTGCGAAGCGCGCGGGCGCCGCATTTCTCTGCCGAGCGGCTGGCTGTAATCGAGACCCTGATCGCCATTGTCGATGACGTGGACTGGAACCCCGGGAGCGACGCCCAGCGGCGCGTGCTGGACGCACTGGTTCACATCTGTGCGCCGGTGCGCATGCTTCGGGAGGTATTGAGCGATCCGGGAGCTCTGGACGATGCGTTGGCGATCGAGCTGGTACGCCACGATCTTCGCGCCGAAATCGACGCGTATGGCGCCTACTGCGACGATCGAGATGCGAAGCGGAGCACGGCAGAGCGAGTTGGCCGCCGACAACCGCGCGTACGATGCGGTGTCCTGAGACGCGTCCGATCATGGATAACAAAGCGCGAACCGCGGTAGCAGCCCTCACAGTAATCGGGCCCACCTCAGCACCGACTCGCGCTCTCGTCTTTGTCGCCGGCCCAAAGGCTGCAAGACACCGGCGTTCCGGCCCCGCTAAACCTCGCCCCGCAGCGATCGCAAGAATCGTGCCGGATCGTCGCCGCGCTCCATCGCTTCGACCAGCGCCGACCCGACGACCACACCGTCGGCGTGACCGGCGAGGGCTGCCGCCTGGTCGGCGGTGCGTATGCCGAAACCGGCGCACACGGGCAACGATGCGCTGGCGCGCACCTGGTCGAGATACCGGGTGACGGCATCCATGGACGGTGCGCTCTTGCCGCCGCCGGTAATGCCCGTCACCGTGACGGCGTAGACGAAACCGCCGCTGGCCTCGCACAACGTCGCCATGCGCTCCGGCGGCGTCACCGGCGTGACGAGCTGCACGAGCGCCTGGCCCTGCTCGTCCAGCGCGCGGCGAAACGGGCCGGACTCGTCGTAGGGCAGATCCGGCACGATGAATCCGCACACGCCCGCGCGGGCCGAGCGCTCGGCGAGTTCGGCGTAGCCCATGGACAGCAGCGGATTGAGATAGCCCATCAGCAGCAGCGGCGCGTGCCCGTCGCTGTCGAAGCGGTCGAGCTCGTCGATGATCCAGCGCAGCGTAACGCCCGAATCGAGCGCCGCGCGGCTGGCGCGCTGGATGGTGACACCGTCGGCCATGGGGTCGGTGAAGGGCACGCCGATTTCCACCACGTCGGCCGCGCGCGCGATCGCCGCGAGGTCGTCGAGGAAGCGATCGCGCGCGGGGAAACCCGCCGTCAGGAAAGCAACGATCGCCGGACGCCCCTCGTCGTTGGCGGCACGAATCGCGGCCGCGATGCGTTCGGCCGGCGTCATCCCGGCAGCCCCAGTTCCGTCAGCGTCGGCAGGTCCTTGTCGCCACGACCGGACAGGCCGATGAGTATGCGCTTGCCCGGGTTTTCCGCGGCCCAGCGCCTGGCACCGGCAAACGCATGCGCCGTTTCCAGCGCCGGCAGGATGCCCTCTTTCGCGCAGCATTCGTTCAGCGCATCGAGCGCATCGTCGTCGTCGGCCGTCACGTAGTTCGCCCGGCCCACGGCCTGGAGAAAGGCGTGCTCCGGGCCGACGCCGGGATAATCCAGCCCGGCAGACACCGAGTGCGTCTCGTGAATCTGGCCGTTCTCATCCTGCAGCAGCATCGAGTAGCTGCCCTGCAGGACGCCGGGGCGACCGGCTGCCAGCGTTGCGCCGTGATCGCCCAGTCCCGGGCCGCGTCCTCCGGCTTCGACCCCGAGAAGTTCCACTTCGCGATCCGCCACCAGCGGGTGGAACAAGCCGATGGCGTTCGATCCCCCGCCCACACAGGCGACGGCGACATCCGGCAGGGCGCCGGCCTGCTCGAGCATCTGCGCGCGCGCCTCGATGCCGATGACCGACTGCAGCGTGCACACGAGCCACGGATAGGGATGCGGACCGACCGCCGAACCCAGCAGGTAATAGGTGTCGGTGGGGTCGGACACCCAGTCGCGCAGCGCCTCGTCGATGGCGGCGCGCAGCGTGCGATCGCCGCTGGTCACGGGCACCACTTCGGCGCCGAGACGCACCATGCGATCGACGTTGGGCGATTGCCGCGCGATATCCACCTCGCCCATGTACACCACGCACGGCAGGCCGACGCGCGCGCACGCGGCTGCCGAAGCAACGCCGTGCTGACCGGCGCCGGTCTCGGCGACGACGCGCTTCGCGCCCATGTGCTTCGCCAACAGCGCCTGGCCGATGGCGCTGTTGATCTTGTGCGCACCGGTGTGTGCGAGATCCTCGCGCTTGAGCCACACCTCGGCGCCCCAGGCCTCGCCGAGGCGGCAGGCGGCGGACAACGGCGTCGGCCGACCCACCCAGTCTTTCAGCTCGGCCTTCAGCGCCGCCTGGAAACCGTCATCGGCCAGGTAGCGGCGCGCCGCGTCGTAAAGGCGCATGTGTGCCTGCACCAGCGTTTCGGGCACATAGCGTCCGCCGAACGGCCCATAGCGGCCCTGCTCGTCGGGGTACCGGCCTTCGATCAGGCCGGCAATCAAAGCCTCGTTGTCGGGCAACGGGTCGGCCGCGCTCATGATTCGTTCTCCATAGTCATCGTCGTCTCCGCCTCGCGCACCGCTGCGATAAACGCACGGATGCGCGACGGCTCTTTCTTCCCGGGCGCGTCCTCGACGCCGCTGCTGACATCCACCGCCCAAGGGCGCACGCTGCGCACCGCCTCGGCCACGTTGTCGGGACTCAGGCCCCCGGCCAGCACCATGTGGCCGCCGCGCGCAATTGAAGCCGCTGTCGTCCAGTCGACGGTTTCGCCGGCACCGCTGACCGGCCCCTCGTACACGAAGCGTCCCGGCATAGGCTCCGGCAACGCGCCGCCCTCGCGCAGCACCGGTAACGTCTCCAGCCCCGGCGGCAGAACGACGCCGTCCAGGTCCTCGATATCGGTTTGCCACCACGGAAACCCGAGCGTGGGCAACACCTCGCGCAGAAAGGCGTCGTCCGGGTGCCGCGTCACCGCCACCGCGCTGACGAAGGGCGGCAGTCGGTTGGCCAGCGCCCGGGCGTCGACCGGCGCGATTCGGCGCACCGATTCCGCAAAGACGAAGCCAACAGCGTCGGCGCCGGCCTGCACCGCGGCGTCCAGTGCGCGGTCGTCCGTGATGCCGCAGATCTTCACCCGCACCCGCATCAGCCGCGCCCCGCTTCGAGCATGGCCCGAACCAGCCCCCCCGGTTCGTCACACCGCATCAGGGCGGTGCCGACCAGGGCGACCCGGTAGCCGAGCCGCGCCACGCCGGCTGCATCGTCGGCGGTCGCCACCCCGCTTTCGGCCACCGCCGGCAAGCCGGGTGGAAACGCATCGATGAGCGTCGCGAAGCGATCGACATCCACCGCCAGCGTGGCCAGGTCGCGGCAGTTGAGGCCCACGAGCAGGTCGGGGCCGGGGTCGCAGCGCCCGATACGCTCGAGGTCAGTATCGTCGAAGGCCTCGAGCAGAACAAACAGCCTGCACTGGCGCGCTGTCGAGATCATGGTGGCCATCGCCTCGTCGTCGAGCATGCGGGCGATGAGCAGCACGCCGCCGGCGCCGGCCAGGCGCGCTTCGTACACCTGGCACGGATCGACGAGGAAGTCCTTGCGCATGGCGGGCACCGTGTCCAGCGCGCCGGCCACCGCCGCCAGGTGCTCCAGGCTGCCGTCGAAACGGCTGTCCTCGGTGAGCACCGATATGGCCGCGGCACCCGCCCGGGCATAGGCGCCGGCGCGCGCGACCAGGTCGTCCAGCGACACCGGGCCCGACAAGGCGCCCGTCGACGGTGCGCGCAGCTTGACCTCGGCAATCAGATCGAAGCCTTCGGGCGACAGCGCCAGCGGCGGCGGCGGCGGTCGTTCGAGGGCCTGATCGCGCAGCGCCTCGAGCGACGTCGCATCGAGGGTCCGGCGGGCTCTGGCGCGGCTGTGCGCCGCCATGGTGGCCAGGAAATCCATAGGCATTAGCGGCAGACGGCGTCGGACATCAGCCGTCGAAGGCCGCCAGGCCGGCCAGCACCTGCTCGCCGCGACCGTCGTCGATGGCGGCGTTGGCCATGGCCACACCCTCGGCCGGCGACGCTGCCGTGCCGGCGAGCTCCAGCATGAGCGCCGTTCCCAGCACCAGGGCATCGCGATGCGCGCCCGTGTCCTGGCCGGTCAGCACTTCCGTCAGCCGGGCGGCATTGTGGGCGGCATCGCCGCCGGCCAGCGCCTCGGGCGCGCAGCGGGCCAGGCCGAAGTCGGCGGGATCGCGCTGACCGGGTATCACCCGGCCCGGGCGTACGTCGAACAGCAGGAACTGCCCCACCGGCGTCGCCTCGTCCCACCCCGGTTCGCCGTGCACGACGAAGGCACGCTCGATGGGCAGTCCCGACAGCGTATCGGCCATCAGCACCGCGGCTTCGGCGCTGAAGGCGCCGATGAGCATGTACGGTGGCTCCGCCGGGTTGGTGAGCGGGCCGAGCATGTTGAACACGGTGCGCACTTTCATGGCGGCGCGGATGGGGGCAATCGCCTTCATCGCCGGATGGAAATGCGGCGCGAACAGGAACGTGAAATTCGTGGCCTCGAGGCACCGGCCGATGGCATCGTCCATCAGCGGCAGGGCCAGGCCCAGCTGCTCGAGCACGTCGGCGCTACCGGACTTGCTGCTGACACTGCGGTTGCCGTGCTTGACGACGCGCAGCCCGCACGCCGCCGCCAGCAGCCCCGTGCCGGTGGACAGGTTGAGGCTGCCGGAGCCGTCGCCCCCGGTGCCCACCGTATCGATGATGGGCGAGCCGGCCGGGATGTCCGGCCGTACGGCCAGCGCCCGCATCGCCCGGGCGAAGCCGCGAATCTCGTCGGCGGTTTCGCCCTTCGCACGCAGCGCCGTCAGCAGGGCACCCGCCAGCGCCGGCGGGTGCTCGCCGGCGGCAAGCGCACGCATCAGCGCCTCGGCTTGCGATTCCGAGAGGTCTTCGCTGTTCAGCAGTCGTTCGAGTAGGCTCATTGCCGCACCGTTATCGGGGTAGTCACGTTTCGGCCAGGTCCAGGAAGTTTGCCATGAGCTGGTCGCCCTCCGGCGTCAGCACGCTTTCCGGGTGGAACTGCACACCCTCCACGGCCCACTCGCGGTGGCGCACGCCCATGATTTCACCGTCATCGGTGCGCGCCGTCACGACCAGGTCGGCGGGAACACGGTCGCGCTCCGCGGCCAGCGAGTGATAGCGGCCGACGGTGAGCGGCTGCGGCAGCCCGCGGTACACACCGCGACCGTCGTGCTGGATGTCCGACGTCTTGCCGTGCATCAGGCGGGCGGCAGCGGTGATGCGCCCGCCCATGGCATGCACGATGCTCTGGTGCCCGAGGCACACGCCCAGCACCGGCACACGGCCGGCGAACGCTTCGATCATCGCCAGCGAGACGCCCGCATCCTCGGGACGGCCCGGCCCGGGCGAAATCACCACGTGGGTCGGTTGTGCCGCCCGCGCGGTGTCCACGTCGATGGCGTCGTTGCGATAGACCGTCACATCGGCGCCCAGCACGCGGAACGCCTGCACCAGGTTGTAGGTGAACGAATCGTAGTTGTCGATGAGCAGGAGCCTGGCCGTCACAAGCCCTCCTCCGCCAGCTTGAGCGCCCGGCGCAGGATCTCGCTCTTGGCGAGCACCTCTTCGTATTCGCGTTCGGGCACCGAGTCGGCAACGATGCCGGCGCCGGCCTGGTAGCTGTAGCGATTGCCCTCGAATACCAGCGTCCGAATCGCAATCGCCTGGTCCATGTTGCCGCCGTGCCCAAAGTAGCCGACCGTGCCGGCATACAGCCCGCGCCGCACCGGCTCGGCCTCGTCGATCAGTTCCATGGCACGCACCTTCGGCGCGCCCACCAGCGTGCCGGCGGGGAACGCGGCGGCGAACAGGTCGAAGGCATCGCTGCCGGGTTCGACGATGCCCTGGACACCGCTCACGATGTGCATCACGTGGCTGTAGTGTTCGATGATGCGGTACGGGTCCACCTTCACCGTGCCGGGCACGGCGACCCGACCGAGGTCGTTGCGCGCCAGGTCCACCAGCATGACGTGTTCGGCGTTTTCCTTCGGGTCGGCGAGCAACTGCTGCTCGTACTTGCGGTCCTGCTCCGGTGTCTCACCGCGCGGCAGGGTGCCGGCGATCGGTCTTAAGGAAGCACGCCGACCTTCCAGGCACACAAGCGCCTCCGGCGACGAGCCGACGACGTGCGTGTGACCTAAGTCCAGGAAGTACATGTAGGGCGACGGGTTGAGCAGGCGCAGCGCGCGATAGGTCTCGAAGGGCGACAACGCGTGCGTGCCCTCGAAGCGCACCGACAGCACGATCTGGTACACGTCGCCCGCCGTGATGTGATCCTGCGCATCGCGCACGGCGTCGATGAACGCGTCACGGCTGAAGCTCGCCTCGGGTGCGCCGAACCTGCCCGGTCCCGCCGGCGGCGGCAGCGGCCCGCGCAGCGCCTCGACCACCTTATCGCGCAAGGCCCGACGCTCGTCTTCGGTGCCGTCGTGGAGCACGGCCACGCGCCGGGTCAGGTGGTCGAAGACCA
>JAAUYH010219923.1_pt1 | contig 12581 bp, 11 predicted proteins | sample 7278061 | NCBI WGS metagenome assembly JAAUYH01 (sample SAMN14350203, study PRJNA611818) | marine sediment metagenome | isolation source: surface marine sediment (0.6m) | place: French Polynesia: Moorea | collected 2018-08
AGTGCTATTATTTTCTTTGAGAATTAGGTTCGGTATTTGAGTTTGCATTCAGTATTGATTGGTTTGTCCGTAAAGTATTGATACGCCTTTTCCGAAATCTTGTCTCTCCATCAGTATCGAAAATAGGAGACAAAAGTTATGTCAATTTATGTGGGCAATCTAGATTATGGTCTAGAGCAAGATGACCTAGTAGAAGTATTTGCTGAATATGGAAGTGTGAAACGAGTTTATGTGCCAACAGATAGAGAAACTGGTCGTAAACGTGGTTTTGCTTTTGTCGAACTAGGAACAGAAGAAGAAGAATCTGCTGCTATTAATGCTTTAGATGGAGCAGAATGGATGGGGAGAACTCTTAAAGTTAATCAAGCTAAACCCCGTGAATCAAACCGTTCTGGTGGTGGCGATCGCAGAAGTTTTCGTTTCTAATACATCTAAATAGTAGAAAGAAAGCCTATCTTATCATGAATTTTGAATACTGATACTCAGTATCTAAATAATATTGCTAGGGAATAAAATTGGTTCAATACAAAATATTCCCTAGAATTTTTTTGGGAATTTTTGGGTAATAAAAAAATTAAATAATATAACCACTATGCTAAAGAATGACAAATGGATTATCGAACAAGCTACCAAAGGAATGATTGAGCCTTTTGAGAAAAAATCTATTAGAAAAATAACTGGGGATATTAGCCAAGACATTCCAGCTATTAGCTGGGGATTAAGTTCTTACGGATATGATGTAAGGCTATCTCCACATGATTTTAGGATATTTAGGCATATTCCAGGAACAGTTGTAGACCCAAAGAATTTCAACCCTAAAAATTTAGAGCAAGCTTCACTACATACCGATAAAGATGGGTCTTATTTTATAATTCCAGCTAACTCCTATGGCTTGGGTGCTTCTCTGGAAAGTATTAAAATGCCACCTAATGTAACTGCAATCTGTCTTGGAAAATCCACTTATGCACGAGTTGGAGTTATCGCCAATATTACTCCGCTTGAGGCTTCCTGGCATGGTAAAAGTATTACACTAGAATTTTCTAACGCTTCAAGTGCTGACGTAAAAATCTATGCTAATGAAGGAGTAGTCCAACTTCTTTTTTTTGAAGGAGAAGCTTGCGAAACTACTTATCAAAAACGTTCTGGAAAGTATCAGAATCAGGGGTCTGGAGTAACCTTACCAAAAGTTTAGCAAATAGTTAGGTATTTCTTATTGAAGAATGCTGAGTTTAAATCTAAAATGCAGTAATTTGACCATTAAGGCTAAACTGTTTGTGGCATAACTAAAACTTCTCTATGTCTAAAAACAAAAAGGAGCCTCAAGGCTGTGGCTGCGCCAACATTCCTATTTCTGTTATTTTACTGGCTATAGGTGGGGGTTATTGGTGGTTTAGCCAACAAGGAAATCTTTATCTAACCAAGATTGGTGATTTTGTAACTGACAATCTACCTGTAGATATTCCTGGGTTAAAGTCAACTTATACCAATCCTCCCATAACCCCTACACCCACATTACCAAGTGCGCCCATTGCCAAACCCAATAGTCAAGAAGTTTCTCCCCCAGAAATAACTTCTCAAACAACATCCAACCCCAAGCCGAAAACTGTTCCTAAACCAAAAGCTTCTACTTTACCCAAAACAACAGCCTCAAAACCAACTCTTTGGGAGAAAAAAGCCATTAGAGGCATTTATTTGAGTCGTTATCAAGTAACTAATAATGCCAGCGAACAAATGATTCGAGAGCGAGTTCGCTACTACCATTCTCAAGGAATTAATACTATTATTCACGGTGTTTGGGGTAATGCTTGCACTATGTATAATAGTCAAGTTATGGAAAAAACCTTGGGTTATAAAAGTTGTCCTAATTTATTTCGCGATCGCTGGCTAGAATGGTTAATTGATGAAGCGCACAAGCATGATATGGAAGTTCATGCTTATTTTGAGAAAGGAATTAAGATAGACAAAAATAGTCCAGTTTTTGATTTAGCAGTAGAACGGAAATGGATTGTACCAGGGGTAGATCGGACTTATGCAGGAGTCGATCACTATATCCTTGATGTAGAAGTTCCTGAAGTGGCGAATTTTTTTAGAGATATTTTAGTTGAATTTGTGCAAAAATATCCCACAATTGATGCGGTTCAATGGGACGACTATCTAGGCTATCATGCAGAGTTACCTGGTAAAGTTGACCGCACCGATAAACTAACTAAGTTTACCAAACAAATGATCGATGCTATGAAACAAGCTAATCCCAAAGTTAGTTTTGATTTGTGCCATCATAACCCTTACTGGGCTAAAAGATATTTTGCTGCTGACTGGGAAAAATGGGGTGTAGATCGAGTTTTTATTCAAGCTTACAACGAGAAGAATTTCCAGCCAGAAGTAAACTACGCTCAAAAATATGCAGGAATTGCGATCACCGATCAACAATTACATCGCTTACCAGAAATAATCGCTAATGACAAAATCAAAGGAATTTTAGTTTTTCCTCTTTCTGGTAATCCAGAAGCAACGGCTTCCAAGTTGAATCTTAAAGCTTTTTAACCTAATTTAAGTGGCTTCCTAAGGTAATGTTAGAATCCTAAGCTGCACATCCTTGATTTTTTCCTAGATTGGGAATATGGTTTACAGGCTCTATCTTATCGAACTTTCTACCACTCTTAGGAGGAATAGGAAGATTAAAACGAGTGTGGAAATCTTGTTGTACTTTATAAGTAAGGCGAGGTGATATTTGACGAACTATTTGGGCTAGTAAGCGATCGCCTGTACTTTGAATTAGGGAAGTAGGTAATTTCAGAATAAACTTAGGAAACTCAACAGTTACAGACATATCCAATGTCCAACTAACTCGAATCATAGTGTTAGAAGGGGACTGATAAGATTTAAAAATATGTTTAACTTTTTTGCCTAGAGTTCCTTGTAAATCTAGTTCTTGCAGCTCCATTTGAGATTTATAAGCAACTTCGTAACCAGGAGCTTGATAACCAGGAATTGGTACAGTGTGCATTCTATAAATGCCATTTTGAGGAGGATTTAAAACCACCGCAATTTTTGGCTGTACATCATAACCAAAATAACTAAACTCTCCCACACTCAAGATATAACCATTTTCTCCTAAGGGCTCTACTTGCATTGGTTTAGAGCAGCGACAAAACCATCCTTCATGGGCATCAAGATAATCAGCTACAGTTTTGCGATCGCGATACATATCCATATAACCTAAGAAAGACCCCTGAAACAAAAAAACATTATTGGCTTTTTCGACTGCTGACAATTCTGCTACTTTATTACTGGAACGAGAATTAGCTAAATTCAAATTGCGATCGGATACTGGTAAGACCATTTTTTGTTGTTGGGAAGTAGATTTGAACTGCATATTATTTCTGAGGTTATTAATTAATAATTTCTTTTATTGCTAAATTATTTACAATACAAGAGTTAACAATCAGTTAAACATTTAATCTTTTATATAGGTGTGATCGAGACCTTTATGCAAGCTTTAGTAGTCGGAGCTACGGGACAAACAGGAAGACATATTGTTCGAGAATTGCTTAAGAAAAATATTCTCGTTAAAGCTTTAGTGAGAGATTTAGAAAAAGCCCGCAATATTTTACCTTCGGAAACTGAATTAGTATTAGGGGATGTGTTAGACAAAGCCAGCATTACATCAGCTATTGCTGGTTGTGATATTTTATTGTGTGCTACAGGGGCAACTCCTAGTTTTAATTTACTTGCTCCTTATCAGGTAGATTACGAAGGCACAAAAAATTTAGTTGATGTTGCCAAAGCTCAAAATATCCGTCATTTTGTGATTGTTTCTTCTTTGTGTGTCTCTAAATTTTTTCACCCCTTAAACTTATTTTGGTTAGTGCTTTATTGGAAAAAGCAAGCAGAGGCATATCTGCAAAAAAGCGGTTTAACTTATACAATCGTTAGACCAGGTGGACTTAAAAACGAGAATAATACAGATAATATAGTCATGTCATCCGCAGATACTCTATTTGAAGGAAGCATTCCACGGCAAAAAGTTTCTCAAGTTTGCGTAGAAGCACTCGTAAATGATGAAGCGAAGAACAAAATTGTGGAAATTATTACTAAATCAGATGCGCCCAAACTCCCTTGGAATGAGCTATTTGCCCAAGTATCCTCAAGGTCTTAGTTTGAGATTTGATTTATTAAAGTTTTAATGAAGTATGAGGGGAAGTATTTTAAAGCTTTACCAAAATTAAAAACATCTGTAGAGTTATGTGGCTATTTTAACGTAATCAATAGTTACAAAAAAACCGTCACCAGGATTTTCTTGTGACGGTCCCATTATATATTTTTAGCTCAAACACCAATGGTCTAGTTAAACTTAGAAATCAGAACTACCAGACATTTCTGACATTCCAATACCTGCACTAGCACCCCCACCACTGATGATGTCAGCTTCCTTTACGAAACCACTGTACGCCTCCATACCGTGTTCGCCGATGTCTAAACCTTGCATTTCTTCGTGTTCGCCGACTCGAATACCAATTGTAACTTTGAGAATCGTCCAAACGATGGCACTAAAAGCAACAGTAAATGCACCAACAGCTACAACACCAAGAAGTTGAGTACCAAAATTACCAGTACCAAAGATACCAACAGCTAGGGTTCCCCAGATACCACATACTAAGTGAACTGAAGTTGCACCAACAGGGTCATCAATTTTGAGAACCGAGTCAAAAAAGCCAACAGAAAATACTACAATTATACCAGCGATCGCACCGATAATTACAGCGGAGAAATAACCTACATCAGCACAACCAGCAGTAATCCCTACTAAACCAGCAAGGATTCCATTAATGGTCATAGATAAGTCAGGTTTACCATCTTTGATCCAAGATGTGAAAGTAGAAGTCATTCCTCCTGCTGCTGCTGCTAGGTTAGTGGTTACAGCAATGTAAGGAACATTTGGCGATGCTGCTAATTCTGAACCAGGGTTAAAGCCAAACCAACCAATCCAGAGAATGAGACATCCTAAGGTGGCAAAACCCATATTGTGACCAGGAAGGGCATTAACTCGATCATTTTGGTATTTACCCAGTCTGGGTCCTAAGATCCAAGCACCAACTAAAGCAGCCCAACCGCCTACGGAGTGTACTGCGGTAGAACCAGCAAAGTCGGAAAAGCCCATTTCACTTAACCAACCGCCATCCCAGATCCAGTGACCAGTGATCGCATAGGAAATAGCTACAAGTACAGCACTAAAAATTAAGAAAGCATCGTATTTAATTCTTTCCGCTACAGCACCAGAAACGATAGTGGCAGCAGTGGCAGCAAATGCTACTTGGAAGAGGAAAGAAATCGCTTCAGGAACAGCAGTGGCGACTCTGATAGTTTCTTCTGCCCCATCTACTATTTGCTTAACTTCTGTATAAGATTCTGCTCCAGTGTAAGGAATACTACTACCATTGAAGAAGAAACCTTGAGTTCCAATAAAGGCATTACCTTCACCGTACATTAAGCCATAACCAATAGCCCAGTACGATATTGTTGCAATGGCAAAAACGATTAAGTTTTTTGAGAGAATATTAACCGCGTTCTTTTGACGGCAAAATCCTGTTTCTAGCATTCCGAAGCCAGCATTCATAAAGATTACTAATACGGAAGCAATCAATAAAAATACGGAATCAAGAACAACTTGAAAATTAGTTTGAATTTGTTCGGGGGTTGCGTTTTCTGGCAAACCATAGCCTTGAGCGTGGGCAGCCGTATTCCAAACAATAACGATTAATGCAGTTAGAGGAATACAAGCTAGCCAAGAAGGAGAAAATAACTTAATAATTCCCCCTAAAAAGCCAGGATATTGAATCCCCTTCGATTGTTGTCTTTTTGAAGATATTTTGGAATTCATCTATATCTTTAGTTAAACTTAAGATGTATGTCGATTTTGTAACTTACTTGTGCTACAAGCACAAACTAAATTCCTTTCAGTTTGTAAGTTTCTTGACATTTTTGCCGTATACTCTTTTACCACAAATTTACGTTAAATGTGGTATGATATATGGCTGTTTTTTCATCATTAAAATTAATAGCCATAGTCAATTGATTGACTACCAGACTAAGATTTAAAGTTTTTCCTAGTCCCTCGAATCTCGCCATAAGTTACAACAATTAAGTTAAATGCATACAGTTAACCCCAATGCTTAAAACTTATTGTGAAATTACTACTTCCTGAGCAATTAAGATCAAATCACTCTAAATATGCCGTTCATCAACCAACCTGTCAGCGTATCAATCATCTATAACAAGCTGAAAGGAAAATGATATTAGTTTCCCTAAAATATCGAAAAGTAGATAGGATACCTACTATCCGATAAATGGGAATCTGAAACTATTTAGCAGTCGTAGTAGAGTGAAAATTCATAGGGATGAGGACGCAGACGTAAAGGGTTCACCTCTGCATCAATCTTGTATTCAATCCAGTTTTGAATAAAGTCTTGACTGAATACTCCAGAATTAGTTAGAAAAGCATGATCCTTTTGTAATGCGTCCAAAGCTCCTTCAAGAGAACCTGGAGTAGAAGGAATCTTACTCAACTCTTCGGGGGAGAGTTCATAAATATCCACGTCTAAAGGCTCCCCTGGATGGATTTTATTTTTGACTCCATCAATACCAGCTAAAAGCATAGCAGAGAAAGCTAGGTAAGGATTGGAAGAAGGATCGGGACAACGGAACTCAAAACGTTTAGCTTTGGGATTACTACCACTTAGGGGGATACGTACTGAAGCAGAACGGTTACCTTGAGAGTATGCCAAGTTTACTGGGGCTTCAAAACCTGGAACCAGACGCTTATAGGAATTAGCAGAAGGATTACTAAATGCCAAAATAGCAGGAGCGTGTTTCAGAATACCACCAATAAAGTAAAGTGCAGTCTCACTCAAGTCAGCGTAGCCATCGCCGAAGAAGAGAGGCTCTCCATTCTTCCAGATGGACATATGAGTGTGCATCCCTGTTCCATTGTCGTTAAACAAGGGTTTGGGCATAAAAGTAGCAGTTTTGCCATATTTTTTGGCTACATTTTTCACTACGTACTTATAGATCAAAACTGAGTCAGCAGCGGAAATTAGATCGGAAAATTTAATTCCTAATTCACACTGTCCAGCAGAAGCAACTTCATGGTGATGTTTTTCGATAGGAACACCACATTTGCCCATAGTCAGTAGCATTTCGCTACGGATATCTTGCAAAGTATCTGTAGGTGCGACGGGGAAATAACCTCTTTTATGATCGATTTTATAGCCGAGATTGCCTCCAACTTCAGTGTTGCCAGAATTCCAGATACCTTCGGCAGAGTCTATGTGATAAAAACCTGCGTATTCAGCTTGAGCAAAACGAATATCATCAAAAATGAAAAATTCTGGTTCTGGTCCACAATAGACAGTATCACCAATACCAGTGGATTTGAGATATTCTACAGCTTTTTGTGCTAAAGAACGGGGATCTCGGTCATACCATTCTCCAGTACGAGGTTCTTTAATCGAACAAATCATACTAAGAGTGGGAATTTCCATGAAAGGGTCGATCCAAGCTGTTGCGGGATCGGGAACCATCGCCATATCTGAAGCATTGATGGCTTTCCAGCCTCTAATACTAGAACCATCAAAAGCAACACCTTCATCAAAAGCAGCTTCATCGATTAAACTGCGATGAAAAGTACAGTGTTGCCAAATACCAAATAAATCAATAAATTTTAGATCGATTAATTCTATATTTTCGTCTTGAATCATTTTCAAGACTTCTTGGGGAGTCTCAGCCATACTTTGCTCCTTGAATAAATAGCTATATTGAACAACTGTCACAGCAGACTTAGTCGGTTTTTAGTGAGCATTTCCTAAATAAGTTTTATTTATCGGAAGACCTAGCATTATTTGCTAGAGACACAACTCTGACGGCAAAGTAGTCTGTGACTTTAATTAACCTCGAATCATCCTAAAGAATAGGGATGGATGAATTTTGTTACAATAGCTACAGAATTATCATGTCTTCCTTATATGCAAACCTTTAATTTTTAGAAAAATGTAATCAATTTAACAAAAATACGAGTATTTTAAGAAAAACTTAAGGCTCTAGACAGATGATTTAAGATTTTGGTCTAATATACCGCTTAAAATATCTGCTATTTTTTCAGGGGACTCTACCATAGCAAGATGACCACAATCACTAATTTCAAAAATATTACCTTGAGAAGTATCAAAAAGATAATGAAAACTGGCTAAATGTTTAACATATTTGGTTTCTATAACTCGGTCTTCGGTTCCTGCAATAAAATAAACTGGCTGCTTTAAACCCATGATTAATTTGGGCAACTTATGTACTTCTGCTTCAGTAGTTGATTCTAACAATGATCCCAAAGCAGCTTCAGGATCTGCATGGATAAAATCTCGGATTCTTTGACGACCCCACTGACGGCTTAGAGGTTGATACACCATCATTCGGGCAAATATGCAATCTAAACCTGGAATCCATAATAACCAATGAGGACGAAATTTGACTAATTGTTTGCCAGCATTACGAAATTTCTCAAATTCTTCTTTGAGATAAATACCACCACCTGAATTAATACAAGTTACACCTTGAATTGTTTCAGGGCAAATACTAGCTGTCCATAGAGCAATACTACCCCCTAGAGAATGACCGACTAGCCAGGCTTGGGAAATCTCTAATTCTTGTAATAAAATTTTTAAGTCTTGAGCATAAGAATTCAGACTGTAACTGGATTTAGGAAGAGTTGTGGTGGTTTGAGAATCGCCAAACCCTCTGAGATCGTAAATTAAGCATCGATAGTGAGGCTGTAGTAGTGAAACTAGAGGCTGCCAGTAGTGATGGCTTAGAAGCCAACCATGAATAAAGACTAGTACGGGACGTTGGCAATTGGCAGCAGAAACATTTAATTGGTAATGGTGAGGCGTCCCCGATATATTTATTGATGGCATATTTTAATCGTATCATTTAGTGTTTCGGGTAAAAAGCTATTGGCTCCTAGCCATTGACTTTTAGCTGGTTGATAAATTTCATAAATTATTTGTAAAGCTTGAGATGACAGATAATCTTTCTCCAACAAAACGGGCTTTAATTGCTCTCAAACAAATGCAGCATAAGCTGTCTGTATTAGAAAAAGAGCGCAGCTCACCCATCGCAATTGTGGGTATGGGATGTCGTTTTCCAGGAGGAGCAAATAATCCAGAGCAATTCTGGAATTTATTAAGCGATCGCAAAAATGCTATTGAAAAGGTTTCTTCTGCTAGATGGCAACATGATTCTCATCCCTCTCTTCGTTATGGTGGGTTCGTACCTCATCTCAAAGAATTTGACGCTCAATTCTTTCGGATTGCTCCCAAAGAAGCTTTAAGTCTTGATCCCCAACAGAGATTACTGTTGGAAGTGAGTTGGGAAGCTTTAGAAAATGCTGCGATCGCACCTGATAGTCTCAAAGAGACTGCAACAGGAGTTTTTATCGGCATTTGCGCCATTGACTATTGGCATCAATTACTGAGTAGAAAACAGGAAAATATCGATCCTTACTTAACTACAGGAAATACTCACAGCACCGCAGCAGGAAGATTATCTTACTTATTGGGCTTGACGGGAATCAGTTTGGCTGTGGATACGGCTTGTTCTTCTTCTTTGGTAGCGATCCATTTGGCGGTAAAAAGTTTGCGAGATAAGGAATGTAATGTGGCGATTGTGGGGGGAGTTAATCGCATTATCGATCCTAAAATTAGCCTCAATTTTGCAGCAGCTAAAATGTTATCTTCTACAGGAAAATGTCACAGTTTTGCTGCGGATGCAGATGGGTTTGTGAGATCGGAAGGTTGTGGAGTAGTAATTTTAAAACGATTAGATGAGGCAATATCAGCCAAAGATAATATCTTAGGGGTGATTTATGGTTCAGCAGTTAATCAGGATGGTCGTACCAGTAGTTTAACTGCCCCTAAAGGCTCGGCTCAACAAAATGTAATTCGTCAAGCAATACAAAACAGTAATATTCAAGCAGAACAAATCGATTATATTGAAGCTCATGGCACAGGTACGGCTTTGGGCGATCCTATTGAAGCGAATGCTTTAGGAGAAGTCTTTAAATCGGTAAAAGATGCCGATCAGCCTCTAATTATTGGCTCTGTGAAAACTAATATCGGTCATACGGAAGCTGCTGCGGGAATGGCTGGTTTAATTAAAGTTGTCTTAGCCTTACAAAATCAAGAAATACCAGCTAATTTACATTTTAATCAGCCTAATCCCCAAATTAACTGGGAAGAGTTACCCCTAAAAGTTTCTACACAAAATATGCCTTGGTTAGTAAATGGTAAACCTCGGATGGCTGGGGTTAGTGCTTTTGGTTTTAGTGGAACGAATGCTCATGTGATTGTGGGAGATTGGGATACTGGGAGACTGGGAGACAAGGGAGATAAGGAGACAAGAGAGACAAGAGAGACAAGAGAGACAAGAGAGACAAGAGAGACAAGGGAGACAAGGGAGACAAGAGAGACAAGGGAGACGAGGGGACAAGGAGATAAGGGAGGTTTATGTTTGTTGATTTTGTCGGCTAAAAATAAACCCGCGCTGCAAGAGTTGGTGAGGAAGTATCAAGACTATTTGCAGTTTCATCCTGATGTATCTTTGGGGGATATTTGTTTTACTGCTGGCATCGGGCGATCGCATTTTAATCATCGTTTAGCAATTATTGCAACTTCAACTCAAGAGTTAAAAGCTAAACTATCGAGCTTTCTAGAGGGAAATTTAGAATCGGGAGTTTTTACAGGAAAAATATCGAGCCAAAATACTGCTTCTAAATCCTATAATCTGGGAAGTCTGAGTGAAAAAAATTGGAACGATTTAGCAAAGCTTTACGTCGAAGGAATGAATATTGCTGATAGTGAGCTTTATTCAGAATATTCTGGCAAAAAAGTGGTGTTACCTACTTATCCTTTTCAAAGAAAAATCCATTGGTTAGAAAAGGATTGCTAGAATGAGCATTGGTTATTTTAAATGTTTACCTTACTCATACACTTTATTGATGATCTTAAGCTCTCAGTTCAAAAAATCTCGTCATTTGATCGCTGTCATTGGTGGAGCGATCGCATTAAATATGTTTGCTCCCCAAGCAACTGCTAAACTTTTTGATGGACCAGTAGATAAACTGCCTGTTTTGGAAAGAGCAGCCCTTAGAGAAGGGAAGGTTATTCTAACAGGAGACAAGGGTCAATATACTTGCCGAATTTTAGTTAATGGTTCAATGGATACAGCTTGGCAAGTTCTAACTGATTACGATAATTTTGAAAATTTTCTGCCTAGTGTTTCAGAAAGTGACTTACTTGAGCAAAACGGCGATCGCAAAGTTTTTGAACAAACTAATAAAATTAGAACTTTAGTGTTTACTACTAAATCGAAAGTTAAAATTGCCGTTACCGAATCTTATCCCAAAACCATAGCTTTTAAGTCTGTTGAGGGTGATTTAGATACTCTTGATGGAACTTGGATACTTGAACCCGTATCACCTTACCCTAGTGCGCCACCAAACCAAGTACTAATTACTCACCAAGTAGAGGTTGCACCAGCTTCTACACCTAGTCGGAGCATTTTCTTTAATATATATGAAAATACTCTGGAAGCAACTTTAGCTGCAATCAAACAAGAAGTAGAAATTCGTTCTATACAATAATAATTAGTCAAAATTCTGGCTCCTTGAAAATTGCTGACTATAGCTGGTATTCTGTATCGATAAATGTAATATGCACCCTATAAAAACCCATATACCCCCAGCTATTAGTCATGCGATATTATTCATCAACAAATTCGACGGTCAGTGAAGTTATAAATCCGAGACTTCTTGACTTATCAGTAGTTGTTCCTATCTATAATGAAGCGGAAAGTCTGCCTTCTTTGGTAGAAGCGATCGCATCTGCTGTTAAAGAAACTCAACTGAGTTATGAAATTATATGTGTTGATGACGGTTCTACAGATGGCTCAACTGATATATTGACAGAAATTGCTCGCCAGCGTAACGATGTCAAAGGGGTGATTTTACGTCGCAATTATGGTCAGACACCAGCTATGGCAGCAGGGTTTGAGTCTGCTATGGGTAAAATTATAATCACCTTAGATGGTGATTTACAAAACGATCCAGCAGATATTCCCGTACTTTTGGCTAAACTTGAGGAAGGTTATGATCTAGTAAGTGGTTGGCGCAAAAAGAGACAAGATGCAGCCCTAACCAGATTGCTTCCTTCCAAAATTGCTAATTGGCTGATTGGCAGGGTAACAGGGGTCAAACTCCATGACTATGGTTGCTCTCTCAAAGCTTATCGCTCCGAATTAGTTGCTGATATGAACTTGTATGGTGAATTACATCGCTTCTTACCAGCACTAGCATATATCGAAGGAGCTAGAATTTCCGAGATTCCTGTACGTCACCATGCCCGTCGTTTTGGTAATAGTAAACAAGTCCATAATGACTCGAATTGTGCGACCCAAACCATATTTACTTTTACCAAAACGACGGGCATGGTGACGTACAGGAATCTCGGAAATTCTAGCTCCTTCGATATATGCTA
>JAAUYH010045299.1_pt1 | contig 12580 bp, 12 predicted proteins | sample 7278061 | NCBI WGS metagenome assembly JAAUYH01 (sample SAMN14350203, study PRJNA611818) | marine sediment metagenome | isolation source: surface marine sediment (0.6m) | place: French Polynesia: Moorea | collected 2018-08
GGGACGACCGGGATTCAGGTCGACGCCGTTAGCGGCAATTCGAGTGATACTTCCAGCCCGCCACCGCCAGCGTTTCTTGCCTGTAAAGTGCCACCGTGCGCCGTCACGGCCTTCTTCGCGATGGCGAGGCCGATACCCGATCCACCCGACGTGTGCTCGCGCGCCGCATCTGTGCGGAAGAAGGGATCAAAGATTCGCTCCAACACGCTTTCGGGAACGCCGCTGCCATGATCTCGAACGTGAATGCGACAACGTTCGTCGGCCGTCAGCCGGGCAACCGCGATCTCGACCGCCGAACCGCGCGGCGTGTGTCTGAGCGCATTGCGAATTACGTTTTCGAGAGCGCTGGCCAACAATTCCGTGTCGCCGACCGTCTCGCAGCGCGCGTCGGCGTGCAATTCGATACGCTTGTCTTCGGCCATCGCCTCGATGGACGTTCGATTCACGATCTCGCCGAGCAGGTCTCCGACGTCTACCGGGTCCGCGCGAACGATCGCTTTGCCCGCATCCAGTCTCGAGAAGGTCAAGAGCTTTCCGATCATGGCGTTCAGTCGTTCGATCTCGTGCTCGATGCGATCGAGTTCGTCATCTATCTCGCACCGGGTGCGTTGTCGAGCGAGCGACACGGCGGCCTGTGTGCGGGCCAGCGGTGAGCGCAGCTCGTGTGAAACGTCCCTGAGCAGGTCCTTGTGCGAATTCACGAGCGCTTCGATCTTGATGGCCATTTGATCGAAGGTCATTGCGAATTCCGCAATCTCGTCGCCACGATTGCCGAGCGACGGTGCCACCCGCACCGAAAAGTCACCGTCTGCCAATCTGCGACCTGCCCGCTCGAATGACCGTAGCGGACTTACCAGGTAGCGTGCGACGACGAGGCTCAACAGAGCCGTCAGCGGTACTGCGATCAACAACAACAACCAGCGATACTCGGGGCGAAACAGGAACAGGGCAAACATTCGCTGTGCGCCGCGAGGTGGCGACAAACCGGGAGGTCGGCGCGGCGACGCTACGATTTCGTAGGGCCTGCCGTCGTGCTCGAAACCGAACGTGGACGACGGCGAGGACTCAGCCTGGCCCGACCTGCCGGCGCCGAGACTCAACAAGACGTTGCCCTCCGCATCCAACAGGATCAGATCCATGACTCGCGAGAGCATAGGATCGTCGCGCATCCGTTCGATAAAGGCCTGCTCGCCCTTGCCCGCCGCATCGATCTGTATACGCTCCACGAAGACCCGCAGGACCTCTTCGATTTGCGCCCGAAACGCCGTGTTCGGATCCAGGTTTGAGCTGGCCAGCCGGACTGCCGCCATTACGGCAATCGAGGTAACGATCATCACGACCCAGATGGCCACGACGATTTTCACATAGAGCTTTTGCAAGCGTCAGGATCCCGTGCGATTGACGAGCAGGTAGCCCGTCCCGCGGATCGTCTTGATGTAGCCGTTCACCCCTCCGGGGTCGGCAAGCTTCTTGCGAAGATTGGCAATGTGCACGTCGATACTGCGATCATCGGGCAGATACTTCCGACCCAGCGCCGCGCGCGTGAGATGCTCCTTGCTCACGGGGTAGCCGCTCGACGCCATCAGTGTCCTGAGTACAGAAAACTCAGCGCCGGTCAGGGGCAGCGGCGTGCCGTCGCGCTGTGCAGTCAGCGCATTTTCGTCGATGCTAAGGTCGCCGACCGTCAAGGCTGCGCCACGCGCAGTGTCAATCGGCCGTGAGCGACGCAGAACCGCCCTCAGTCTCGCTGCCAGTTCGCGCAGGCTGCACGGTTTCGGCAGATAGTCGTCCGCACCGGTTTCCAGGCCGACCACGCGGTCTATTTCCTCGCCGCGCGCGGTCAGCATGATCACCGCGAGCGGTGGGCGCTCATTGCCCCTGGTCTGCAGCTCACGGAGCACGTCCTGACCACTGATACCGGGCATCATTACATCGAGGATCATCGCATCGAAGCGCGTCGTTCTTACGCGTTCGAGCGCGCTTTGACCGTCGTGAACGGCCGACGCCGCGAAACCATCCTCGTTCAGGTATCTGACGACCATATCGCAAAGCTCCTGGTCGTCGTCCACCATGAGCACCGTCGGCTGCCGTGATGACGAGTTGCTGTTCTCGGATCGCTTCACTGGCTTCGCAATGTGGCAATGGGCTTCATATCCGCACCGTGGACGTTCAGCCCGCTACAAGGCCTGGTCGCTTTCGGGATTGTGACCGCGGCGCTGCCAGAATCGTTCCCGCATCTCGGCAACTCTCCGTTGAAAATCGGCGTACTCCTGCTCGTCCAGGAGACCGTCCCCATCGGTGTCGGCCCGTGCCATGGGATCAAAGTCGCCACGGCCGCCTCTGAAGCCTGCACCGGGTGGCCGCATGGTTTCGGTGAACGCTGCGAATTCGTCTCGATCAATGTACTGATCCGCATTCACGTCCAGTTCGCTGAATCTCGGCGGCGCGGGCGGGTCGAACGCGCCGCCGGGCCTCGCGACTAACAGCGCTGCCAGCGACGTGCACAGGGCGAGAATAAGAACCGGTGTTTTCATGATTCTGTCTCCGTCTGAGAGATGACGATTCGCCCGAAGCACGCGTACCCCGGTCGTTGTAGTGCCGATGGTAGATCCACGACGCATGCCGTGCTGTAAGGAATTGTTAAGCCGTTGCAAGGGCCTGCGCCGTAAGTCTCATCCGTAGCTGCGCTGCCGCGCGGTCCGCTTTCAAAACTTTACGGTTCTTTGCGTGCCGTCCGCCTAGCATGCGCTGCTGATGCGATAGGGGAGAGTCCGATGGAAGCCGTCAAAAATCACCTGCTGCTGTTGCTCGTCACCGCTGGTGTAGCAACGGGATGCTCGGATTCGAATAACGACACCGTGACCGGCGAGGGCTCCATGCGCGCTCTGCACGCGATCCCGGAACTAGGTCGTGTCGATTTCCTTATAGAGGAAACGACGCTGGCGGCCCTCAATTTCAAACAGGCCTCGGGCATCACCGAATTCGACGATCTCGAATACGAATTCAATTTCGACACGTTTTTACCCGGAGACTCGGAGGCAACGCGTATCGCGTCGCTCGTTCTCACCGTCGATGCCGAAACGGAGTATACGTTCGTGCTGGCAGGTTCGTTCGAAGCGCCGGAGATTGTCCTGTGGCAGCAGTTCGGACGAGACTGGCAGACGGAACTCGAGGACGCGGAAGACGACGACACCGAGGTAACCGCAATGGAAGTGTCCTTCGGCCACGTGTCTTCGAATGCGCAGGCGCTGGATTTCTACCTCGAGTCACCGGGAACCAGCCCGCTGGCAACATCCCCGATGGCAACGCTTGCGGAGCGTGACTTCCAGGTCGCCGTGGAGCTTCAGGCGGGCGAGTATCAACTGGTCATGACACCGGCAGGCGACCCAACGACGATATTGTTCGCCTCAGATCCGATCGAGATCTTCGCCGCGACCAGTAACCTGTTTGTGATCCTCGACGATGGCGGCGAAACGACTGCCGAGACCAGCGTACGCTGGATCGGTACGGGTCTCGGAACCGAGTTGCTGGACCTGAACCTGGCGGCGGAACTCAGTGTCTACCACGCGGCATTCGGAACCGATGACGTGGATGTCGTTGCGAGCGACGGCTTTGCCTCACCGCTCGTGCAGGGACTGCCGTTCGCCGTCGAGAGCGCGGGCGTCGCGGTTGACGAAGAAGTGCTCAACATAACGGTGACACCGAGCGGCGACCCCGGTGTCTTCCTGACCCAGCGCCAGTTTGTCGTCCAGAAGGGCAGCTACAATCGAGTCTTCCTCGCTGGCCTGCCCGGCAACATGCAGGCGGTGAGCCTGAGATACGACCGCCGCGAGGTGGCAACGGTTGCGCGCGTTCAGGTCTTTCAGGCGGCTGCCCGGTTCACGACGCTCGACGCTTACATCGTCGACAAAGACACCGACATCACGCTCATTTCGCCCACCTTTTCGAGCCTGCTATTCGGTTCGGGCGTTGACTTCAATTCGTTCGAGCCAGGCGAATACATCATCGTGATCACGGAGTCGGGTACCAAGAATGTCATCGGCGGCCCGATTACCGCCGACTTGATGGCGGGCAGCAACTATCTGCTCGTGGTCACCGATTCCGAAAACGTCTCCGCAGTCGACGTATCCCTCGAAACTCGTCCGACGGACTGAGATCGGAAAAGTCGGAGCCGGCCATAAGCCGGGTTCTGTCGAGGGCAATCATTCATCTGCGACGGCTGTCGCCAGCCGCCTGTAGCGACCTACCCGGGAGTCCGCTCGGGACCGGCGGTGCGGCGTCAGCCGCGAACTCCCCTATTTGGTCTTGCTCCGGGCGGGGTTTACCGTGCCGCGAACTGTTACCAGCCGCGCGGTGCGCTCTTACCGCACCATTTCACCCTTACCGGGCCAGGCCCGGCGGTATCTTTTCTGTGGCACTTTCCGTGGGCTTGCGCCCCCCAGGCGTTACCTGGCGCCCTGTCCGAAGGAGCCCGGACTTTCCTCTGCAAATCCGTGATGTGCAGCGATTGCCAGGCCGACTCCGACGTCTATTTTACTCCAGTCCGCAGGAGATCACTAAAGATCAAACCGCGCCAACCCATGATGCTTCGTGTCGATCGGGGGCGGATCGGGTCTCACGACCGCTCCTACAGTCAAGTTGACAACTAGATTGTCGTGTTGCAGAATGACAATCTGGTTGTCATTATGAGAATGTGTCAATGGACGAAACTCGCGCCGAAGGACCCTACGAGCTTGTGTGGCTGATCCGCCGCCTGTTCCGATCGATGGCACGGGAGGCGGACCACTACCTGGAAGCCATCGGCATTTCCGCCGCCGACCGCGCGGTCATGGAGTTCCTCTACCCGGACAGGGAGTTGTCGGTACCGGAGATCGCCGCGCGTTACGACGTATCGCGTCAACACGTGCAGGTCACCGCGAACCGGCTCCTCGACAAGGGACTGGTTAATTCCATGTCCAATCCACGGCACAAGCGCTCCGTACTGCTGCATCTCAGCGACACCGGTCGAGCCGTGTTTGCCGGTATTCGCCACAACGAAGACGAGCTGCTCGAACGCCTGTTCGACGACATCGACCGACAGGACCTCGACGCGGCGCGACAAACACTGCGAACAATCCTCAGCAAACTGAACAAGGAGTAACGCCATGTATACGACCAATCCACCCTGTCCTCGAATACTCACATTCCGGCCGCCACGAATTGCGATGCTGTTGATTGCGATCGCCGTGACACTTCAGTGGGCGGTTCCGGGTATGTTGCCGTTGCTGCCAGGAACTGCGGTCGCCGCCGTGTCCGTAGCGCTTGCCGGTCTGTCGCTGATGGTGAGAGCGTGGTGGTTGTTCCGAGAGGCCGAAACGGCCATTTGCCCGACGGAACAGGCCAGCAGGCTGCTTACGGATGACGTGTACATCTGGACGCGCAACCCGATGTACCTCGGGATGCTGATGATGATGGCAAGTATCGGCCTGGCCACCGGCAGCCTGTTTTACTACCTCGCGGCGGGCGCTTTCTTCGCGATTATCGACCATTCCTTCTGCCCATACGAAGAGGAGAACCTGTCTCGCCTTTTCGGTGATGCGTATCTGGAATACGCGTCGCAAACGCGCCGCTGGTTGTAGGAGCGGTCGCAAGACCGCGATCAGTCCTGGTTCTTCTTATCCAGCAGCGCCTGGTACAGATCGTTTCGTTTGCCACCCGTGACTTTCGCCGTGATCGCCGCTGCCTGTTTCGGCGGCAGGACGGCTGCCAGTTCATCGAGCAACAGGCCGGCGTCCCTGTCGGCACCCGGCTCCTCGTCACTTCCGGCCACGACAACGACAAATTCGCCCTTGCCCGGGATCCGCTCGTTGCCCGCCGCTTCGGCGATCTCCGCGAGCGGACCGGTTACGCACTGCTCGTGAAGCTTGGTGAGCTCGCGGCCGACGAATGCGGCGCGGCCGTCGCCGAGAATCGCGGCCATGTCCCTGAGGGACTCGGCGACCCGATGCACGGACTCGTAGAAGACCATCGTTCGCGTCTCGGTCATAAGCGCCTTGAGTGCGTCGCAACGCGCCTTCCTCCTGGAAGGCAGGAAGCCTTCGAAACAGAACCGATCGGTCGGCAAGCCTGCGACCGACAGCGCCGCGGTAACGGCGCAGGGACCGGGCACCGGCGATACCCTGATACCGGCCGCGTGTGCCCGGCTAACGAGACGATAGCCCGGGTCGCTGACGAGCGGCGTCCCGGCGTCGCTGACGAGCGCTATCGAGGCGCCCTCCTCGAGCCGCTTCACGAGCGCCGCGGCAGCGTCTGATTCGTTGTGATCGTGAAGCGCAAAAAGTGGCTTTTTGACGCCGATATGCATTAGCAATCGGCCTGTGTGCCGGGTATCCTCGGCAGCAATGATATCCACGTCTGCGAGCGTCTGGCGTGCCCGCAGAGTCAGGTCATCGAGATTGCCTATGGGCGTTGCCACGACGTAGAGCGTGCCGCTCATCGGGGTTCCTTGCCTTATGAATTTCTTGCGAATGATGAATTGCAAACATCCTGCCCCCGGCAGACCGTCAGTAGCAAGCCTGATCGCGCTGTTGCTCACGATGCTCGTCGTCTCTGCCTGCGAGACGACGGGGTTCGGCGGTATCTCCGGGATGTCCGGCGAAGCCCGGGCAGAACGTCTCGCCGCGGACGGCAGGCACGAGGACGCGGCCCGCGAGTACATCGGGCTGGCTGCGTCCGCGAGCGGCATCGAGCGGGACCGGCTGACGCTGATGGCGGTCGAACAATGGCTGGACGCCGGCGACATCGATCGCGCGCAGAACGCGACGCGGCAGGTCGCGCGTCCAAGCTCCGGTGACCTTGTCTGGCTGTGGAACACCAACTCGGCAGCGATGTTGCTCTACGACGGGCGCCCCGAAGAAGCCCTGCAGATCCTGGAGCCGATGAGCCAGGCCGCCCTGCCCATCGGCAATCGCCTTAGAGCCGAGGCGCTGCGCGCCGACGCCTATTTCCAGTTGCGCGATCCTCAGCGCGCTGTCGAACTCATGATGCAGCGAGAAACGTACATGCGCGACGACGACAGCATCGAGCGCAATCGCGTGCGCCTTTGGCAGGGCCTTCGCGTCAGTGATGCGCAAGCCCTGCGCGAGTCTGCCGGAATGGCGCTCGACCCCGTGGCCCGTGGCTGGCTGTCGCTGGGCGCGCTCGCCGCATCGACCGGACAGCAGGGTGTCGGCTGGAATAACGGAGTGGTGCGCTGGCGCGAGTCGAATATTGACCACCCGGCAATTGCGATCCTGGAGGATCTGCAGGCGCCGGAGACGCTGCTGCTGGATTATCCCCGGCAGATTGCGTTGCTGCTGCCACTGTCAGGCCGCACCGCAACCATCGGCGAAGCCATCCAGAACGGCTTCATCGGCGCGTACTTCGCGACGGCGGCCGGTCTCGACGACCGGCAGGTGGTTCGCGTCTACGATGTGAACGCCGAGGGCGGCGCGAGCGCCGCATACGCGGCCGCCATCGCCGACGGCGCAGAATTCGTGGTCGGGCCTTTGCTGAAAAATAACGTGGTCGAGCTCGCGAACGACATCCTCGTACCCGTGCCCGTCCTGACTCTGAATTACCTGCCCGACAATACCCTGCCACCGCCCGGGCTGTTCCAGTTCGGGCTGGCACCGGAAGACGAGGCAATGGCAGCCGCTCAGAGAGCGATCGGCGAAGGTCATACGCGCGCTGTCGCGCTCGTGCCGAACAACGAATGGGGACGACGCCTGCTGACGAGTTTCGCGACCGAATTCGAAGGCCTCGGCGGCACGCTCCTCGATTACACGAGCTATACGCCGGGTAAGCAGGATTTCTCGCCCGAAATCGAGGACCTCATGGCACTTACGGGAAGCGTGCGCCGGTATCAGCGCATGCGAGCGAACATCGGAGGGCCACTGCAATTCGATCCGCGCCGTCGCCAGGACGTCGAGTTCATCTTTCTTGCCGCCGATGCATCCGCCGGCAGACTCCTGAAGTCGCAGCTGAAGTTTCACTACTCCGGCGACATCCCCGTCTACGCGACCTCGAGAATCTACGCGATGGACGGACGCTCGAATGCCGACCTCAATGGCATCCGTTTTTCCGATACGCCCTGGGTCATTGCGCCCAGAGGTTGGATCGAGGCATTGCCGGAAATGTACGCCGAGTACTGGCCTGCGCAGAAACGGCAGGGGCGTCTCCACGCACTGGGCTACGACGCTTACAACCTCGTTGCCGAACTCTATGCCGACAACGGCAGCATGATGGGCGAGATCGAAGGCGCAACCGGCGACCTGTTCCTGGACCAGGAAGGCAAGGTGCACCGCAAGCCGGCGTGGGCCGAATTCCGCAGCGGTCAGCCCGAGGCGTTACCGCAGCTCGAGAAGGAAACGCCCGGTGGACCCATTCAGTTCCTCGACGTGCCGCCCGAGCCCGAGGAAGAACTGCCGCCATGGCTAGAGGACGTACAGCAACTCTAGGACGACAGGCTGAGCAGTTCGCGAAACAATTCCTGAGCGGACGCGGCTTACGACTCGTCGCCGAAAATTACCGCTGCCGTATGGGCGAGATCGATCTCGTCATGGCCGATGGCTCGCAGCTCGTGTTTGTCGAAGTCAGGTACCGATCGTCGCGGCGGCTATCGAATGCAAGACACACGGTGGATCGACACAAGCGTCGCAAGCTGATTCGAACCGCCGCGGTGTTTCTTGCGTCGAGCCCCAGCTACGCGAATTGTGTGGTGCGATTCGACGTTGTCGGCATCGATCGGGATGCGGACGGTGCACGCAGCGTTCACTGGGTACGCGACGCGTTTCGCCCTACGGATGCCGCATTGTGAGACGGTGCTTGCTACACTCCGACGTGCTTGTTGTCCAGGAGCGAAGATGGACCCAGTAACACGCGTACGCGAACATTTTGCCGAGAGTATCGCGACCAAGGAGAACGCGGTTGGCGTGATCAGCGACAGCATCGCCGCGGCAGGCGACCTGATGGCGCGTTCTCTCCTCGACGACGGCAAGATCCTGAGCTGCGGCAACGGCGGTTCCGCAGCCGATTCGCAGCATTTCTCGTCGGAGTTACTGAACCGCTTCGAGATGGAGCGGCCGGGCTTGCCGGCAATGGCGCTCACGACCGACAGCTCGACGCTGACGTCGATCAGCAATGACTACGCCTACGACGAAATCTTCAGCAAACAGGTGCGCGCCCTGGGCAAAGCCCAGGACGTACTGCTCGGCATTTCGACATCGGGCAACTCCGAGAACGTCATTCGCGCGATCTCGGCTGCGCATGAGCGGGGCATGAAGGTCGTTGCGTTGACGGGGCGCGACGGCGGCCGCATGGCGGACCTGTGCGCTCCCAACGACGTGGAGATTCGTGTACCGGCTACCCGCACCGCCCGCATCCAGGAAGTGCACCTGGTGGTCATTCACTGCCTGTGCGACCTGATCGACACGGCGCTGCTCGGCGGCGCCGGCTGAGATTCAGGAGCGGGATTACTTGACGATCTTGAGGTGCGGGCGTTGCCGCGGTTCGTCCGGAGGCGGCGCGGACGCGGATTCCGCGACCGGTTCCGAGTTCTCCGCGTCGTGCGAGAAAATCATGCCCTGGCCCGTTTCGCGCGCGTAGATACCCAGCACCGACCGCATCGGCACCACGACATCGAAAGGCACTCCGCTAAAGCGAGCCCGGAAACTCACGGTCTCGTTGCCCATGTGAAGATTATGTGCAGCGGAGTCGCTGATATTGAGGATGATCTTGCCGTTCTTGACGTGCTCGGCGGGCACGCTTACACCCTGCAGGGTCGCGTCGACGACAACGTGCGGTGTGTGCCCGTTGTCGCCCATCCATTCGTGCATGGCGCGAATCAGGTAGGGGCGTTTAGAGCGGGTCTTGGTCACTGTCGGGCAGGAAACGTTGTTATTTCCGGTAGCTTACCACTGTTCGACGCGCGACGGTGGGAGTAGACATAAGCTGAGCCGGTCGCGGTGAGACGCCGCTCCCACAGACCGGTCCTTCAGACCACCCAAGCTCTGAAGGACGACCGTGGGCGGGGAGTTCGTCGCCGGAAACAAAGCGCAGCGTTAGCCAAGCCATTCCGGTGAGGAATTACCGGTCCCCGCGGTCTTCATTCCGCTACATTCTCATTTCCTGCTCGAGCTCGGTCAGACTCTGCTGGAAAGACCGTCGAGCGAACACGCGTTTCATGTACTCCTCGATCGGCTCTGCTTCCGAACCCAGTTCGATTCCGTACACGGGTAGCCGCCACAGTAACGGCGCAATCGTGCAGTCGACGAGTGAGAATTCGTCGCTCAGGAAATACGTGCGGGCGCCGAACAGTTCCGTGCTCTGCAGGATGCTCTCCCGCAACAGCTTGCGCGACTTTGCGCTCAGCCGGCCGTCGCTGGTTGCTTCCGCCTCTTCGGCGAGCGAATACCAGTCCGTCTCGATGCGGAACAGGGCCAGGCGGAATTGCGCGCGCGTCACCGGGTCGACAGGCATCAGCGGCGGATGCGGGAACCGCTCGTCCAGATACTCGATGATGACGCGTGAGTCGTACAAGGTGAGGTCCCGGTCGACCAGCGTCGGTACCGTGTGGTACGGATTCAGGTCCATCAGGTCCTCGGGCAACTCGGCGCCCTGGACGTTGGCGATTTCGATATTGATGTTCTTTTCGGCAAGAACGAGCCGTGTCCGGTGACTGTGTATATCCGTCGGTCGGGAAAACAGAGTCATCACGGAACGGCGATTGGCGATAACGGCCATCATGCAGTCCCCATTCTATCTAATGGTTGTTATTTGACGTCTTTCCAGATCTCTTTCTTCAATGCAATCGAGAGAATCAGGAGGACGACGAGGAACATCAGCACCCAGACGCCGAGCGTGCGGCGATCGGCACGCATCGGTTCGGCGATGTAGGCCAGGAAGTTGACCGTATCGCGTACGAACGCGTCGAATTCCGCGTCGCTCAACGCGCCGTCCGAGAGATGTTTGAAACCGTCGAAATCCAACCGGGTGCTCTCGTTGCCGTCGGCATCCGTCTCCGTGTGCTCGACAAACATGGCCTTCTGCAGACCCTGCAGCTCCCATAGCACGTTCGGCATGCTCGTGCCGGCCAACACGGTATTGTTGACGCCGGTCGGGCTGGCGGGCTCGACATAGAAGCCCTTGAGGAAGCTGTAGATGTAGTCGGCGCCCTTGGCGCGCGCCATCAGCGACAGGTCTGGCGGGGCTTTGCCGAACCAGCGCTCGGCGTCGGCGGTCGGCATGGCCGCGTTGATCGTCTCGAACGTCTTCTGTGCGTTGAACATCAGGTTGTCGACGAGCTGTTCGTCCGACAGTTCGAGGTGCTTGCCGATCGTCGAGTACCTGACGTATTGCGCCGAATGGCAGCCCGCACAGTAATTCATGAAATTCCGCGCACCGCGCTGCAGTGAAGCGGTGTTGTTCGGATCGATATCCGCATGCTCGGTCGCCACGCTGCCGGCCGCGAACGACTGTGCACCCAGGAAACAGACACTCAGGACTGCAAGCCGCGTGACCATCTTGACCTTATCCATGGTAAACCACCCTGTCTGGCACGGGTTTCGTCTTGTCGATACTCGTGTAGTACGGCATCAGCAGGAAAAACAGGAAATACACGACGGAGAGGATCCTTGCCATCAAGACGTAAACGCCATCCGCGGGCTGCATGCCAAGCCAGCCGAGCCCGAGGAAGCTGATGACGAACAGAGTCAGCGCCGACTTGTACATCCAGCCGCGATAGCGAATGGACCGGACGCGCGACCTGTCGAGCCATGGCAGGAACAACGGCAATATGACGGACAAGCCGAACAATATGAAGCCGAGCAGCTTCGACGGCACCGCGCGCAGAATCGCGTAAAACGGAGTGAAGTACCAGACCGGTGCAATGTGTTCCGGCGTGGCGCTGAGGTTCGCCGGCTCGAAGTTTGCGTGCTCGAGGAAATAGCCGCCCATTTCGGGCGCAAAGAACACTACGGCCGAGAAGATCATCAGGAAAATAGTGATCGCAATGAGGTCCTTCGACGTGTGGTGCGGGTGAAACGGCACGCCGTCGACCGGTACGCCGTCGGGCCCCTTGTTTTCCTTGATCTCGACGCCATCCGGATTGTTCGAACCGACTTCGTGCAGGGCGACGATGTGCACGAACACGAGACCGATCAGCGCCAGCGGCAAGAGGATCACGTGCAGAGCGAAGAAACGATTCAGCGTGATATCGGATATCGAATAGTCGCCGCGAATGAATTCGACGATGCCGTCGCCGACCACCGGGATCGCGCCAAACAGCGAGATAATGACCTGGGCGCCCCAGTAGGACATCTGCCCCCACGGCAGCAGGTAACCCGCAAAAGCTTCTGCCATGAGCACCAGGAAAATCAGCATGCCAATGATCCAGATCAGCTCGCGGGGCTTCTTGTAAGAGCCGTACAACATCGCCCGGAACATGTGCAGGTAGACGACGACAAAGAAGAACGATGCGCCCGTCGAATGCATATAGCGAATCAGCCAGCCCCACTCCACATCGCGCATGATGTACTCGACCGACGCAAACGCTTCGGCAGAC
>JAAUYH010072787.1_pt1 | contig 12576 bp, 12 predicted proteins | sample 7278061 | NCBI WGS metagenome assembly JAAUYH01 (sample SAMN14350203, study PRJNA611818) | marine sediment metagenome | isolation source: surface marine sediment (0.6m) | place: French Polynesia: Moorea | collected 2018-08
ATGATCGTTACGCCGTTGCTGTTGATCTCGGACAGCAGGTCAAGCACGGACTCCGCCATGTGCGTGTCGAGGTTTCCGGTCGGTTCGTCTGCCAGCAAAAAGCGCGGCTCGCCCGCCAGGGCTCGAGCGATGGCGACGCGCTGCTGCTGGCCACCGGACAGCTGGGCCGGCTGATGCTTGAGGCGTGATGCGAGGCCCACCATGTCGAGGGATTCCTCGATACGACGCTTGCGTTCCGCCGCGTTCAGGCCGCGGTAGCGCAACGGCACGTCCACGTTGTCGAAAATATTCAGTTCGGGGATCAGGTTGAAGCTCTGGAAAATGAAACCGATCTTCTCGTTGCGTACGCGGGAGCGTTCACGATCGTTGAGCTTGGAGATGTCGCGGCCGTCCAGTTCATAGGTGCCGCTGGTCATTTCCTCGAGCAGGCCGGCGATGTTCAGGAATGTCGTCTTGCCGGATCCGGACGGACCGGTAACGGAGACGAACTCGCCTTCGTCGACGGTCAGCGAAAACTCGCGTAGCGCGTGCGTCTCGACCGTGTCTGTTCGGTAGATCTTGGAAACGTCTGTCATTTTCAGCATGTTCTGCTCCCTGTGCAGAGGGTCTAGTTGGTCAGGCGCACTCGTTCGGCGCTGCGGAATGGATCAAGGTTGGAAATTACGATCTGCTCGCCGGCGTCGAGTCCAGACACGATCTCGACGGCGCCGAGACTGCGAGCACCGGTCTCAATGGGCCTGCGGGTCGCGAGGCCGTCTTCGCCGATGACATACGCCACGCGACCGGCGCCGCTGTCGAGAAACTGGCCGCGCTGCACGAGCAGCACGTTGTCGTGACGAGCGAGCAGGATGCGTGCCTGCAAGCGCTGATTCTGGCGCAGGTTGACCGGCTGATTCTCGCCCACGAAGCGCAGGCGGGCCTTGACTTCGTTGTCGATGATCTCGGGTGACACTGCGACGATCTGCGCCGTGAAATTGCTGCCGCCGACGGAGACAATCGACTGCATGCCGACGGAGAGATCGTCGGCGTAGCCTTCGGGAACGCCTGCCTCGACCTCGAAGCGTGACAGGTCCACGACCGCCATCACAGGTGTGTCGCGAGTCACCGCGGCTTTCTGATCGACCAGCAGGTCGCCGACGATGCCGTTGACCGGCGAGTTGATGGACAGGTCATCCACCTGCCGCCTGAGGTCGTCGACAAGCAACCCTTGTCGATTGACATCGAATTCGCTGGCGCGCAATTCGAAGTCTAGTCGCTCCTCGAACAGCTCCGCGTCCGCGACGGCGTGCTGGTGCGCGAGCTCGGCGTTACGCAGATCGTCCTGCGCTTTTTCGTAGTCGATCCGGGGTATTACCCCTTTTTCGTTGGCCTGGTCGGCTCTGCGTTTCTCCCGCCGTGCAGCAACAAGCGCAACGTCGGCGAGGTCAGCCGCCTTGCGTTTCTCGAGCGCCTGCTGGCGAGATTCGATGCGCTGCCGTTCCAGTTCCATCTGGCGCTGTTCCAGCGTCGATTGGGCCTGCTGCCACTGGCTGGTCAGCTCGGGGCTGTCGACGGTCGCGACCACTTGTCCGGCCAGCACCTGCTCGCCGGCTTCGACGTTCAGCGTGATCGAGCCGGGCGCCGTGGCATACAGCGTCGGACTCACGGCGGCGACAACACGACCCTGGATCGAGATGTCGCGAACCAGGTCACCGCGGGTGACCGTCGCGACCCGCACGCGCTCGAGCGGAACGCTGATCGTTGCGTTCGCCCAGCGCTCAAACCACGGCGCGGCTATCCATGAGATGCCTATCAGAACAACGGCCGCGGCTGCGACCGAGAAATACAGTTTATTTTTGCCAGGCGGTTCAAGTCGAACGTCCTGGCCGGATGTGTCTGCGATTTTCAGCGCTCTTCCCCTTCCAAGTGCCAAACCACGAGCGTGTCCCAAGTCACGCCGTTTTTTAATTGTTAGGGGTTAGATGCGCGATATCGCGAAAAAGTTGTAAATCCGTTTATCGTCGATGGATATTTGCCGCTGCTGATCGTTTTCCTTTGAGACACCCGCGACTGGAGGATTGGGCCCATCTCAAGGCGCGGAGCCCCGTGAATACTCGCCTGCGCGGTTTCAATCGCGTCGGAACAGCACGTCGGCTCGCGTATACTGCCCGCCAGGTTGTCACGGAGCTCGCAGTGTCGCGTTGGCTGACCCTGTTCACACTGATTCTCGCCGGCGAAATGGTTTTTGGCCTGCCGTTCAACACGGCGCGTTTCTTTCGCCCGACGCTGCTCGAGGCGTTCAACTTCACAAATACGCAACTGGGCGATCTGTTCGCCGTGTACGGCATCACGGCGATGCTGTGCTATTTCCCCGGTGGTGCACTCGCGGATCGCTTCCAGGCCAGGACGCTCCTGAGCCTGTCACTCGTTGCCACCGCCAGCGGCGGATTCGTCATGATGAGCTTTCCGCAGGCCGAGACGATGGCGCTGCTGTACGCCTTCTGGGGTATCACCTCGGTTCTGCTGCTGTGGGGTGCGCTGATCCGGGCGACGCGCGAGTGGGGCGGCGCGCGTCAACAGGGCCAGGCATTCGGACTGCTCGAGGCCGGACGCGGGATCATGGCCGCAGCGGTCGCCTTCGTCGCGTTGAAGGTATTTGCGTGGAGTCTCGCCGGTGACGTCATCGATGATTCAAACCGGCTCGCCGCGTTTCGCAACGTGATCCTGGTCTATACGTTTGTGACACTCACCGTGGCGGCCATGGCATGGTTCTTCATTCCGACCAGCGACGGTTCGACATCATCCAGACCGAGCCCGCTGCTCGGCATGCGTCGCGTCGTCGGTCGACCGGTAATATGGGCCCAGGCGGGAATCATCATCGCCGCCTACTGTGGCTACAAGAGTGTGGACAACTATTCACTGTACGCCGTCCAGGTGTTGGGCTTCGATGAGCTTGAGGCTGCGGAGCTTTCGGCTATAGGTGCGTACATTCGGCCGGCCGGCGCGCTGGCCGCGGGGTTTTTCGCGGATCGCTTCAGTGCTCTGCGCTCCGTCGGGATTGCGTTTGTCCTGATGCTTATCGCCTACGTTGCCTTGTCAGTTGCAACGCCCGACTCAGCTGGCCTCACGCTGATTTTCATCAACCTGTTCATCAGCTACTTCGCGGTTTGCGGACTGCGTGGCGTGTATTTCGCGCTGCTGGAGGAGAATGAAACGCCGAAACAGATCACCGGTGCGGCCGTCGGTATGATCTCGTTGATCGGATTCACGCCCGAGATCTTCTTTCATCCGATCACGGGGCGCATACTGGATGCCGATCCGGGGGTCGTCGGGCATCAGAACTACTTTCTGTTTATGGTCGGGGTGGCCGTAATGGGCCTGTCTGCCACGCTGCTTCTTACCTGGCTCAGACGGCGCGGGGGGTTGTGGACGCAAGAGATCAGGCATGGGGCAGGGCGGCCCGCAGGCAAACTGGAGACAGAGTGATGAAGCAGAGAATTCCGTTCAAAGACCAACTGCAGAGAAACGCAGTCGCGATCATCAGCTTGTTCATCGCAGTGAGCGGCCTTTTCTACAACACGTGGCGGAACGAGCTCACCGAGGCAAACCAGAACCAGCGGACCGGTTGCTTCGAAGTGCTGCTGAAGCTCGGCGAGCTGGATCAGCTCGTTAACCACCTGCACTTCGACATGGACGACCGGCTAAGCGGCAATCAGCGGACCGGCTGGGCGCTGGTCCAGACGATCAATGACATCTCCACGATCATCGACGATCCTGTCGGGGACGCGGCGGCCGAGTTGAAGCAGGTCTGGAGCCAGCACGAGAAGGGTCTCGGCGAAAGCGACGCCAGCGTGGAGGCCATCAGAGGGGCGATTGATAACCTGCGTTCTGCGACCCAGGAGGTGCTCAAAGGGCTGACCTAGCCATCCGCGAGGCGCGGTCGACGGCCGATTGCTTCGAGACTCGGCCAGCAATCAGGCGATGCCGTGGGCTTCTGGAATGGCTGAGGGGCTGCCGGCCGGGAAGGCGGTCAATTCCGCCTCGCTGGCGCCCTCGCGATACCTGGCCAGCAGGTCTTCCGGGTCGAACTCGACGCCGACCGGGTTGCTGGCGAACGCGTTACTGCGCATGTAGTCGAAGGCCTCCTGAGAGTTGCAGGACTCCACCTGCAGCTCGATGCGATTGCCGTCCGGGTCCTGGTAGTACATCGATAACGTGAAGCCGTGATGGACAGGCCAGTAGGGCGTGACGCCCTGTTTCCTGAGCCGGGCATACGTCTCCAGCAGGTCCGCGGCCGTCGGGTAGGTGTACGCGATGTGGTTGAGGCCGATCTCACCGTGGCCGGAGTCCGCCGGCGTGTCAGGCTTGAGGATATCGAGGTTCGCGATGGCGAAGCGATGACTCTCGTCGTCGTAGGTCAGAAATGCGCGGGCGGCATCGCCGTGCACAATCTCCGCGCCGAAGACGTTCATGTACCAGGCCTTCATCTCCTCGAAGCGACGAGTCATGAAGACAACATGTGAAAAAGTGGGGGAGCTTGTCATCTCGGATTTTCCTTGTTGTTATTGTTGTTCCGGGCCACGCGCCGTGCCGCTGAGTCACTAACCCTTAAACGCTTCTCGATGCTGCTTGCCCGCATCTCCGATTTCATCCCAGGCGGCTTTGGAGTCAACGTAGATATGGTGGATCACCTTCAGGCCTTTTGCGCTGTCCGGGAGCAGTCCGGCCGGCACAAACATCCGCGAGTCGTCGTTCTTGCCCGGAAGCCGGGAGCCGCAGACGGAGCAGAACCAGTTTTGCCAGTCCGCGCCCGGCTTTCTCCAGGTCACAATCTTGTCTTCGCCTCGTGTCCATCGAAGCGCGTCGTTGTCGACGACGACAACAGCGATGCCGTTGCTGCCGGACGATCGACGACAGATCGAACAATGGCACACGTAGACGCCGGACAGTTCGGCGTCGATTTCGAATGCGACGGCGCCGCAGTTGCAGGCGGCTTCGATCAATACGTTCTCCAGACAATTGCCATGGCTATGACTCCGCACGTGGCCCGGGCTTAGTGCCTGCGAACTTGGCTCTGACCAGCAACTCGGCCAGCCGATGCCGGCCCAACAGCATCGGGATCGCGACAAGAACCTGGATGATCGAGGGCAAGCGCTGCGACATCGCCGTGTCTCCAGCCGCGTTGCTGATTGCTCCCATACCGGCTTCTGCCCGCATTGCGATGCTGGCCTCAACTCGAGCGATGTTGATGATGCCCCAGGTCAACAGGTACAAGCCAAGCAACGAGACACCGACCAGCATGAAATCCGAGGCATCGACGGTCGACGGCTCCTCGTCCGTCAGGCCGGGCAGTACGCGCTCTGCGTTGCGCCACAACCACCACGCGCACAAGGCCGGTATGACTACCGTCGAGAGTCCCAGCCATAGCGACACCGAACCCAGGATAGCGAACGCTGACAGGCTCGACATGCCGCCGGTGCCGAAATTGAACAGCGCGGGCAGGGTATAGGAAAGGCTCTGTATGGCTGTGACGACGAGGTAGATGCTGAACAGGCGGACCATCACGATGCCCATGGATTGTGCGGTCATTGCGCGCGCTCCTTACTTTTCTTCGGCGCCAGCGGCCGGAAAGTACGGCCTTTCGCGATCAGTGTAGCCGAAAAGTCTCCGTTTCCGCTCAAGGCCTCACTCGCGGCGGTCAGTCAGTATCCTCGACAGTTGCCAGTATCTTAGAGCTGCAATCGGACAGGGCACGTGAAGAATCGTTGTCTCTCGCGAACTCCCTCATCTGTTGGCAGACCGACTGCGCCAGCGAGAACGACTTCGACTCGATGGACAGAGTGATCTCGCCCGAAGGGCTCTTGGTATTCCGGTAGACGATCAAGTGCCGCCGCCCTTCGAATTCAACGGGCAGGGGCTCGGCGAAGTCGTTGTAGCGGGGTAAGGCTTCCGCGAAGTCGGTGTAAATCGGTACCGGCATCTCGAGGCTCAGGTCTTCGTTGAGTCGGGACAGAAAAGCAGGGACCTGCTCTACCGTCAACGTCATCGACACATCGTATTCCGACGGCGCGTCTTCCGTGCAGGCGCTCAGGCCGAATGCCAAAAACGTCGCAGATACCCTGGTGAGTGCTTTCAAGTGGCTTTTCTCATTGGCGCCGTCCGCCCATTGCCTGCCGACATCATACTCTGCGTATTGCGCCTTAGCGCTTGTTCGCGATCCAGCGGCCAACCATAATCGGCGTTTTCGGGGTCGGGAGGCCATTCGTGCGTATTTCTCTTCTGTTATTCACATTGTTCGTTCTTGCTGCCTGCGGGTCACCGTCGACCGATACGAGCAGTACTGCTGATGCGCCGGAAGTCGAGGAGCAGGCGGTTGCTTCGAATCCGCTGCAGACCGTGCTCGACGCCCAGCCGGATGAGGTCAAGGCGCGCTACCAGTATCGCCACCCGGAGGAGACGCTGGAGTTCTTCGGCATTGTGCCCGGCATGACGGTGCTCGAAGGTCTGCCAGGCCGCGGCTGGTATACGAAGTTGCTGCTGCAGTATCTCGGTCCCGACGGCACCGTGCTCGCCGCCAACTACAACCTGGAGATGTACCCGCTGTTCTCGTTCTTTACCGACGAGATGCTTGAACAGCAGGCGGCCTGGGCCGAAAACTGGCAGGAGTCTACGGCGGACTGGGGCGGTGACAACGGCGCATCGTCTGCCGCGTTTCACTTCGGTTCTATGCCGGAGGAGTTGGCGGGTACCGCGGACGCTGTCTTCTTTCCGCGCGTGCTGCACAACGCGGCGCGTTTCCAGAGTGAGCGTGAGGGAGACTACCTGACCGAGATCCTGGACGACGCGTATGCGGTGCTCAAGCCGGGCGGCGTACTCGGCGTGGTTCAACACGAAGCCCGTGAGGACAAGAGCGACGAGTGGGCAAACGGCAGCCGTGGCTACCTGAAGAAGCAGTTCGTCATCGACCGTATCGTAGCGGCCGGATTTGAGTTCGTCGCCGAATCGGATATCAACGAGAACCCGAATGACCAGCCGGGCGACGAGGATATCGTCTGGCGATTACCGCCCAGCTTGTCGACCAGCGGCGGCGATGAGGCGCTCAGTGATAGCTACAAGGCGATTGGCGAGTCCAACCGCATGACGTTGAAGTTTGTGAAGCCCGCAGAATCGGGCTAACCGCCGCCAAAAACCGACGCAAAAAAAGAGGCCTGGTGTTCAACCAGGCCTCTGCTTTTCTGAGTGCTTCAGGACTCGTGGATCGCTAGAAGTCCATGCGCAGGCCGAGGCGAATCGAACGACCCGGCAGCGGCGCAACGTCCTTCAGTGGCGACGTGTGCCGGCGAGCGTCTTCGTCGCCGAGGTTCAGGCCGCGCAGGTAGACGAGCATGTTCGGCTGGCCGAAGCGATAGCTGAGTTCCGCATCGACCATCGTGTAGCTGTCTGTCGGCAGTTCGTTCAGCGCGACTTTTTCCTGCTCCGAGTAGTTGACTACGCTGACGCTGGCATCGAACTGATCCTGTGCAAAGTGCAGGCTTGCGCCCAGGCGCATCGGCGTGATGCGTGGGAGGTAGTTGCCGTTATCTTCCTCGGCATGGACGAAATCACCGAAGACTCGAGCGTGCAGGTGGCGACCCTCGGTATTGATGATGTCGAACAGCGCCTCCGCCTCCAGGCCATACAACTCCGCATCCGACTGGCGGAAGTCGAAGACCTGGAATCCATCTTCTTCCTCGGCTGTCGGCGACAGCAGGATGTAATCGCTGACGTCGTTGTGGAACGCGGTCACGGCCCATGTGAAGCGGTCGTAGTCGCCACGCAGCGTCACGTCAATGTTGGTTGAAGTCTCTTTGTCGAGAACGCCGTTGCCCAGCGTAACGGAGCCACGCTCGAAACGCTCCACGGCCACGTGTGGACCGTTTGCGTAGAGTTCCGTCGAATTCGGATGCCTCTCGGTCAGCGCTAGGTTGGCGGACAGTACCAGCGTATCTGTCAGGTCGAACAGCGTGCCAACCGACGCACCAAATGCGGATTCGTCGTACTCCGGGAAGTCCGCCGTCGTAATGGTTTGATTCTCGAAACGAGCGCTGCCCTGCAGAACGAGGCGATCGGAGACCGTCCACTCCTGGAACGCGTAGATGCCGAGCTGCTCAGAGTCGCTGGGTGGAACAAACGCTTCTTCTCCAACCGCGTCGAAATCCAGTTCCTTGTAATGCAGTCCGACGGTGCCGGCGAGAACGTCAGATTCTTTCTGAAGGAGGTCTATCCGAATATCCGTACCTTCGTTCTGATAGACCGTGCCGACTTCCGCACCTTCGAATTCGGTGTGCTCATAGTCAGTGTGGGCCAGGCTCAGCCGCGCTGCATCGAAGAAACCACCGAGACCGAGCTGGCCGCGAACCTCGTAGCGAGTCTGTTCCAGGTCGATGCTGACGACCTCTTCCTCTTCCTCGCCGTGCTCCTCGCCATGGTCTTCGTCGCCGTGGTCCTCGTCATGGTCTTCGTCATGCTCCTCACCGTGTTCATGGCCGTGTCCGCCCGGGAGGCCGTAATTGGTCTCGTAGTTGCTGACGGAAAAGCCGAGGAAGTTGTCTCCGGAGCCTAAAAGGGAGAATCCGAACGCTGACGATTCCGTCTCGCTCGCGCTGTTCTCGATGAAACCTTCGTTTTCCTCTTCCTCGCCTTCTTCTCCCGCTTCTTCAGCTTCCATCTGGCGAAGGATCGCTGATTCCGCGAATCCGGGAATCTCGACGTCATCGGAGCTGCGTCGCATGAAATCGAAATGGCCGATAAAGGTTTCATCACCGAAGTCGATCTTCGCAGCCCCGGCGTTGGATCCGAGTGCGGAATCCGACGTAACAGAGACCGCGCCGCTGAAGTCCGACTCTAGCGGCGACGTGTGAATGCGCGAGTCGACTACGTTGACGATGCCTGCGGCTGCGCTGCTTCCGTAAATCAATGTCGCAGGTCCGCGAACGATCTCAACGTGATCGGCAAGCAGGTTGTCTATGGTAACGGCGTGGTCTTCGCTAAGCGCCGACACGTCCAGCGAATCCAGGCCGTTCGACAGAACCTGAACGCGCTCGCCTGCCTGACCACGGATGACTGGCCGCGACGCAACCGGGCCGAAATAGGTTGAGCTGACACCGAGTTCGTCGGCGATGGTCTCTCCGAGGCTGATGTCCTGGCTGCGCGCCAGATCATCGCCGGACAAAACGGTCGTTGGCTGCGTTAGCGCCTCAACGGTTTTGCCGAGAGGCAATGCGGTGACGACAATTTCGTCGACCTGTTCCTGCTCATCGTCCTGCGCAAGCGCCGGACCGGTAACCGCGACGAGTCCGCATACCGCGACCGCCGGGAATTTCTTAGATTTCATTTCTAACTCCAAAGACTGATTTCAAAAGTGCGTCTCCACGACGCAAGGCGAGAAATCAGATGATCGGAGGGGCGCGCACGGGCAGGCGGTAATCTGTTCTGCCGGAGAGAAATTCTTCGGGTTCTGCCGTCGTGCCCGTCCACCAGACGCTCTCTGCCAGCGGATCGCCGGGTACGGGCTTGCCTGCGCTCGAGCCGTCGAGGTGAATGCAGGTGACACAAGACTCGGTTTCTTCGACAGAACCGTGGTCGTGCTGGTGAGTGAGCTCAACAAGTTGGACACACGCGCCCACCAGCAGCAACAAAGTTGCCGCTCGAAAGCGAAGCGTGCGTCTCAGGGAATTCATACTGATAATCGGCTGGAGGTCGTTTTTGTTACATTATAACACGTTAGCTGTGCTTGGAAAGCCCGAGCTTGCGGGCATCGGGATGCACTACGCACATCTTTATTGGACCATTCTGGCTGGAAACAAGTTTCGGCCGGTAACATGAAACTTATAGCCGCTTTACTGTAGCCTCGGGAACTCGGGCTTAGGAGCGCACTCGGCAGGCATAATCTCGGTACTCGGAAAGGCTGTGAACGAATCGAAGACTCTGGGTTGCGAACTGTACGACTACGTAGAACTCGCCTGCATGTACCACTACAAACTCCGCGTTTGCACAACCGACGGGCAGTCTCTCGAGGGTACAGCTATGGACGCCCGCGCCGACGGCAACGGCAACGAGTTCATGGTGATGCGTTCGCCGGGTAGAGAGCTGCTCATTCGACTCGACGCCATAACGACAATGGAAACGCTCACCGAGGGTGCAGGCGTCGGCGAAGTTCGTTTCCGGTGAGGGTTACTGTGCCGTCAGCTGCAGTCCGATAATCAATGGATCATGATCGGACGATCGATACGGTGAATCGCCGTCGAACCAGGCGGGATCCCGATCGCCTTCGAGGTTGTAATCGACCAGGCGGGGCTCATCGGCGTTGACGTGCCAGTCCAGCGCGCCGGTGACCTGCGCTGCGAGGCTCTCGTTGGCAAGCGCATGGTCGAGCGCACCCGACTCGCCCCGGAATACGAATGAATAGCTCTCCGCGTTCTGCAGCGTCGCCGTCAGGTTGACGTAGCCGGCATCGGCGAGCGCCGTCAGCGGGTCTTCCATCGTGTACGCGTTGACGTCGCCGACGATCAGCACATCGCCATCGCCGCTGCCGGTCGGGTCCCCGGCAAGCCATTCACCCATGGCTTGTGCCGCCGCCGTCCTGGTCAGGTTGCAATTACCCTGACCGTCATTGCGGTTGGGATCACCGACGTCGTCACAATCCGAGCCTTTCGACTTCAGGTGATTGACCGCCATCGTGAACAACGCGTCGTTCGACAGCTGTCGAAAGGCCTGGGCGAGAACCGGGCGGTTCTTGCGATCGATGAAACGTGTGTCGACGGACTGGTCGAGTACGGCGAAGTCACCGCTCGGGGCAACGCTGCCCGGCTTGTAGATCAACCCGACCTTGATGGTGTCGCCACCGATGATCCCGGTGTCGATGTAATCGTAGTTCAGGCCTGCGTCCTCGAGTGCCCGGACCAACACCTCGAGCGACTCGTTCGCACTATTCTCGATTTCGATCAGGCCCACGATGTCGGCGTCAATCGCGACCAGGGTCGACACCGATTTGGCCAGCTGCCGCCGATATTCCTCCGGCGAGTCAGCGCCCCGGCAACCCGAGTCGCCGCCGGGGCCGCAGGTCGGATTGCCGTCGTCGATGCTCGAGAAGAAATTGAGCATGTTGACACTCGCGACCGTCAATGTACCACCGGGGTTCGGCGCCGACGGGCGTGGATTGGTGCGAGCGAACACCGGCATCTGTGTTGGCATCAGTCGCCAGGTCTGGGCGCCGGCGCCGCCGCTTCCACGGGAGTAGCGAAGTACGCCGGTCAGGTTCTTGACCTGGTCACCGACGCGCAACGGATTGTCCGGGCGCAGGTAGCGTACCGGCCGTACTGCCGAATCCCTGCGGCCATCGTCGAGGATGATCGTGCGCCTCGCGAGTTCGCGCCGATAGTCGGCATAGCCGTCGACGGACGGTGCGTTGCCGTTTGTGAACTGGAAGGCACGGCCGCCCTCGGTCAGCCTGACCGTGCCGAACTGGTCGAGGCCGAAGGTGTCGCTGACCGTCAGCGTATTCGTGAACTGGACCAGCATGCCTTCGAAACGTTCCAGGTCCGCGATGGGGTCTCCGTCGCTGTTCAGCACCGTGCCGACGGTGCTGAACAAAACGGCCGGCTGGATATCGCCGCGACCGACTACGCTGACCGAGTCGACGTGCAGCTGCGTTTCGCCGAAAAACTCCACGACCTCGCCGGTTACGCTGACGCTGTCGCCGACACTAACGTCGACGGCCGGACGGTCTCCGTCGAAGACAAAAATACCGTCCGATGAGTCGATGTCCGGGTCAGGCAGACCGGTGATGTAAAAGCCACCGAGGTTCGCCTGCTGGTCGGCATCGTTATCCTGGAAGTCGCCTGTCACGACTCCGCCAACGGTCACCGTCTGCCCCAACAACGGGCTGGCTGATCCCGAACCCTGTACCGCGCCAATCAAAATGGTGGCGTCCGGCGACGGTGTATCGCCCGGCGCATTATCGCTTCCGCCCGATGAACCACCGCAAGCGCTCGCGAGGCCGGCTGCCAGCAGACCAAGCAACGGCCTACGCATGGAGTTTCCTGCACAGGTCGACGAGGCCGGAAGCCAGCGAGTCAATCGACGACCGGTCCCGCTCGCTGAGAAGACCGCCGTCATCGTCGAACGCTTTGTGCGCAGCACTCAAAGCATGCTGCTTCGGCTGAACGACCACACCGAGGTTGTTCAGCAGAGCTCGCAGATGCACCAGCCCTCGCAAGCCCCCCAGGCCGCCACCCGATGCGCCCATGATCGCCGCGACCTTGTCCGTGTATGCCATCATTCGCGGCTCATCGCCATGCCTGCGCGACAACCAGTCGAGCGTGTTCTTCAGCAGCGGCGTGGGCAAGCCGTTGTACTCCGGCGAAGCGATCAGCAGTCCATCATGCTCACTGAACAGGTTCTTCAGCTCACTGACGGAATCGGGCTGGCCGTTCTCCGCCTCATCGTCCTGGTTGAACAGCGGCATCGGGAAATCGCGCAGGTTGATCAGCGTGACTTCCGCGCCAGCCGATCGTGCCGATTCGGCGGCCACCGTCACGAGGCGCTGGTTGAATGATG
>JAAUYH010078837.1_pt1 | contig 12571 bp, 3 predicted proteins | sample 7278061 | NCBI WGS metagenome assembly JAAUYH01 (sample SAMN14350203, study PRJNA611818) | marine sediment metagenome | isolation source: surface marine sediment (0.6m) | place: French Polynesia: Moorea | collected 2018-08
AAAGTTGTTCCGAAAATCAATAAATTTTACCATTTTCTCTGATAGCTTTCTACCAATAAATGGTTCAGACAAAAAATATCTCCTGTCAGAAGATATTTGCAACCACGTTTATCGAATATATTTGCGACTTTCTGAATAATTTGGTCCGTCTGTAACTTGAACCATGCCGCGGGTCATTAGGGTAAAATCTAAAGTCCCAGCAAACACTTTCGTGTGAGACTAAATCGTCTGGTACTGATATTGAAACGTTTTTGAACAAACGAGGCGCACGCAAAAAACAAAACATAAGATAATTCAATGGTATTGACAGATTTTTACCTCGAAGAAGAGTCAAAATGCGCGTACAAATAGACAAAACAATATCTCTACGTATTGTCTGCAATTTGTACACCAAAAATAACAGAATTAGTATCAAGGTGAAAACGTTCTGCTACACTTGCAAGATGTATCTCTGTACGGAACGAGGTGGTAATTCATTTTCATGCTGTGAGTAATGTCATATGTTCGATGAAATGTATCAATGAGTTGACTCTTTGAGAATGTGGGAAATGACCTCAAATTGTAGCTTCTTTGAGTTTTATTTTGGTTATTCCTTTCAATGAATCATTGCTCTCGTATTGTTCTACTCTGCACGGATTTACTTCGGGTATTCGAGTTTCTTCCCGTCAGACACGTCGGACTGAATGAACCGGTAGTCTGGATAGAGGCAGATCTGATTGTTGCGCAAGACGGACTGGATTAAAAACTTCGGATCTTTTTCTAAATTTTCATTCCCGGATTGATCCCAAACGGCGTGAATATAATACGCAACTTGAATGAACAATCCACCTACTCAAAAAATGATAAAATACCGTATCTAATTGAATACAATCCGTCCTTATGTACCATTCACTTGCATATGATCTATATAAATACTATTATAAATATTCTGTAACATCAGATACTCTCTCTGAAAGTATTTTTAGAAACACTAGTCTACAGAAATGATAGTTTGTTACTTTACTATAATTTTCTGCAATTAGCAGTTTAAATATCACGATTATGACATCTCAAATGAAAAACTGGAGCTGGGTAAATCAAGGCCTGAGGCAAAAACTTAGTAAATTTGTGGCATGGTAGATCAATCAAAAAACAATAGATGGCACAGAGCAATGCAAGGTTTTTTTGAAGTTTTATCTCCGGGCTAGTTAATCTAGTAGAATACTTTATTAGGACTGTAGAACTATCCTAAATATTGGAGCGTTCTAAAAACTGCACATTTGAAAGCGCTTCCGAAATATTGGAAGTATATTTTGAGTAGACATCCGGCGGAAACCCATCGAGATGCCGGGATGTCGTCTTGACTCGACGCCCACCTGACCTCGCCGCGACGGCGGAACATTTATTGGGTGACTAGAACTGATTGCCCTCCGAGAACTGGCAGGATTGTCGCTGAGTCGGATGACGCTCTCTAGCTACGTGTCGTACGTGGACAGGACAGCTACACGAGTGGATACGCGTCGGCGGTGGTTTTCTTCTTTTCTACGGACGATAGGTGCTGAGCTTGACGATGGGATGCGGGTTGGAAGTAAGCTGCCCGTCCGAGATGCCGGACGACTCTTTTATATCAAAGTCCCTCTGCATAAGAAGCGACACATTACAATAGGTAATTCTAAACATGGCAATACTAAAATTACTTAACTAGGTAAGGACAATTAATTAGCACATTATGACCTTTCAGATTTCGGAAGGTTCTACTGGACTCTAAGTCGAGGCATCCAAAGTACACAACAAAGCTCAAGTATAGAGAAGACTGACTGTTCACGAAAAACAATGTTGCAGAGTAATTTATTCAACTTTAAAAGATTCATATCCCTTACCGTAAAACATACAAAGAATTAAATTTTTGTATTCGCAAGAAATCCTATTATCAGTACGTATTTCAAAAGTAATCAATATTGAGAAATCAACTTTTTCAATTCCATTTACCTAGTGAGCACTGCTCATAAATCCTATTCAATTCTTTGTACTAACTTATTCAAAACAAAACTTTCGTTCATATGACTGAATTTCATCAAAATTTCTCATATCAACTCACCTGTTTCAGGAAAGTTGAAGTGTCACATGGTTGTACTTGAAATAATCATTTCACTTACTAGCAAACAATTAGAACATCATTCGAGGGATAGTAAGTATTTCAGTTCCTGTTATGAATACCTTATTTTATCTTGAGTTTGATGCAATCAGAACCTCGCACGCTATGAAATTGAACTATTAGTCCAAAACATGAAATTAGCCTTGAGTTTCTAACCTAGATGACATGGTCAGGGTCACAATCTTTATTCTCGTTGGCCATAGTTATGCAGTTTAAATTTAGTATGATAATTACATAAAAAATTCACAAATACAGTTCAACCAAACTTGAGTGTTAATTGTCATAGATAGTTCCTAGTTTGGTAAGATTACCTATTTCAGTGTGAATAAGCGTGTGAACTTGGTATATTCTCTCAATATGCGCAAGACTATAAAAGTAAGTGAAATTGATAGCCTACAATTTCAACATCTTCATTTCAAAGTCATTCGAAATTACAGTTAAGCATTGATTCACTGCTCATCAATAAAACCCCTCCTGCACAATATTGCAGTTGTGCACTAAATCAGAAGATACGGTGTGGAATCCCCGCATAAGAAATGATTTACACTGGTGTAAATCATAGGAACACAGAGATTACAGTAAGGTAGAATGTCGTTGATCATTCGTCGTAAATCTAAAAATGTCAGGACTTCCAAAGTAACAGCGTGACAGAGAAGAACAACTGACACATGAGAAAGTGTTGGACTTGATGAAATTAACAACACGGCAAATAGAGACACATCGAAGAGTCGGTGGTTGTGGTCCGATTTGGTTTGCAGATATAGTACAAGGACAGCGTAGTGCAGTACGGTGTGGTGCGGTGCAGTGCAGTGCAGTGCGATCCAGTCTAGTCCAACCCAGTGTCAAGAAACAAAGAAGCAGCGAGATTTTCAATACCGAATAGAATAGTGAGGATTGCCAACACTCATCAAGAAGCTGTAGCGCAGAAGCAGTAAGATATCTGTGTACTCTTTCTTAATTTCCGATTAACGTTTGTCGCACGTGTTCATTTCTGGCCTCGTGTCAAATATGATGGTAAGTAAATGTGGGACGGGAGCGTGTGCACATGAAATGAAATTGAAATTGCATTGACGGCGGTGAGTTAGTGAATGAGTTTCGATGAATTTCCGAGCATCCAGTTAGTTCTCTTGATATGGTGGTGGTAGTGGTGGTGGTGGTGGCGGCAATGGCAAGCACTGGTAATGATGGTAGTGGTACTGTCGGTAGTGATGATGGTTATTGTTCAACTGACGGTTTGCATCTACGCCTGATCATCCATTTGTCGTTACTAAATCTTCAATTCCACTTGCACCAATGCAACTTGATGCATAGTACCGCTATAGACTCACCGTTCTCTAGTTTTCAAAGAAGAAAATGATAGTGAAAGGAAATCAAGGTTCATCTAATAGGTCGGTACAGTACATCCTCCTCCCAAGTAACAATCCCCCCTCTCCATGATAAGAGAAAATTCGATTTGCTACCATTTCGAAAGTGAATCTAGTACAAGATTCTTAAACAGTTGCGAATGAAAATCTATAGTTTACAGGTCTAAGTGTGTGTCTGAAAGTCTAATAGCGCTCGCTCATTTGCACACTCACTTATCGCCACATAAAGGAGGTTGAGATAATTGGGAAAGCGAATCGAATTCAGAAATACTGTACTGTACTGTACCGTACTGTACTGTACTGCACGCGAAGGTTTGGACTTGTTTGTCTGTCACACTTGCAGCTTGTGTAGTCGTATTGGTAAATTTAGATTTTTTATTCAACAAGTGAAGAGAAATGCTGCGTTTCATAAAAATTATTAAAATTCAGAGATTCAAAAAGCATTGGCGATACAGCAGAACAACCAAAAAAAATTACAACTCCTTCACTGCGCGGGTGAAAGAGACTACACCGCAATTGCAGCGGGAAGCAGCGAAACGGCCCGCCGTGCACCCCGTTGACTTGCCGGCGAGCTGTTGCCGCGGAATGGAACTTCCAAAGGTACGCATTAACGCGCTTGCACTTCGCAATCTCGACTCTCTACCTTTCAAACAGCTTCGTGCATCGAGTGGGGCTGCACCGCCCACCCTTGCCGCTCGTGCGCGCTGGCTTGAACATGGGCTCGGAGCCGCTCAAGCTTTAACCGCTGCTGCCACCGCCGCCCTATCTGAAAGTGTACCCTCCGCTCTTGTTGCGCCCGTTCGTCACAATGGCACTAGTGCTAAAGATGGCGCTGCTCCAGCTATTTGGATCTTTGGTTCCAATTCCGACATAGCACAAGCGTGCGAACTTCTTGGTGATGCTTTCTCCGTGTCTGAAGAAGGCCTTTGGACTTCTCGCGGTCCTCGTGCCCAAACCGACGCGCTTTTCGAAGCCATATCACGTGCTATCTTCGCCGCTTTGGAAGCTGATGGCGCTTTTCGTGTTGGTTCCGATATTCTTGACCCGTCCTCTCATCTCATGTATCGATTCAAGCTCGTCCTCTCCTCTGCTGTGGTTCCCACTGTTGTGCTTCGTGTAGCTGTGTTCCAGTCTAGTTTGAGATATGTAGATGATGATGATACGAATAATGCGCTGGAACAGGACGCTAATTCTCCACTTCTTCCCGTTGTTGTTTCGCCCCTGGCTTTACGTGCTTCGCTGTCGAAAAGAAGGCTAGCTGGTGATGCGCTATCTGCTTCGGTGCTGGCAAGGTGGAAGGAAGCTGGACTTCTTCCTGCTGGTGCCCTTAAAGATTCCGCTGTGATATTCTTACGTTTGAATAATGGTATTGAAGTTCCTTTTCCTAGGGCCTGTGTGCTTACGGCTGTACGAAAAGAGTCTGGAAAATCCGACAAAATGCAAATTTCTAGTACGCCAACTCGCAACTCGTCCTTGAACATTCGTCGCGACCAAGAAGTCTTGTGGCGGTCTCGAAAACGGCCTCGTTCTCCGTCGGCTGTGCTCGAGGAACCCCAGGAGCAGCGGATGGAAAGCAAAATATCCGAGACTCCAGCAAAAACCGAGCCGCTCATCGCTGAGCCAAATCCTGTAATCGATGCTGCATCAAAAATTCCTGTTCTTTCTGCAACTTCCTTTAGCAATGCTCTCGCTGAAGCTGGAATGAACGGAATGAAGGATCCGACTCCTACCCTGTATCACCCGCTGGCTCGCACTCCAGCCCCGCCTCCTCCACTCGAACTTAGTACTGTTACCAACCCGAAACAAGAAGACAAGGCAATGAGTGATGGTACCACACTGAATCCTGCACCATCTCCAAGTTCTACCAATCCTGCACCGCCACCATTGGACACATCTAGTAGAGGAATTAATAATCGATCGATGAATCAAACGAACGAATTGGATGTCTTTGGTTTTAGTCAGGATGTTTCCTCTGGATTTGGCGCTGGAAATATGGATATGGGTGATGTTGGGTCGCTGGACGATGAAGTTAATATCGAGGAATTCTTTGGTGGTGGAAGTAGTGGCATGGACTCTGACCTATTCTGTACTCCACTAGACTCAAGTAGCAATCGCCTGGGTTCAGGGGAAGGAAATACGAATACGGATCAATCGAGAAATTCAAAGTCAACGGCGAAGTCGGCAACCTCGGTTGGAGGTGGCCGGAGTGCTGGGTTACAATCACCGAATAAGAACGAGCTGGGAGTACGTGCGAGAGGTATTGACAAGAAGAACTGCAAAACCATCTCGTCTACTGAAGTGTTGAATCAAGTGTTGTCTACAATTGCAGCGATTCCGTATACTACGAAGCGTCCTTCAGTTGCCGAACGTGAATCTACATTGAAAACTTTTTACGAAGAAGATATTACAAAGCGAGTTACTGATTCCATGTTCGGAAAATGTGCACCATCACAGCGGTACAATTGCAACGTAGTCTGTCCGGTCGATGGTCGTTATATGCCTTCATACACTCAATATGGAAGTGCAGAGGGTGTTAGAAACATGCTGAAGCGTGGAAGTCCGATGAGGATGAACCGGAAATCGCGACAGTATTATGTTCCTAAACGTCGACTGAACATGTACAACCTGCTATCGATGAAGAAGTCTTCTCCAGCCGAATTCGCGCGATTGGTCTCGTCTCGTTGCACTCTGTTAGAATCCTCTTCCGATGATGAATCTGACAGTGGGGGCGATGACGACCTCATGAATGTCGCTCCTGGGTTGAAGGACACTGATTCCGATGAAGTGAAGCTCAGGTCAGGTAACGTTGACGGTGACGCGCCATTAATGGGAAAGGATGCTATTGAAATTGCATCAGGTACCGATGCGTCGAAGGTTGCTCAGAATGTTGCGGTTGATTGTGCAAGCGCGTGTATGGTATTAATTGATGAATTTCAGCGTTCCTCTTTGTCTTCTACTCCGGCACCGTCGAGAAGTATGTCCCAGACGGGTTCGATTAGTAATGGAAGTGCAGCCGGAACATCAGTATCTACTGGGTTGTCTGCGTCGAATGGACTCGACGCTAAGTCCCCAGCATTTTCTACTGCCATTCACAGTGCATCTCCTAAGGTTTCTGCTTCGACCAATTCATACGCGCGATCTGCGCCTGCTCCCTACACGCATGGAGCCAGCCAAAGATGTGCGCAGAAGAAGGAGAAAGATGCGAATGCGTTCCTTGCTCTTTTACAAATGCAATGCTTGGGAGTTGAAGGACTGCAATTATTTGGATCACCAGATGACTCAGTGCGGACTAGTGACTCGGGTATGGAAATTGACAACTCCAGCTCTACTTCTCGTGGTCCTAGCAACTCGCCGATTCTTAAGGTGACCGATCCTAAGCCTGTGTCTACCGCTATTCTGCGACGGGCTCTTCATGGATTTTCACGAACAATTGAATCTTCAAAAGCACTTCGCAGCTATGCCATGATAACCGACGCACCGAATTCGAATGAAAATCTACAAGTTTCCGGCCCGTTGCACCTCGCCGATGTATATGGTGAGGGTTCCAGCGTTCGCACCCTCGGTGCACCCAAAGTGTGCATTGGGTATAGTAACGACTGGTTGGAAACCTCCGGAAGTATACTTCCTCTATGGGAAAAATCAGGTCTTGAGCCGTACAGCGAACGAAAAAATGTACAGTACACAATATTGGCTCCAAAACGCTCCGAAGAAGATGCCAAAGTATTCTTTCGGGATGTCTCTGCAGCCTATGAAGAATGTTCGTTTGGAACGCATACCCCACTGGTAGGAGACCTGATCACTCCAATTGCTATCACTCAATCGTCTATTAGATCTAAGAGCCAAAGCACCGAAAACAGCGAGCTGTCCCATGATGAATCTGCTATGGTGCATCAGTACAGCCTCACAATTGCAAGCCTCAGCAATAAGCTAACGGCTCTACGCAAGTCCTCAGCTTCTGCTAATAACTTTGTTGTTTACGTTGTCTCTCCCTTCCGAAGAGGTTCAGATGCAGCGAACGCTGCACTACTTCGAGCCGCTGCTCCAATATTGAACGCAGTGCCTGGAGCAGCATGTACCACCGCCAGCAATGGGCAGCTTAACCCACCTTCGTCCTCTGCCTGGCGTTCTCCGTCTCGCTTGGGTCAAGGGTTCTCATTGCACGTACGTATTATTCCATACGAGTCTATCGATCGCAGAATATCTAGCTGGATGAAAGCAGACATGGAAATTGGAGTTCCGTCAAGACCACAATTAGTTAAGGGATTGGCGTTCTCCGTTTATTCGTCTTTGCGTTCGAAGCGGCTTCGATGCAGTGTTCCAGGCGGAGACAAAGAAACATCAGGTAATGTATTTGGTTCTACGCTTGCTACGGACGACCAAATGTCACCGATGACCCCAGACTTTGTCGCAGACCCAGTTGCTTTGTCCATCACTCCTCATTCACCAACGGTGAGTCCGCACGGTCCAGTTTTCGAGGAAGGTGCAACACATCACCATCATGTGAGTAGTCATGGTGTGGCAATCGATCAAAGTTCCGCGCTATGTCCTTCATACCTACATGAACCAGCTGTGATTCTTGCGGGAGTAGGAACTCAATTAAGTGCACCTGGTGAAAGTGAAAATGCTTCATCAATGGTACTTCATCTCGCGTACGCGTTCTGCAAGGAAGCTTCACGATTTGTATTTGCATGGACGGATAGTCGCGGAGAAATGTTGGATATGGCAAGTGTTCCAGTTATTGGGAGTGGTGCTAATTCATCTAGAAGACGAGCATTTTGGTGTATGTGGTTAAGAGGACAAAGATGGAGACTGCCGTACGTAGAGTCTACCCATGTGACGATATCGAAACTGGGAGACATTATGGAGGGCGAAGTCGAAGACTGGGATGTCGTATTTTCTAAGATATTATACGGTTCGGTTTCTGCGAAATCAGATTCCACTGGAATAGTTCGACGATTTATCGATCCAGATAGCTACATAGATCATCCAACACCTGCAACACCGGCAACTACACAACATCACACGTCTGCATCAGGAACACCAGTACAACAACACCGAACAGAAGCGGCAGAGATGCAACCGCATGGAGTGAAATCATTAACGTTATGCACTATACGGGATGGGGCAGGTGATCGACTTTTGGTGGACGGATCAGTACAAGGTAGTCGACAAGACTTCCTATGTGTAGCGGAATCAGCAGTATACGGAGAGAAGTACGTGCAAGGAAAAGCACTCCTTGGATGTGCAGACGAAGATGGAGTTTCAGCAGTTGAAATCAACTTGATGCTCCACTACGGAGAATCGAACCGTATGCAATGCGATAAAACAGCAGCAGAAAAATGGGATGCGGAGAAGGCGTCGGAAATCGCGCAGGTGGTGGCAGAAAACTTTCATAGCCTGCGATTCGTGGGAGCTCCACCTTGCTGGCCGCAAGAGCGTTGGAGAAACAAGTTACCGCTACACGTTGAGCTTGTTCGAAACTTCAGACACACACTAAGAGGCGTCTTGTCTTCTCAAGTAGCACGCAGCACATTGAGATAGTAATGGTGTGTGCCTGATTCTGGGTTCGAACTCTTCCTGTAGTGTTATGGGATTATCAATAAAACTCACGATTTTGTACTTGTTTGCATGCAGAAACTTTCTTATGTTTTCTTAATTTGGGACAGACAGAATGATGAAGGGGATTCTTGCGAGCGAGCACAAGTCCTTGAGCTGTGCTCTAAAATCTTCCACAATCTTCATGCGAGCCCCCTCGCATCACAGCAATGCGTTTGCGTAAAACTGCAATGGCACCGTACTGTATTACTGTACTGTGCAGTACTGTACTGTAACCTTGTTTTGAGGTATGATTCGTTTTTCGAGCTGACGACGGTTGTTTCCCAAATTAGCGCTTCCTTCTACCAAACCTCTATGGGGAAACGACGCCGTGGTCCTTCACATACCAAGTCCCCAACGACCAAAAAGCCGCGTGATGCGTCACCGGCACGTGAAGTGAAGAATGTTGCTGAAGAGTTGCCGAGCCCTTCGAGTCAGAAAGACGATTCCGCGAACGATAGCGATGAATACCAATTTCATTCCATTCTGAGGAAAAGAGGAAAGAACACATCGACCACAGCTCGACGCAAATCGTCAGCAGCCAAACCTTCGAAAGAGGATATCGCTACCGCAACGTTGCCATCGCCAAACGAACCACCGCAGGTGGAATCGAAAGCATCAATGAAAAATCCTCAAGGTCGAGTGCATTATTCCTCACAATCTGAAGCCGAAACTTTTACTGATGATCCTGAAGCGTTGATACCTATGCTTGATGATGGAAGTATACTAAGTACTTGGCGTTATCCGAGCTCGAATGCGACCGAAATTCGTCGGGGTTCTATCGAAGACATCGATGTGGCGGTATTTCGAATTCAAGGAACTGGTGTGGCACTCGGTGGATGCGGCTGGATTCGTGTTCTCCGCGGAAATGCAAGTGTTCTTGGAGGAAGGCTAACCCCCGAATCAAATTCATTTTTTGTGGTGTCTGCCCCACTTGCCCCGTTTGCAGTCACTGTTGCTCCTGTCGAGCAAAAAGAGAACAAGAATGACGTGTCCGCGTGCAACGAAAGAGACTGGTTGAAGCAATTGAGTCCCAAATTTTTATCGACGATTTCCAAGGCGAAACTGAAATGCAAAAAAGACGAGTGTGTGGTGTTGTTTGCGGAACCGTGCGAAACCAAGGTTTTGGGTCGTCAAGCGAAATACGACCTACCACATAGTTGCCAATTTTATATGTATCGCTCGGGATTGCCGTCCTGTCCCGAAGGGTTGCCGGCGGTTCGTGGAATGATGTTGCTTGATAAGAATAACAAAGTGCCGTGCTTTACATTGTGGGAAGATTGGGACCGAGTCACACAGAGTATATCGCACTTTATTAAGACGGCGGGATGTGTGTCCGATATGCGATTGTTGATATGTGGTCCCAGCGGAACAGGCAAATCAGTTGGAGTTCGATGTATGTTGAATTATTTGTTGTTGTCGAATGCTGAAAAAGTGGTGCTAATCGATACAGATGTGGGGCAGCCCGAGATGAATATTCCAGGAGTGGTGGCGGCGCATGTTGTTGTACGCACTCGTCCCGGAGCGTCGGTGGCGTGGAATCGGGGTGTGCCAATTGCTGGTCGTTTTTTTGGAAACGTGACGCCTCGTGATGACCCTGCGTTTTATACACGTTGCGTCAAAGAGGTTATTAATGCTGGACGTCAGTACTCGCTTAGGGTTGGCTGCCCCCTCGTGGTCAATTCTGATGGGTGGGTTTCGGACACGGGGGCTGACTTGTTGAAAATGGTTACTCGCGAGGTCGCACCGTCCCATGTGGTTGCTTTCTCGTTTCCTGATACAGTGAAAAATGATGTCATTGCGGAAACACTCGGCGCGGTGCGTATGGACTGTGCATTCGAATTGATTTCACCACTCGCAGGACGAACGTCGTCCTATAGCGGAGCACTTGTAAGGGACCTTAGTATTGCTACATACTTCTCATACTCTCTCACCGCCGGTTGTGTCTATGAGGTGGCCATGGATGATGTGAGAGTGCACATCATTGGCGAATCTGTGCGTGATAACCCTCTTTTGTACTTGGCCCTCAACGGATGCGTGGTGGCATTGGGAGGAGCGTGTGGGAGGGGAAATAATGTGAACGTGCACGGCTTCGGAATCGTGCGCGGAGTTGATTCGACCAACGCGAAACTGTACATTTGCACACCGCTTCCGGAAGAGCAATTGGATGACTGTGATGTTTTGGTTGTGAGTGCGGGCGTTCAAGTTCCTCCGGCCCTATTTCTGGCATTGGCTGACCGAGCGGATTTCTGCATAAAGCCGCCGTATGTTGAGGCCAACGTAGTGGCGACAGGTGGCCAAATTCGGAGTAGACAGAACTTACCCAGGAAAGCCGCCCACGCTTAGGGTCTGTACGCTACGTTGACTGTAAATTTTGTTGGCTCAATTGTCACACTTGTTTGGGACAAAACGACACTTGCTTTCGTGATCTACTGACTGACTTTTCTGACTGACATCAATAATCATTCGAAAGTATCCTCCAATACGCTCTAGTGCACTAAATGCGTGACGTAACTGAATTTCTCTATAGGGTACTAATTTTCGGTGCTTCTTTCCTCTACGAAATAGCTTGCAACATTGCTTACATACAGCTAGCAATTTCTTTGTTCCAGCACATATGTCTGTGACATGTGTACAATATTTGACCTCTGTCAGGCATAAGGTATAACAAAGATACTGTATTGTTTTTCTAAGTGTAAATCTATGACTGTAAACGAACAGCTCATTTTCTCTGTCTTCGAGAAGGATTAAAAACCGAATAAAGCATGTTCTTTCATTTGTGAATCATTTTAAAGACAGTCATGATTGTGAAGGATCGCTACATACCAGAATCATAACACGTACACAAACCTTACTGTCTTCTTCGAATGAGAATCTAAAAGTGATGGTTCCTTGTCGATTAAGAGATATCCTGATAGTTTCTTTCAATAACTTTGAACTTTTTGTCACGAGGGATTTCAGAAAATAGAGTTACTATCGTTGGGTTGTTTCGATTGTAACAGGAGAATATGAGGTGCAGATAAACCTACTGGTAATCCGATCCCTTGCCGTATGAATTCCTACCTCTGAGATTGTATGAATACAGTATATCTCGACTTCAGTAATGTGTGCAGTACTGTGCAGTACTGTTTCAAAGAGGAAGCATACAGTTAATTCTACATCAGTGACGGTCATTCCACATCTTATTCACGGAGTATGAAATATCGCAATATCCCGTTCATCACCCAATAAGCATTCAAAAATCAATAACTTTATTGCAAAAAAATGCTGAGCTAGTTACGAACCTAACAGTGATTTGGAAAATAGGAATTTTAAAAAAATCAATCATATGTTTGATTAACAAAAACCAAATGTCTCATCCTATGTAAATCATGAACTTTGTAAGAGAAAATACATGACACGAATAAACATTTAACGATTAGAACAAGAGATATACTTGGATTAAGAATATTTGTCTTCGGTATACTAACGGAACATA
>JAAUYH010087057.1_pt1 | contig 12570 bp, 8 predicted proteins | sample 7278061 | NCBI WGS metagenome assembly JAAUYH01 (sample SAMN14350203, study PRJNA611818) | marine sediment metagenome | isolation source: surface marine sediment (0.6m) | place: French Polynesia: Moorea | collected 2018-08
GTATTTCTCGACCCGCATCTGGAGCGCGCCGGGCACGCTGGCGAACTACGCACTGATCGGCTGGTTTCTCGGCCTGCAGAACGCGCGCGTGCCGCTAATCATCTTCCTGACGATCAACGTCACGAACATCGTTCTCGACCTCGTCTTCGTCGTCGGACTCGGCATGAAGGTCGACGGCGTCGCCCTGGCGTCCGTGATCGCCGAGTACACGGGACTGCTCGTGGGCGGCAGTTTTGCCCTGCAGGCGCTGCGCCGCCAGGGTGGGCACTGGGTGCTCGACCGGCTGACCAACGTTTCCGAGTACCGGGCATTCTTCGGCGTCAACGCGAACCTGTTCGTGCGTACGATTGCGCTCATTTTCGCATTTGGCTTCATCACCGCCGTCGGCGCGCGCCTCGGCAGCCTGATCCTCGCTGCGAACGCCGTTCTCATGAACCTGCAGCACCTGACCTCGTTCGGGCTCGACGGCATTGCCCATGCCGCCGAGGCCATGGTCGGCAAAGCCGTTGGCCAGCGGCGCAAGGAAGCGCTGCAACGCGCCGTGCAGCTGTCGTTGAAATGGTCGCTGATATTCGCGGCAGGATACACGCTGGCATTTGCCCTGTTCGGCGGGGTGGTCGTACGTGTTCTGACCGACCTGCCGGACGTGCGCAGCACGGCGATGACCTACCTGCCGTGGCTCGTGATTTCACCGCTCGTGTCGGTGTGGTCGTTCCTTTACGACGGTGTGTTCGTCGGTGCGACGCGCGCTCGCGAAATGCGCGACATCATGCTGATTTCGACGTTCGCGGTATTCCTGCCGTCCTGGTACGTGCTGCAGCCATTGGGCAATCACGGCCTCTGGATGGCGTTCACGATATTCATGGCATCGCGCGGCGTCGGTATGCACATCTACTATCGGCGCCGGGTTCTGCCGGCTGCCTAGCGCCTGCCGACACTAGTCGAGGAACTCGACCAGCCCGGTTTCGAGGGAATAGCAGGCGCCGACGATCCGCAGGTCCTGGCGGTCGACCAGCGACACGATGGTCGGGGAGCCTTGCCGGAGTTCGTCGACGACATGCCGCACGTTGGCGCGCACGGCTTTCTCGACGAGTTCGGCCGCATCGCCGCCCTCGTGCTGCTCCAGTACGGGCGCAACCGCCGGCCGGATCCGGTCGACGATGAACCCGAGGTTGGGTGACGGCTCGGCCGACGGCTGCTGCAGTTCATTCACGGTCGACGCAATTGCACCGCAGCGCGAATGCCCTAGCACGACGACGAGACGGGTTCCGAGTTTCGAGGCGGCGTACTCGATACTGCCGATCTGCGTCCTGGCGGCGACATTGCCGGCGACTCGAACCACGAAGAGGTCACCCGGGCCCTGGTCAAACACGAGTTCGACCGGCACGCGCGAATCGGAGCAGCCGAGGATGACGGCGAACGGCTGCTGACCGTCTACCGTCGCGGCCCGGCGCGCCTGCGTGTGCGCGGGGTCGCAAGAACTCGTGGCGTTGGCGTACCTGAGGTTGCCCTCACGCAGTCGATCAAGTGCTTCGGATTCCGGGATCATCGCCATATGGTAAACGAGAATGGGCCTGACACTGACGTTTCACGATGCGCTCGGCCCAGACATAGGAAAACACGCCGGTCACGATGTTCGCGATCGCGTAGGCAGCGAAAATGCCGATGACGTCAAAGTAGCGCGCCGCGACGATGGCGAGCGGTACGTACAGCACCGCGATTCGCATCAGGCTCACGATGACGCCCGGCATGGGTTTGCCGAGACCATTGAACGCGGCGTTCATGACCATCACCATGCCGTAGGTACCGTAGCTGATCGGTGCGATCAGCAGGAACAGGCGTGTTACCTGAATGACCTCCGCGTTGTCGCTGAACAGGGTCGGCAATGCGCTCGACACCAGCGCCAGCAATACCGCGATGACCAGGCCGCTGACGACGCAGAACCCGGCGCAGAGCCTCAGCGACAGGTGAATACGATCTTCCTTGCCGGCCGTGAGATTCTGGCCGACGAATGGGCCGATCACCGACGACATCGCATAGTAGATCACCAGCACGAGCGATTCGACGCGGCTGGCGACACCGAAGCCGGCAACGGCCTCCGGGCCGAAGCGCGCGATCATCGCCGTGATGACCGCCGCGCCAATCGGCACGATCATGTTGGTACCGGCGGCAGGTAATCCGACATGCAGGATGTCGGCCCACGAGGTGCGAATCTCGTCGAACTTCGGCAGCTTGAAGCTGACCATGTCGAGCCGCCGTGAGAGCATGTACAGGCTGGCGACGAAGATTGCGCCGCGTGCCAGCAGGCCCGCCATTGCGGCACCATTGAGACCCATCGCCGGAATCGGGCCCAGGCCGAAAATCAGGATCGGATCGAGCGCTACGTTGAGGATCGCCCCGAAGATCATCATCTTGCTCGGCAGACGCGTGTCACCCGTTGCACGCATCGTGCTCATACCCACCATGCCGACGACGACGAACGGCACGCCGACGTAGAGAATCGTCATGAAACTCTCAAGCATCGGCAGCATGTCTTCCGGCGCACCGAGCAAGCGGAACAGGGGACGTATCGTGGCAATACCGATCGCGCAGATTACGATCGTAATCAGGAACGAGAGGATCAGGCTGTCGGTAGCGAGCCGCTTGGTGCGCCGGTGGTTGCCCGAGCCGATCGCGCGCGCGACGACCGAGGACGTACCGGCGCCGAGGCCGATCGCCACGCTCGTGACGATCATGAGAATCGGGAAACCGAATCCGTACGCCGCGAGCTCGCGGTCACCGACCCGGCCGATGAACCAGGTATCGATGAACGCCTGGCCCATCATCGTTGCGATTCCGAGCAGCATCGGCACGGTCATGTCGACCAGATGTCGGCCGACCGAACCTTCGGTGAGCCGGGCTTTTTGAGAATCCACGCGCTACTATAAATCAATGAAGATCGACAGCGAAGTGATCATCGACGCCGACCGGGAGACCGTCTGGGCTGCCTTCGACGATGCCAAAAACATGTCGAAATGGCAGCCCACGCTAACGGCATTCAACCACAAGTCGGGCCCGAAAGGAGAGCCGGGCTCGGTCGCGGAACTCGTTTACGACGAAAACGGTCGCGAGATCGTGCTGATCGAACGCCTCACCGAGAAGCGCAAGCCGGACTTCATGGCCGGAACGTACGAGAGCAAGTGGAGCAAGGCGCTGATCGTCAACCACTTCGAAGTCGTCGGCGAAAGCCAGACTCGCTGGAAATCGTATGCGAATCACAATTTCACGGGGCTCATGCGATTCTTCGCGGTCTTCGTTCGCAATTCGATCTGCAAACGCATGGAAGACGATATGCAGCGCTTCAAGCTCATGGTCGAAACCGAGGCAGCCGGTTCCTGACGATGGGCTGGAAAAAACTCGGCGGCAAGACCGTATTCGAAAACCCGTGGATGGAAGTGCGCGTCGATCACGTCGTCAACCCGGGCGGCGGCGAAAACCAGTACGCCTGGATCCACTTCCGCAATCGTGCCGTGGCCATCGTGCCCCTCGACGACGACGGCAATACCTGGCTCGTCGGACAGCAGCGCTACACGTTGGGCGAGTACCACTGGGAATTGCCGATGGGCGGCGCTCCGCTCGACGAGAAGCCACTGGATGCCGCAAAGCGGGAGCTGCGCGAGGAAACCGGATTGACGGCTGGCGACTGGCAGGAACTCATGACGCTGCACATCAGCAACTCGATCACGGATGAGGTCGGCAAAGTCTATATCGCCCGGAACCTGACCCAGGGCGAGACCGAGTTCGAGCAGACCGAGGACCTGGCTATCCGCAAGCTGCCTTTCCCGGAGGCACTCGAGCTCGTCATGAACGGCGAGATCACCGATGCCGTAAGTGTGGCCTCGATCCTGCGCGTCGCGGCCGTTTATGGCACATTGACGGGCTCAGCCGCAGGAGCGTGAATGGCCAAACGAATAGCAATCGTCGAGGACGAAGCCGCCATCCGGGAAAACTACGTCGCCGCGTTCGAGCGCGAGGGTTACCTGGTCGACAGCTTCGAGTCGCGTGAGCCTGCGTTACAGGCGTTCGATACACGCTTGCCGGATCTCGTCGTCATCGACATCAACCTGAAGGACGACGTCGAAGGCGGCTTCGAGCTGTGCCGTGCATTGCGCTCACGATCGGCGGAGTTGCCGATCATCTTCCTGACCGCTCGCGACAGCGAGTTTGATGCGGTGAGCGGCTTGCGACTCGGCGCCGACGATTACCTTACGAAGGACATCAGCCTGCCTCACCTGATGGCTCGAGTCGCCGCGTTGTTCCGGCGACTCGACGCGTTACGAGAACCGGAGGGCAAGGGAAGCCGCATCGTGCGCGGCGAACTCGAGATCGATACCGACCGCATGACCGTGCAGTGGCGTAACCAGCCCGTCGGCCTGACGCTGACCGAGTTCTGGCTCGTGCACGCCATGGCGCGCTACCCGGGCCACGTCAAGAACCGCCAGCAGCTCATGGATGCGGCGCAGGCCGTACTCGACGACAACACGATTACCTCGCACATCAAACGCATACGCCGCAAGTTTGCCGCGATCGACACCGACTTCAATGCGATCGAAACGGTATATGGCATGGGGTATCGCTGGCTCGGCGACTGAACGAGTCCGCGGATGAATCTGAAGCGGCAGCTACTCCTCGTCAGCCTGCTCGCTCTGATGCTGCCCTGGGCCGGGTGCGAATTTATTCGCGAAACGGAATCCGCCCTGCGCGCCAGCCAGCAGCAGATGCTGACGCCGACGGCTCGCGCCATCGCCGATTCGATGGCGCAGTACGCGGAGGAGTTTCCGGCACCCCTGGCCCCGGGTACCGTATTCAGTGACCAGTTGTTCGGCCATTTACTCGAAACCCGGCCGCGGATCGACGGTTACTTCGACGACTGGTCCATCGATGAGCGCTCCCTGCGGAGCATGCGCGGCAGCGACGGGCCGATACGTTTCGCGGTCGGAACTCATGGCCAGTCGCTTTACCTGTACGCCGAGATCACCGATCGCAATGTCGTCTTTGCGTCGAACCAGCCACCGGCGCTCGGCGGACCGCATACCGACGCGGTGACGCTGGTCAGTACGTCGCCGCCCTACCTGCGAGAGCGATTCGAGTTTACCGCAGAGGCCCCCGGCCAAATTCTCGCCTACGCACGCACTGCAGACCCCGCCGCGCCGGAACCCTCGATCATCGCGCACTGGCAGGACGTCCCCGGCGGTTATCACCTCGAGGCACGAATACCGCTGGTGAGGCTCGGCACGCACCTGGGTGTCGTGGTTCGCAATACGGGCAGCCCCGACAACGCAGGCGCGTTGAGCGCGAGCTATACGGCACGTGACCCGGGCACATTCGTCACGGCCCTGCCGGAGCTGACGGCGACGGCGGAATTGCGTGTCGATCCGGGCATGCGGCTCACGATCACCGACAGGTCGGGCTGGCGCATTGCAAGCGCCGGCGAGCTTGCGGAGATGACACCGCTCGCCCAGCCGAGCGGCCTGTCCCGGTTCGCGTACGGCGCGCTGGTCGAGGCCGGAGAGGATGCCGCCCTTGCCGATCCGGATCCCGGCGGCCGGGAGCAGCAATCCTACGTGGCCGCGGCACTGCGCGGGACCGCCGCCGCAAGCTGGTTCCGGAGCGGCGAGGACGGCAGGGCAATCGTCGCCGTCGCCGCTCCTGTCATGAGCGGCAACAATGTCATCGGCGCAGTCATCCTGCAGCAGGGTACCGAAGCTATCCTGAGCCTTACCAACCAGGGCCTTGCCCGGCTGATCAACGTCACCGTGTTCGCGATGCTCATAGTGGCGGCGGGATTGCTCGGCTACGCGACCTGGCTGTCGCGGCGTATCCGCCGGCTGAGCGTTGCTGCGGAACAGGCGCTCGAAGGCGACGACTTGCGGCGCGCGTTGCCGAGCGCTGCGGCCGGCGACGAAATCGGCGACCTGTCGCGCAGTTTCTCCAATGTTCTGCGCCAGCTCGGCGACTACAACGAGTACCTGCGGACACTCGCGTCGAAACTCTCGCACGAGTTGCGCACGCCGCTGGCAATCGTCACGTCGTCGCTCGAGAATCTCGAGCACGAGGATTTGAACGAGACGTCAGCCGGTTATACCGCTCGTGCCCGCGATGGCGCCGACCGCCTGCGCCGGATATTGAGTGCAATGAGCGAGGCCAGTCGCGTCGAAGAGCTCATGGCGAACGCCGAACCGGAGACCTTCGACCTTCTCGCCGTACTGCAATCGACGACACGCGCCTACAAGGATGCGTATGCTGATCGCAGCATCGAGCTGCTGGCGCCGGTCATCGCCGCTCCCATGCGCGGTGCACCGGAGTTGCTGATCCAGATGCTCGACAAGCTCGTCGACAACGCCGTCGGCTTCAGCGAGTCGGGAGACACGATTCAGATCGGACTCACGAGCACTACGGAAACCTACGAGCTGAGCGTAACCAATCCCGGACCGCCACTACCGGATAAAATGCGGACCCAGTTGTTCGATTCGATGGTATCGATCCGGCAGGGCGGCGACGACAAGCATCTCGGGCTGGGACTCTATGTCGCGAGACTGATCGCCGAAGGACACGAGGGCGGGATAATGGCGGATAACGTGGAGGGCGGTGTCCGCTTCGCCGTCAAATTACCGAAGCCGGAGAACGACCATGTCGAATGAGGGCGGCCACGGACCGATCACGCACGCATGAACTTGCGTTCGGACAACAGGCGCTTTTCTTCCTTCATGTGCCGGCGTGTCGCCTCGAAAACGGACATGCCGCGTTTCGGTTTGCCGTTCTCCGCGAGCTCGTGGAACTGCGTATAGAACCAGAACATCGTCGAGAAGATGGCGACGACCTTGATGACGGGGATCTTCGCGAGAAACGACATCCAGCCCGGCAACAGTGACAGCTCGTCTTCGTAGCGCTGCAGCTCGTCGGCGCCCGCCAGCAATTGGGCAGGGGCATCGGTGTCGACGCACATCGGCCTGCCCAATCCAACCAGGTCGGCGGCCCCGGATTCGATCGCCTGTTCCATTGCCGAGCGCCGGCGAAACCCGCCGGTGACGAGCAGTGGAACCGACACGACCTCCTGCATCGCTTTCGCAAAGTCGACGAAATAGGCTTCGCGAATCCGGGTGGTCTGTTTTACGTTCTGTTGTTCGGGCTCTTCGAGGCCGTCGATGTTGAGGAGCTTCGGTTGCTCGTAAGTGCCACCGGAAATCTCGATCAGGTCGATCCCCGCTTTTTCAAGCCATTGCACGACCTGCAGGCTGTCGTCGAAATCAAAACCACCCTTCTGAAAGTCTGCGCTGTTGAGCTTGACGGCAACCGGAAAATCGGCGCCGACGCGCTCGCGAATTGCGGTCAGCACCTCGAGCAGCAGCCGCGCACGATTCTCGAGCGAGCCGCCATATCGATCGTCGCGCCGATTGCTGCGCGGACTCAGGAACTGCGGGATCAGGTAGCCGTGCGCACCGTGGATCTGAACGCCGGTGAAACCAGCCTCCTTGCAGGCCGCGGCGGCGATGGCGAAGCGTTCGGCGATATCCTCGATCTCCGCAGTGTCGAGCGCGACCGGCGACCCGAACTGCCCGCCCGGTACCTCGAGCGGTACTGCTGACGGCGCCTTCGGGTGCGCATTCACGACCTTCGGTGTCTGCCGCCCGGCAAAACTGATCTGCGCCCAGAAGTGGTTGCCGCCGCGCGTTGCGACTTTCGCCCAACTGGCCAGGGCCGTGCGCAGCTCGTCGTCCGGCTCCCCGTCGATGATTACGTTGCCCGGACGTTCCAGGTGATCGCGATCGATCTGGATGTTGCCGCTGATGAGCAGGCCGGACCCGCCGTCGCTCCAGAGTCCGTAAAGGTTTTCGAGCTTGCGCGTCGGCACGCCTGCCGCTGTCGCCAGCCCCTCGGTCATCGCCGACTTGACGATCCGGTTGGGAATCACCGCCCCGCAAGGCAGCTCGACAGGCTGTGCGAGTACCTCAGACACCGAGATACGATGCGATACCCACGGCGGCCTCGCGTCCCTCGAAGACCGCGGTTACGACGAGGTCCGAGCCTCTTACCATGTCGCCGCCGGCGAAAACTTTCGGGTTGGTGGTCTGGAATTTGTACTCGCCCAGCGTGGACACGCGGATTCTGCCGCTCGGCAGCGTCTGGATGCCGTGCTCCTCGAACCACGGCGCCGGGCTCGGCCGAAAGCCGAATGCAATGAGCACGGCCTCCGCCGGCAGGATCTCCTCCGTACCGGGAACAGGTTCCGGACGGCGCCGGCCGTCCGACCCTGGTTCGCCCAGCTTCGTCTCGATGACCTTGACGCCCGTGACCGTGTCGTTGCCGACGATCTCGAGCGGCTGGCGGTTGAACATGAAGCGAATGCCCTCTTCCTTGCTGTTCGCGACTTCGCGGCGAGAGCCTGGCATGTTTTCCTCGTCGCGCCGGTAGGCGCAGGTCACGCTCGTCGCGCCCTGGCGAATCGCCGTACGATTGCAGTCCATGCCGGTATCACCGCCGCCCAGCACGACCACGTTCCTGCCTTCGAGATTGATGTACGGATGCTCGGGATGCTCCATACCCTGTTCGCGATAGATGTTGGACACCAGGTAAGGCAGCGCATCGTGTACACCGGGCAGGTCTTCGCCTGCGAAGCCGCCTCGCACATAGGTGTAGGTCCCCATGCCGAGGAACACGGCATCGTACGCCTCGAGCAGTTCCTCGAACGGCTTGTCTTCGCCGATCCGGGTATTGAGAACGAACTCGGCGCCGGCGCTTTCGAGCAGCGCCCGACGCTGGCGGACGATGCGTTTCTCGAGCTTGAACGGTGGAATGCCGTAAGTCAGCAGTCCGCCGATCTCAGGGTATGCATCGAACACGACCGGTGTAATGCCGTTTCTCGACAAGACGTCCGCAGCCGCCAGGCCTGCGGGGCCCGCACCGACGATCGCAACCCGCTTGCCCGTATCGACGACGTGCGACATGTCGGGCCGCCAGCCCTGCTTGATGGCCTCGTCCGTGATGTAGCGCTCGATATTGCCGATGCTGACCGCGCCGATGCCGTCGTTCAGCGTACAGGCGCCTTCGCACAGGCGGTCCTGCGGACAGACCCGGCCGCAGATCTCGGGCAGCGAGTTGGTCTGGTGCGAGAGTTCCGCCGCCTCGAAGAGCTTGCCCTCCTCGATGAGCGCCAGCCAGTTCGGAATGTAGTTGTGCACCGGGCATTTCCACTCGCAGTACGGGTTGCCGCAGGACAGGCAGCGTCCCGCCTGCGCGGCCGCGCTGGCGCCATCGTAGGAATCGTAGATCTCATCGAAATGACGAATACGCTCTTCGGCGGGTTGTTTTTCCGGATCGCGTCGGGGGATTTCCAGGAACTGGAGAGGATGTTTGGCCATGTCTCGTGCCTCAGGCCGCGCGGCGCAACGACTCGAACAGGGAACCCAGCTCCATCGCCTTCGGCTTGACGACCCAGAACTTGGGCAGGAACGTGCGGTAGTCATCGAGTATGCGGTCGGCCCATTCGCTGCCGGTCGCGTCGATGTGCCGTTGCATCAGCGAGCGCAGGTGGTGCAAATGCGCCTCCATGCTCTCCGGCGTGATGCGGTGGATGTCGATGAGCTCGTGGTTGTAGCGATCGACGAAGTCGCGCTCCATGTCGAGCACGTAGGCGAATCCGCCGGTCATGCCCGCGCCGAAGTTGACGCCCGTCTGACCGAGGACGACGACGACGCCATCGGTCATGTACTCGCAGCAATGATCGCCGGCACCCTCGATGACCGCGGTAGCCCCGGAATTCCGGACCGCAAATCGTTCACCGGCGCGACCCGATGCGAACAGGTTGCCGCCGGTTGCGCCGTACAGGCAGGTATTGCCGATGATCGCCGTGTCACGGACAACATAGCCTGTGTCTTCCGGCGGCCGTATGACGATGTTGCCGCCGGCCATGCCCTTGCCGACGTAGTCGTTGGCATCGCCTATCAGGCTCAGGTTCAGGCCGGACACGTTGAACGCACCGAAGCTCTGCCCGGCAGTGCCGCGCAGCAGGATATCGAGCGGCGCGTCGCGCATGCCCTCGTTGCCGTGACGGCGCGCGATTTCTCCGGCAAGGCGCGCACCGATCGAGCGATTGAAATTGCGGATCTCGAAACCGAATTTGCCGCCGCTCTTCGCCTCGATCGCAGGCAATGCCGCCTCGACCATTTCCTCGGCCAGCTCACCCTTGTCGAACGGCTCATTGCGCAGGTCCGTGCAGAACTGCGGCACGTCTTTCGTCAGCCCTGCATCGGAAACGATGGGACTGAGATCGAGACGCGACTGCCTTTCCGTTTCGCCGTCCTGCAATTCGAGCAAATCGACGCGCCCGACCAGCTCGTCGAGCTTGCGCACACCCAGGTCGGCCATGAGTCTGCGTACTTCCTCGCCGATGAAACGGAAGAAGTTGATTACCATGTCCGGCAGGCCGATGAAGTACTCGCTGCGCAGCACGTTGTTCTGTGTTGCGACCCCGGTCGCGCAGTTGTTCAGGTGACAGATACGCAGGTACTTGCAGCCCAGCGCGACCATGGGACCGGTGCCGAAGCCGAAACTCTCGGCACCGAGCATGGCGGCTTTTACGACGTCGAGACCGGTCTTCAGGCCGCCGTCGGTCTGCAACCGGACTTTATGACGCATGTCATTGGCTCGCAGCACCTGGTGCGCCTCGGAGAGGCCGAGTTCCCAAGGGCTGCCGGCGTACTTCACCGACGTCAGCGGACTCGCGCCCGTGCCGCCGTCGTAACCCGAGATCGTGATCAGGTCTGCATAAGCTTTGACCACGCCGGCCGCGACCGTGCCAACACCCGGCTCGGCGACGAGCTTGACGGACACCAGCGCGTCGGGATTGACCTGCTTGAGGTCGAAGATCAGCTGCGCGAGATCCTCGATCGAGTAAATGTCATGATGCGGCGGCGGCGAGATCAGGCCGACGCCCGGTTTCGCGTAGCGCAGCTTCGCGATCATCTCGTTCACCTTGTGACCCGGCAGCTGGCCGCCCTCACCTGGCTTCGCGCCCTGCGCGATCTTGATCTGGATGACCTCGGCGTTGACGAGATATTCCGCCGTGACGCCGAATCGACCCGACGCCACCTGCTTGATTTTCGACATGCGTTCGCTGCGATAGCGTGACGGGTCTTCGCCGCCTTCGCCGGAATTGGAACGCGCGCCGATCCGGTTCATTGCGATCGCAAGCGCTTCGTGTGCCTCGGGCGACAACGCGCCCAGCGACATGCCGGCACTGTCGAAGCGTTTCAGGATGTCCTCGACAGGCTCGACTTCGTCGAGCGGCACAGGCTCGCCTGCCGGCTTGATACGCATCAGGTCGCGCAGCGTCGCGACGGGCCGCTGATTGACGAGTCTCGCGTACTGCTCGTAGCGGCTGTACTCACCGCTGCGAACCGCGGACTGCAGCGTCGCGATCACGTCCGGGTTGTAGCAATGGTATTCGTCGCCGTGCACGTACTTGTACAGACCGCCCTGACGAATCGGCGCGCGGGGCTCCCAGGCCGTTTCTGCGAGCAACCGCTGATCGTCCAGCAGATCGGCAAACTTCGCGCCCTGCAGACGCGAGGTCGTGCCATGGAAGCAGCGGTCGACGATTTCATCGTGCAAGCCGACGATCTCGAACAGCTGCGCACCGCGATAGCTGGATATCGACGAGATACCCATCTTCGACATGATCTTGAACAACCCCTTTCGAATACCTCGCCGGTAGCTGCGGCCGAGCTGTTGCTGCTTGCTGATGTTGCCGCGCCGCGCGATATCGTGCAGCGACTGGTAGACGAGGTAGGGATATACGGCCGTCGCGCCGTAGCCGATCAGGCAAGCGAAATGGTGCGGATCCCGCGCCGTACCGGTTTCGACGACGATGTTCGCATCGCAACGAAGCCCACGCCGCACGAGGTGGTGGTGCACGGCGCCCGTAGCCAACAACGCATGCACCGGCAGCTTGCCCTTCTCGAGATAGCGATCGCTCAGCATCAGCAGGAACCTGCCAGCACGCACGGCCTCCTCGGCGTGCGCGCAGATCTCGTCGAGCGCCTCGTTGAGCGGCAGCTCCTCGTCAACGTTCAGGTCGATGAACTCGTGACGGTCTTCGAACATCTTGTCGCTCAGCAACTGCCGCAGCTTCGGCTGCGAAAGCACCGGTGAGTTCATGATTACGTGCTCTGCATGCTCCGGACCGATGTCGAACAAACTGGACTCACGACCGATGTTGGTCTGCAGCGACATGACGATACGTTCGCGCAGCGGATCGATCGGCGGATTGGTGACCTGAGCGAACTGCTGACGGAAGTAGTCGAACGGCGAGCGCACCTGCTTCGACAACACGGCCATCGGCGTGTCGTCGCCCATCGAACCCACAGCTTCCATCTCGGCTTTCGCGAGCACCGCGATGACTTCATTGAGCTCCTCGCGCGACAGGTTGAACATCTTCTGATAGGTCGCGAGCGTGTCAGCGTCGAATGGTTCGGCAGCCATGCGCGGATCGACGAGCAGCGAGTCGAGGTAGCGCACGCCCTTCTTGAGCCA
>JAAUYH010098742.1_pt1 | contig 12570 bp, 10 predicted proteins | sample 7278061 | NCBI WGS metagenome assembly JAAUYH01 (sample SAMN14350203, study PRJNA611818) | marine sediment metagenome | isolation source: surface marine sediment (0.6m) | place: French Polynesia: Moorea | collected 2018-08
CAAAGTGGAGGAGGAGAGACGAAAGTCTTCCAAAACGCCTGCCCTTATAACGTTAAGCCTATTTGTGTATTCGTCCTGTAGATGTTCGCCAAGGCGCACTGAACCTGCTGCCGCAAGCATATAATTCACGTATAAGTAATGCTGTTCAGAATCTGTTAGAGAGGGGGACGGTCCGATGTGAGCGATAGGCACAAATCGAGCGTGCTCTCTGAAATCACGGTAACCAAAGAAAAACTGCTGGAACTACCAGCCATTCCCAGCTCGTACTCGAGCAGAGTAATGAACCTTATACATATGCGATGTGATTCTGTCGTCGAGAGTGTGCAAAGCGTTCGAAAGAAAGTTTGTAGGGCAGGAACGAAGTTTGCTCGTAGTCTGATGTGGTAGTGCCAGTGTTCAGGAAGAAGATTGGTTGCGGTTATTCTCAGGTACATTCGGAAATTGGCAGCAACAACCTGCATTCTTGCAAACTTCTCTGGAATACTTTTACTCACTCTGCTGTAACTAGATGAAGGTTTTGTTTGCAACAACTTGGGCGTTTCCCAAATCTATCCAGCTAGTTGTGGCGTGAAACCGTCGTTGCGCCGTCTAGAATATGATGCATTGATCCCACGGGGATTGTTCCTCTCGAAAAAACATAATCTAGAGTATACTCTAGACGTTCGAGTTGATTACTCGGGCCGGACCACAGTTTCCTGAGGACAAGTAACACTCGATACAATTGTAAACGAAACTTCTATCTGTCTATTTCACGAATTAAAACATCGGAGGTGTCTTTCCGCAAACCTGTGTAGTACTGTACAATCTACAGCACAGTAGACGATAAAAAGTGTCGTAATTTCGATGTAACTTGTTGCCAATGGAGCAGGATTGGTCGCAGAACTGATAAAAATTGCAATCCACCCGTTCTCTCGAACTGAAACTACCGGGAGCATAAAACAGTCGAAGTTTCGTTTCAATATGTGATTTGAATTGGAAGAGTTAAACCATCCACATTTTGAACCGCAATATTATGCAATTAATATTAACAGTAAGCAGATTTTACAACAGTATAAACAACATGAAAACGTAAACAAATTGCGTGTATTCAGTGCTTTTTCTATAGGATGAATTTAGCTGCAATGCGATTGTTGGAAGAGTTAGATCGGATTGTGGAAGATTTATTATCGATCAGTTGTACAGTACTGTACTGTACTGTACTTTTATTTGCTTCCGCCCATAATTAAATGCTTCGTACCTATTTTAAATAGTGCACTGATTACAGTACTTCGATTTGATTTACAGTTGTATGTGTGGAAAAATTGGAAGCCTTAAATTGAGGAACCGCTGTATGACGAGCGTCATCAGACCATCGAATCATAAAATGTTGACAAGTCATGTACAAGTCTGTACTGTACAGTTAAAGTATAGTACTGTAGTGTACTGTATATGTTTCGGTTAGTGTTTAATGTAGACTTCGATAATTTAGAAAAACTAGGTGCAAGATAGAGGCGCCACCGTAGGAGAGCGATGAAGCGAAGAAATACCGTATCATTTCTTAGTGAACCATACAGTGACTTCAACATGATCTATCCACAAACAGACATGTGCTGTACGGTTTATCAGTTCTCAAGCGTAACCTGAGAAGGTGACAAATATTGGGGGTGTACAGTACAGTACAGTTCATCCACTCCCTGAGTGTCGTTGATCTGTCGCTGGGTATGCGTGAAATTTAGCGGTCGAAAATTGGTCGTCACAAACCAATGATGCGCCAAAAGCAAGTGCCTAGTTGAAACCCCACAGTGAAAGGACAAAGCGATCATATTGTGGTGCACGAAGCGGTGCGGTTGCATCGGGTGATTCAGTTAGGTTGCTAGCGTGAGTCGTATGAAGAATGTGGTGCTGAAATTGTGGAAAACATACAACTTGTTACACTGTATGAACCGTCGAATAAGGCTGTGCGAGGATATATGAGCGGCAAGTGCACATGACCGAGAATTTGGGAAGGAATGAAAATCAGGCGCGAGTCACCACTAAATTTGGATCAAATGAAATATCGAGCAAGTAGAGGAACACCGCGGAGTGGTGCAGCACCGGCAATTTGCATTTGAAGCTAACACACCTACCGATTGTATGAGGCCATTGCAAAGTTCGTGGACAGCATGAAATATTCAATGATTTATCGAAAGAAAGATTCGTATAGGAGAGGTTGAGATTCGCAAACAATGCACCGTATCGTACGGTCGTTGCAAGGTACAGTTGTGCAATCTTAATGCAATCAGAGTGGTGAAAGGCCAGAGATTAGCGTTATATAGGGGAACGTCCCATCCATCAGCTCGATAGAAATGTGATGCCTTGCATAACGTAGAATCATTCCCTTTCGTAGCGCAATTCGACATGAACGGAGATTATCGGCGAATATGTCGTCGTCGTCTACGCGAAACCATGTTGATTGTGAGAACGAAATGAATGAAATTTGTGCCATCCGCGGTGCGTGCATGTTAATTCCAACCGAACACACCTTGTGAAGAAATTCGGCTTCGATCTCGGTCGATGCGCGAGTGCATGTCGTGTACGGTAGAATTCTAGTCGGCGAAGATCGAGACGGACAAGTTGGTGCAGATAGACGGAGGTGTAGTGTGGAGTAGTGCACTACAGTGCAGTAATGGCTAAATCTGCACAACAAATTCGAATGCGTCCGACGGGAAAACCCTATCCCCGTCCATGGCGACGGAACTGCACAATGTGAAGACCTCTTGCACAAGCACCTCAAGAACGGGCGAATTATTGAGGGCACGGTTCATCCTTAGGGTGATGCGAGATATACGGAGTTTGGACTGAGCAGCAACAGGAACAACTGCAACAGGCACAGCGGCACCTGGAAGCCGTACGCGTGTGCGCTGTCTACTGTAGATGAGCAGATAAGTGTCGAAATGATCACCCCAATTGTAATGAGGAATTGCTCAGTTCGTGAGGCACGTCCGAATTCTGCCTGTGTCCCGCACAATGTGCCATCCGCGGAAGACCTGTTTACCGCTCAACCTTCACTACTGTAGTAATCAGGATATGTGCGTGTGTGCCTACATTCTTTTCATAACACCATAGCACGCCCATTCCCGCCGCCACCACTCCCACCAACGCTTGCTGTAGATGCTTCAATTTTCGTTTCGACCCACTCAACAAACAGATGGCGGTCGCTCGCACGTCTGTTGATGAACCTGCGGCATTCGAATCGAAGCAAGTAGTGTGGATTGTGGACCGAGTGTAGTGGAGATTTTTGAGCTGCAGTCCGTCTCAGGAGTAGGTCTTTTCCTACAACCCTTTTCACTTCCCATTCTCACTCTTTCGCTCGCTCGCACACTCCACCGTGCAAGACACAGTACAGTACCCGAAACTATCGTCAACCTTCCTACTGTATTGTACTGTACCCTACAATAGATCCATTTCGTGTAGCAACAAACTTTCTTTAGAAACAAGTGGTATTGTTCGTTTGTGTAGGGCAAGAACGATCTGCACAATTTGTCGCAGTTTCTTCATCCCCGCCCGCATGGAGCCAACGTTGTCGACGGTGATTTTTGATTAATGAACGAAAAAATCAGGGTCCTACTGCGCTGCTCGAATAGTAAATATCATTGCGGCGACGTGAAAAAGTCGGCGATGGAAGCACACTGTCTGCGACAAGTAGGGGGAGAGAGCACAGCAGTTAGCATCGGCTCCCTTCAGTGGAACGCAAAGTGTTGGAACTGCACAAACGTGCATTACAGAATACGACTCGCAGTTTCAAGACAGCACCTAAAAAACATTTAAATTTGCGTATTTGCTTGTGCATTTTGCTGAGATTTCCAAATAAACACTCTCCAAAAATACTTCCTCTCCATCATCACACTCTACTCTACGCTTCTGCAGTAGTAGCTCTCGCCCAGACACACCGCCGAGGGCGGAAGGAACCAAGGCGACGCGCTTCTCCCGCGTCGTATGGGCGAGCCCCCACATAGGCGTCCCGCAAGTCCCACCTGTTATTGGCACCTCACGCTGGTGGCACGCGCAAGTCGCGCAAGCTGCCACCGAAATGGGCAACTCCTACGCCGTGCCGTGGTTGCGTGCCGTCGGTGAAGCCGAAGCCAGTGCCATTTTCGACCGCCTCGACCGCGACCGCAATGGCTTCGTCACCCTCAAAGAACTTATGAGTGTCAACAATCCTGGCCTTACCATGCCCCACTCCTTACCCGCGCTGTACTTCATCGACAAGGACGCCAGCGGTCGTCTCACACGCTCCGAATTCATCGCCCTGCTGCGCTTCTGCGACGAAGAGAAACGCAAGGTGGAGGGCGAGCTGTCGCACGACCGTGGCTTTCGCGATGTCATCCGTCGTGCGTCTGCCGCTGGCGTGAAGGACGGGTCCGCGCGCGGGCGTGTATCCTTTCGCGCTATTTCGTCCTATTCCAATGTTCGCTCCATTTTCAGGAAAAATCCCGTCGCTCCTCCTGTCGACGTGAAACGCCATTGCGCTGAACGTGCCACCGGCTCCGTCGCGGTGTCTGACGACGATATCACACAATGCGAAGACGAAGTGCCCTGTTCTTCCTCCATGGGAATGTCGTCTTCCGGCCGTTCCTCCCTTGAACGCCCCCCTCCAGCACCGAAGAAACCCAAGTCTCAACGCCCACTCAACGGAATGAATGGTGTACCGCGCGTACCCGGAAGTGATCTTCCGGTGCCGTTGGAACCTGTTGGGTCGGAAACCGAAGACTCGGACGTGGAACTTTGCGATATCGGGCTTAGTGGTGGCGTGCGAATGTACTCGTCGCAGCGTGAATTCGAAGTTATGAAAGACGATGAAAAGGAGGATTGCATGGCTCCGTTGGAAGCGGAGAGTCGCACGGCAGTCGATGCTGCCGTGCTCGAACGAATTATGTGCGAAAATATCAAGAAACTGGGCGAACTATTACAAAATGGTACGCTGCGCGAAGAATTTATGGAGTGGCTTTGGAAACTCACTGACTTCAATCGACAGGGTGTTGTGACGTTAGAAGAACTTCGTATTTTTCTGCAAGCACTGGAAGAAGACGGAATCTTTTTGGAGGAACTTGCATTTTATAAGGAAGGTGGAGTACCCCTCGAAGAATCTATTATTAACGAATTTGATACCACACACACTGGCTTGCTTACTCGTGATGAGTTTTTAGTGCTTGGTGATTTGGTGACCAGGGAATACGAACAATGGACAAATCGGCATCTTGAACGTATTGGTGATTATGAGTTGGGAAGAACTATTGGGAGAGGTAGTAGTGGAATCGTTCGATTGGCGCTTCATGTCCCAACCAGAGAAAAAGTGGCTATCAAAATTATCAAGAAAGGGAATTGCTCTGCATTGAGCAGACTTGATCGAGAGATTGAGTCACTGGCTGCGGCATCGCATGAAAACATCGTTGAATTGCGGGAAGTTCTCGACTCGGAGGAAAACGTGTTTATAGTGATGGAGTTATGCGGTGGTGGCTCTCTTGTTGACATTGTAATGCTGTACAACGATGAACGAATCCCAGAGTCTCACGCAAGATTTTACTGCAGGCAGCTATTTGAAGCGGTTGCGTTTCTTCACAGCAAAGGCATTTGTCATCGAGATGTTCGACTCGACAATCTGCTTCTGAGCAATACGGGTGTACTGAAAATTACAGATTTCGGACATAGCGGCTCTTATCAACCTGGGTGGGATTTGTTTTCCACAACGCTTGTTGGGTCAGTGTACAATTTATCGCCAGAACAGGTCGACGGCAAAGCGTATAGTGGAGAGAAAATTGATGTATGGTCGGCGGGGATTGTGCTTTATTGCTTGCTTGTTGGACATCCGCCGTTTTTTGATGCGGATACCAACACGTTTCTGAATAGCATTTTGTCGGGTACTTTTGAAATTCCGGACTTTGTTTCTACGCAGGCGCAAGAACTTATTCGATGCATGATTCGTGTGAATCCTGCAGACCGTTTACCTTTTGAACAACTCAAGCTTCATCCGTGGTTTTATTCGGGTCAGGAATCACGACCCGTCATGGATACGGTTGTCATTCCTGTTGACCCATTCTTCAAAAAGCGACCAGACCTTGCCGAATTGATTATGGCAGGAACTATGTACGAAAACAATTTGCACTTTCACCTCGCTGATACTACTAATCCTCGCTCATTTCCGGAAGTTCTTCGCGGGCAAGCCTGGGCGTTGAAATGTCAATCTCTTGACCTTAATATTCGTTTCACTGTATCTTTGTTTACTACGGAACCGCAGAATCCCTCGCATCGATCAATACGACACGCTTGTAGTTATCCAAGATTTATGAATAATCTTGAACCCGATGAAACTTCTCCCAACTCCCCCGAACCTTCGCCTATCCTTACTTCTGAAATCGATGATTCTACAGTTAACGATGTTCATTTGAATGATGAACAGTCTGGTAATAATTCCGACTTTGATATTGGATTGGAATCGGATGAACTGAATGCTGAATTGCCAAAGGGGCCTGAAGACGAATCTTATTTCATGCCTGAGGAAGAATTTCAACCTCCTAGAGCGAATGGACTAGATCCGTCGTCTTTGGGTGATGCAGATTTATTGCATGGTGGTTCGATTTCAGAGGGTGAAATGGGAAAATCGAAGAAAGAAGAGGCTGATGCCGAGAATGATTCGGGAAGTAACAATACTTCTAATGGAAAGTCGAGTAGACCCAAACGGAGATCACGTCCAGGTCAAGGTCATATAAGATCCAAGTCGCTCGACTTTTCGGACGGGTGGCAATTACGTTTGAGTCGCTCAGTCACAGTTGATGCTTTCCCCTACCACATGGTACTACCGCAACGTTCGATGCCGGAACGAGCAAGAGAGATGTCGTTCGATGCGCCAGACGAATCACTGGGAGTTCCCAGAAGTCGTACGATTGATGGAGGGATGTCGCGGTCAAAAACGTTGGAAAATTTACCGGCTATAGTGCGAAGTTTAACGAGGTATCCGTCGAAATCAGTGCTACAACCAAGCGCGCAAAATCAAGCGGCAATACGTTGTACGAGTGATCCGGCGGTGAAACCACATGTACCGGAATTCATGCCGTACATCGAAGTGCGATTACGCGATGGGGAGAGTGGACTATTCTTAAGAGTTTGTCGAAAATTGAAAACTATATGTGGGAGCAAGTTGGCGAATGCGGCGGAACGGCAGAAACGAAGGGTGAGTTCGAGACGAAGTGTCACTATGCTACGGCGTTCGTCGGCGCAGCGAAATGGTTCTACCGCGACACCGGTGGCTTGCGATGATTGCGAACTGGCGGCGACGAGTAACGTAGGTAGTGGTTGAACTTGGGGTGTAAAAACGTTCGCTGGATTCATAATTTGGTTAGCGAGATATTTTTTACGTTGGTTGTATGCATTACGAAATGCATACAAAGACGAAGGGCTGCTGTGGTGGTAGTTATTCGCTGGTTGGGGCGGCAACTGCCTCAGCGAGTCATCTACGGACACATGTGAAAGCTGGCTGTGTACTAGGGCTGGGCGGACAGCGGTATGCAGGTTATCGCGCAAACAATGAATCGCTGAGGTTCGTAACCCTTTTCGACGCGCAGAAGGATGGAATGAACTGACCAGAACCATCGAATGATTAGACTGTCTGGGAATTTGTTTCACAGTAGCAAACAGCGCTCTTTGCCTCTCCACAAGCACTGTAGATGGCCAGGCACAGACGAAGACAGAGGGAGTGTACAGTACAGCGCTGTGCAGTGCAGTCCTGTACAGAATATCTGAGAGGCTGCTGCTCAGACTCAGAATGAGGGCATGACCAACCGGAGGCATTGTACTCGGTTTGCGTAACATCAGAAATGCAAGCGTTTTCGGTAGTGGTGTTGTAGCGGCGTTGAACCAGCGGTGCGGTATGGTCCAGTACAGTCGCACGGTTTGGTTTTGTGGAAGAAAGCAATAATTTCGAAATTTCTGGGTCCGTTGATCGATCTGCGTGCCAGGCGCAAGTAAAAGAAGGCACTAGAGCACTTACAGTGCTGTATGATAGGCGTTTCAATTTTCTAAGCCTTGGCAATTTGCAGCACCCGGTCTGTTCCTCCAGCCAGTCTTATTGAGTTCGGCTCTCTGACCAGCAACTTCGTCTCACCCGTCTCGCTACTTCGCACACACCATGGCCTTGAAACGAATTAACAAGGTATGTTGCAGCGCGTGCGCGGTGCCCTCGCACACCGCGCGTGCGTGGGCGGGCGCCCGACCTCGCTGCCCTCGCGTCTTCGTGTCTCTAACCCGTTCTGTGTGTTTCTCGCCGCGTAGGAGCTCCAAGATCTTGGACGAGACCCACCCTCGAATTGCTCGGCCGGCCCCGTCGGGGAAGACCTCTTCCATTGGCAGGCGACCATCATGGGCCCGGTACGTTGGCTGTGGCTCCCCACCGAATCCGCCGCTGTTTCTAACCTCTCTCCTTGATTGTAGCCCGACTCGCCCTACAGTGGTGGCGTCTTTTTCCTATCCATCCACTTCCCCACCGATTACCCCTTCAAACCGCCGAAGATCTCATTCACCACGCGCATCTACCATCCGAACATCAACTCGAATGGCAGCATTTGCCTCGATATCCTGCGTGACCAGTGGAGCCCCGCGTTGACGGTTTCAAAGGTGTTGCTCTCGATTTGCTCACTGCTTACCGACCCCAATCCCGACGACCCCCTCGTCCCGGAAATTGCGCAGACTTACAAGTCGAACCGTTCGCGATACGAGGAGACCGCGCGAGAAGTGCGTTGTACATTCTATTCATCGAACTGCGTTGTGCGTTTTACTAACCATGTTTACCGCTCTTAGTGGACGCGAAAGTATGCTCAATGAGGTGCCAGCGTGCGTGGACTGTAGAAGGTGGTGCTGTTACGATTTGGAAGTCGTAGGATGCGGGAATGCGCGGTCGTGTTCAAGGTTTGCCAGCCTGGTTCCCGCATCTCTGTCATTTGGAAGGCTGGTTGTGAGTGTGTGTTTACTTTAATGGTTCTCGTTGTTCGTTTGCATTCTTTTCGTCTCTACCTGGCGTCACGGCCCTGGTGGCATCCTGACCTCACCACTACTTATAGTGCGCTAGATCGCTCGCCTACTTGTGTGCCGGCTAGAGATTACTACAATTAAAATACTTCTTGCGGTACTTTTAGTTCTGTTGTGCGTTAGCCGCCCACCACCGCACCGATACAGCCGCACCCCCATTGCGTCAGCATGCCGTCTGTTGCTGGATTACGCTGGCAGACAGGCTTTCGGATTTTCCAGCAAGCGATGCAGCGTACAGCATGGTAGAGTACAGAACTGTAGTGGAGTATGAGAATAGGTTAGTTCACCAGTCCATTACTACTTTCCAATTGAATTTTGGTTCATGTCGAACTGTAAGCACCTGGGACAGGATTTGGGTGTACGACGGCCCCATTTTGTGCACGACCGATGACTGACTCGCTAGACGTGGATGACCTGTTCAAGCGCAAGAAACGCGCGAATGGACCTGGACGCAAGCGCAAGAGACAGCGACACAACGCAGCGGATTGGAATGAAGAGGAGAACGCGGTGAAGGTTCAAGTCGCGGAGAAAAATGCGAAAATTGATGGCGACAGCGAGAAAGCGACGTCCGTGAATGCGAAACCGACATGGAAGCGCGTTGAATATGGCAATACCGCCGAGGATGAAACTGCGAAGAATACACTATATTCCGCGACGGCAGAGCGGCAGGATGTCGGCGGCGAGGGCGCGAAGAAGCTGAAAACGAAATCCAAGTCGGATTTCGGACCTCGCGGGGCGCCTTCCCATTTGCGCGTTTCGATTCGAGTCGACTATCAACCAGACGTGTGTAAGGATTACAAGGAAACGGGGTACTGTGGGTTCGGGGATGCGTGCAAGTTCCTGCATGACCGGAGCGATTATAAAGCGGGCTGGCAATTGGAGAAGGATTGGAAGGCGAAACAGAAGCTACGGCAGGAACGAATCATGCGCGGCGAAGATCCTGACGCGGAACCGGAGAAGGAAGCGGGCGAGTTTGACGACGATGGGTTGCCCTTCGCGTGCTTCATCTGTAGGGGCAAGTTTTCGCGCCCGGTTGAAACGCTGTGCCTGCACTATTTCTGTGAGGATTGTATACTCAAGCGAATGAAGATCGACCCGACTTGCCCTATTTGTAAGGCGCAATTGCGGGGAACTCTCAACACGGCGCACAAGTTAGTGGCGAAAATGGCTAGGTGAGGGTGTCAATCAGTGGGCCTGTTTGGGATATTTATGCTGGTCTGGTTGTGTGGTGCTGGAGATGCTGCCCCTTGGCTTTATATACATACTTATTATTTTGGTTTATCTTCGTTCTTTGGTGCCCCTACTTTCGCCCGAACAGCACTACCCCTGGGAGCTTGACGACAGGCTCCGTACACCATTTAGCAAACCGTCCCGGTTGGAACTCCTGGTGATATTGTAATTTACACTATCAAGTGATGCTGGAGTAGTTGAATCCAGTTGTGGGGTGCAAACGCAGGGGAGATCGAGTGATGTGCGGGTTGTTGCATCAACAACATTAGTTTGGCTTGTTCAAGAAATTTTTATCTACGAAACTTACTATGCGTTCACTAAATTGAAAGGATTTGTCCTCTGCACTCTTCAGTCGTGACGGGTGCCGACAGCCTCCATCTGCTCCCACACTTTTTTCGGTACTTGCTCGCGCAGAGTTAAAGTCATACCTCTGTGGCTACCCCTAGCCTTTGAACGAGTGACTGGGCCTTGATAATTCGGGTTGCGAGATTGCTTCTGTATCGAGTCGGATGGATCAATTCCTAATGCTGTTTTTCTTGGTTGCTCTCCGCGTTCACCGCCAGACGCCGTAGCCAAGGTGGCCGTGCTTTGTGTACGCTCGTGACAGTCCTTCGTTCGCGATGCCGTCGTGACTTTCTTTGCGTCGCTCATATTGTAGCAGCCACTGTGCAGGGTACCATAAAATAGTTTGAAGTTTGCTGGTAAGTCTGTCGGACTCCATAATGTAGGCAACCTCTGGTCTACCGCAGCGTAATCAACACTCGCTATTCGACAGGTCAGCTGCTTGTAATTCGCGTCAAACATAAATGGTTTCAGTGCCGGTGATTTTTCAGAAAACGACTTAGAGTGGCGAAATAATGATACTAACGTCTGGAGAATCGTTTCAACGGAACGAACAGTATTTAACACAAGACGAGACGAACTGGCACTGTTATTGCAACGTAAATCAACACTTAATTTGAAACAAGATCAAACGAGGTGACCCTCGTACTCAAGTAAACGGAGTAGGACCATTATTCCTGTAAAAGGATTTAGGTACGGTCCCTTCACAAGAGTATAGTCGTTACTTATTTTCTATATCGACTGAGAGGGTTTTATCTCGAATAAAGCATTTCACTGTCCGTTCAAGTTATTTCTAAAGAAATAGTCTTCGATCTTGGCCGACTTGAGGAAATAAATTTGTTCCGTTAATCACAGGGCAAGTCAGAGGAATAAACCTGGAATGTTCTATTCGTTGTCACTCGATTTCTTAATAATCGTGCCTACATCTTCCATAGTCCAGAGGTGCTGTATGCATTTGTAGAACGATTCTTCTGTTTAACTTGTAGGGGTACATGAAAATGCTTAGTCTGAACATAAAAAAGCGCGAGAGTAATTGAAATAATTATTTCGAGTTAAAATACGTTTCTTTATCGCTCTATCTTGTTGGAAAGCTATTCACGACAGTATATGCTCTTTCCAAACAGTGTCATTGAATCGAAAAATACGTCATATTATAATAAGAAGTGGAAATATTCTTTTGTAGACTTCGACTAAGTATCACTCATCTCAAGCACGTTTCAAACAATTAACAACCTGCCTTGCTGTTGTTACTTTTAATTTGATAAACGGACCTTTATATTAGTACTGTCGGAAATTTGTGTGCAAACGTTGATACCGCAGCGTCACTGATTGCTCTAAGGTAGTAAGGGGCAGTTTAAAAGCGTTTTCTGATTATTTTCACCTACCTAGGGATTCTGGTCCATGAGAATTAAAAACGAACGAATTCATGGTTACACTACTGAGTCAGAACTTCAATATTAGGTGGATAGTCAGCAGCTAGAGGCCCATAGTTATTATTAGACTCATGATATAACTAATTAGTAACATAAATTGGTCTCATGAAATAAAGCGACATTATAGATGCGAGTCTTAATTTTAGTGTATTTCATCTCGTTCAATATGCGCTGTGCTGCTGAGTACTTCTGTATTATTTTTTCAAAGTGAAATGAAGATTTAGACGAAGATAGATCTCGAAAGTTTATGGGATCTCATCACTTCTCAGGGCTTTCACAGAGTCTACTTCGATTTTGACTATTATAACTGTGTTTGCATTACGAGAAACACAACAAAACTATTGTATAACTAGCCAAAAATGGCACTTAATTATGATACGAGACCATTTTGGGTCCATTTTTAGGTTGCTGTGCTTCGTGTAGTAAAACGGCAGAATACAATTAACTGCCTGAGATGTTATGAAAGAAAATAAAATGCGGAAATGGTAGCTTTTGATGACTGACGAAGCATAGACTCTTGAAATCGAAA
>JAAUYH010063187.1_pt1 | contig 12568 bp, 14 predicted proteins | sample 7278061 | NCBI WGS metagenome assembly JAAUYH01 (sample SAMN14350203, study PRJNA611818) | marine sediment metagenome | isolation source: surface marine sediment (0.6m) | place: French Polynesia: Moorea | collected 2018-08
AATTTAACCAGTGTTATCTTCATTAGTTGCCGACTTCCGTATCATCTTTGACCGTGACCCAGCAGCCCGCAATTGGCTTGAAGTTTTATTTTGTTATCCAGGATTACAAGCTTTATTATTGCATCGCTTTGCCCATTGGTTATTTCTTCTAAGAATACCTTTAATCCCTCGGTTGATATCCCATATAAGTCGTTTTATCACAGGAATCGAAATTCACCCAGGAGCGCAAATTGGTCAAGGCGTATTTATCGATCATGGGATGGGAGTCGTAATTGGAGAAACTGCGATCATTGGCGATCGCTCTCTGATTTATCAGGGAGTAACTTTAGGCGGTACAGGGAAAGAAACAGGCAAACGTCATCCCACTTTGGGGGAAAATGTCGTTGTCGGTGCGGGAGCAAAGGTCTTAGGAAATTTGCAAATTGGTGATAATGTGCGTATTGGTGCTGGTTCAGTTGTCCTCAGGAATGTGCCTTCAGATTGTACAGTTGTGGGAATTCCTGGTAGAGTAGTTCATCGTTCTGGAGTGAAGATTAATCCTTTAGAACATGGTAATTTGCCTGATTCGGAAGCTACAGTTATTAGAGCTTTGATAGATCGGATTGAATCTTTAGAACAAGAAGTCCAACAACTGCGATCTTCCCATTCACGGAATAATTCTTTAGTAGCTTCGGTATTATCTGAATCAAGTGATCCTGAAACAGGAGAATGTTGTAAGTTAAAAAACAAAGAAATTATTGAATTTCTTGAAGGATGATAATTAATAATTAATGCCTTTACTTTTTGAGTATGAAGAGACTTCTCGTTACTGGTGCCAGTGGTTTTTTAGGTTGGAATCTATGCCAAGAAGCATCAGCAAAATGGGAAGTTTTTGGTACTTATTATCGTCATGCCGTGGATATTTCTGGGGTTACTTTAGTTAAAGTAGATCTGAGGAACTATGAGCAACTCAAAGAATTATTTGCTAGCATTAAACCCCATGCTGTAATTCATACTGCGGCAGCTTCTAAGCCAAATTATTGTCAACAGTATCCTCAAGAATCCTATGCAATTAATGTTACAGCATCCGTAAATATTGCTCACTTATCTGCCGAATATCAAATACCTTGTGCTTTTACCTCTACAGATTTAGTATTTGATGGCCGAAATTCTTTTTATCAAGAAAGCGATCGCGTTTGTCCTATTTGTATTTATGGTGAACAAAAAGTAGTAGCTGAGCAGAAAATGCTGTCAGTTTATCCGGCAACAGTAGTTTGTAGAATGCCATTAATGTTTGGTTTAACTTCTCCTGTAGCTAATAGTTTCATCCAAGGATTTATTAATAGTTTAAAAGCCGGTCAAGAGTTAAAATTATTTGTCGATGAATTTCGTACTCCTGCTACTGCCACCACTGCAGCTCAAGGATTACTTCTTGCTCTAGAAAAGCAAGTAAAGGGCATATTACATCTAGGAGGAAAAGAGAGAATATCTCGTTATGAATTTGGTTTATTATTGGCTGAATTAATGCAGTTCCCCCAAGATTTAATTCGGCCAGGAAAACAAGCAGATATTATGATGATCGCTCCGCGATCGCCTGATACATCTCTTGATAGCAGTAAAGCCTTTTCTCTGGGCTATAATCCTTTACCTTTAAGGGAAGAATTAATCAATTTAAAGAATTTACTGTAAAGATAGATCATACTAACAAATACAAAGCAAAGTAATAATAAGAAATACCATCTGATTAACGGCAATTACCAACATAGCAAAATATAGTTTTAGGTTTTGATCCGCCAATGATGCGCCAGTATACAGATTTTGCCATAGGATAAGTACCTAAGCCTAATTAATTACCTAATCTTATCCTCTGTAATCCTTACAGAATAGAAATTCTTATTTTGAAAATGTGTAATTAATTTTGTGTGACTACAATTTTGTGTGACTACTTAGTTGCCAATAGCCAAAAGTATATTGATAATTTATCCTAGATACTATCAGTAATACTACTAAAGTGAAAATTATTGACCTTACAAGCAGGGATAACACTTGCACCACAACGCTTAGTAACACCTACTGCTTCAAGATTTTTCAACATAGCAGGTAAACTTTGGTTAAAACGAAGATTTTTAATCGGATGGGCAATTTTCCCTTCTTCAATCCAAAATGTTCCATCCCTCGTCATCCCTGTAACTTCAAGAGTTCGGGGATTGACATAACGAACATACCAAGCGCGCGTAACTAAAATTCCTCTTTCTGTCTCAGCGATCAAATCATCGATAGTTTGTTCGCCACCGCCCATCACAATGGGAAACAATGAACCATTAGGCTCTTGACCTTGTTGCTGCGCCCAATAGCGGTTATAGGATAGGGTTTGAGGAATCCCATCTCGCACCACTTCTAGATAACTATTCCCTAATCCATTACCGAAAAATCTTCCTGACTGTAATAGAGAATGAGCGGGGTTACGTTGTATTTGAACTAAGGGACTAAATAGCTCCTCACCTACACGATTGCCTATCGGTTGACCAGAATCATCGGTACGAGACATAAAAGAACGTCCTTCATCTGCAGCCCGCGCATCCATATTCCAGACCACCCAAGGTAATAAACCCGCCATTGCTGAGGGCTCAAAAATAACTGTATAATCTCCTGGTTTAACTTCTTGAGGATTCCTAGACGCGATCGCTTTTTTAATAACCTGTTCGGTAGTCTCGATAATCGGTAACTGTTCCACGCCCCACGCTGTTATTTGACTCCAACTCGAACCATTATCTTGACGGGCAGTAAAACTAAAATCAGTCCGGGTAGTGCGATCGCAACCCCTTAAACCTGCGGAATTCGCGATCGCTTGTAATGAGGCATTAGTACTAAAAGTTCCTGAGCCCTCAATTCCTGCTTTTTCCGAGAGGGCACAAACTTGTTGTACAATTTCCCCTCTGGCTAAGGGAGACAGATCTGCTGTGGCTAAGTCAAAAGCTGGTTGCCGTGCTTCATAGGTTTGAGGCGCGAGTAATTCTACCCATTCAGGATCTTCTGGGGCAAAACGAGCTAAATCTTCACATCGACGCAGCGTTTGCGCGATCGTATCTGGATCTAATTCCGTAGTAGAAGCTGATGCACTGCGCTTACCAAAATAGCTAGTTATAGTTAGGTCAAACTTATTTTTTTGGATATTTTGACTAATTTGATTTTCTGAAAAGCGACTTAAAGCAGATTCTTGGCTACTAAGACTAACAAAGACATCTTCTGCCTGAGATTGTTTAATCACAGATTCAAGAATCTCAACCGCTTCTTCTTCACTCAGAATAGTTGATGCGAAAGTTAGATTCATATAGTTGATGCGAAAGTTAGATTCATTAAGTATTAAGTAATAAGTAATAATTAAAAGGTCAGAGGTAAAATTCAAGGTACTTATTCTGTTGAATTTCCCTCTTCTGCCCTCTGCCTTTATGCGCCTTTAGGACTGCCTTCGTTTAATACGCGTCTTGTAACTCGTAAAAATCGGGAGAGATATAGTCTTTGCGTAATGGCCAACCAATCCAATCTTCAGGCATTAAAATTCGCTTGAGATTAGGATGACCGTCATAAATGATGCCATACATATCGTAACTTTCCCGTTCTTGCCAATCCGCTCCTTTCCATATCCAGTAAACAGAGGCAATGTGCGGATTATCCCGAGGTAAGTAGACTTTGATTCTTACTTCTTCAGTACTATCGGCATCATCACTTACCTTCAGCAAATGATAAAAACTGACTAAATTTTTTCCAGCACCTTCATCATAGGCACCTTGGCATTGCAGATAATTAAATCCGTAAGCATACAAAGCAGTAGCGATCGGGATTAAAAATTCTGGTTCGACTTTAATCAACTCGATCCCGCTAGTATCGTCTTCTAGCGCTTCATTGCCAAAGCCATTTTCGGTCAACCAAGTAGAAACTTTACCCGCAGATACTATCTGAGAAGTTTCAGCATTCTCTTCTGGGTTGGTATTTTCTGCCGTTGATTCTTCAGTCACGATCTACCTCCTCTTTCTGAGCTTCTTTTAACGCTTCAGGAACTGGCATTCCCATTGCCTGAGCGAGTTCCAACGGTGGTGTTTGACGAGCTTGAGTCTTCATATATTTACCAGTAAGAATGGGTTCTACTGGCTTCATATTATGGGTAGTACTGTAATAACGATGGGTTTGTTCAACCATTAAAGCCCTTTCCTGAAGAGTTTCATTGGCAACTTTTTTCCGTAGTTTAATCACAGCATCGAAAATAGCCTCAGGACGGGGAGGACAGCCAGGAATATAAACATCCACGGGAATTAATTTATCAACTCCTCTAACAGTACTAGGGGAATCAACGCTAAACATTCCGCCAGTAATAGTACAAGCTCCCATCGCAATTACATATTTGGGATCAGGCATTTCTTCGTATAACCGTACTAAGGCAGGAGCCATTTTCATAGTGATTGTTCCTGCGGTAATAATCAAATCTGCCTGACGAGGACTAGAGCGAGGAACTAGACCAAAACGGTCAAAATCAAAGCGAGAACCTAGTAAAGCAGCAAATTCGATGAAACAGCAAGCTGTTCCATAGAGCATAGGCCAAAGACTCGATAGTTTTGCCCAATTATAGAGATCGTCAACAGTAGTTAAAATAACATTTTCTGACAGATCTTGGGTAACCCTAGTATTATTTATAGGATTGAGAATTTTCGATTTTTGTTCTTGTTCAAATATATTAGAATTCATGACCACTCAAGAGCTCCCTTTCTCCAAGCATAGACTAAAGCAACCACCAGAATGGCGATAAATATCAGGGCTTCAACAAATGCAAGCAACCCTAAGCGATTAAATGCCACTGCCCAAGGGTATAAAAATACTGTTTCCACATCGAAAACAACAAATACCAGGGCAAACATATAATAGCGAATGTTAAATTGAATCCAAGCCCCACCTACAGGTTCCATTCCAGATTCATAGGTGGTGACTCGCTCAGGACCTCCTGTTCTCGGTCTTAGAATCTTGGAAGCTGTCAGAGCAAGGACGGGTACGGCACTACAAATTAGTAGAAAGCCTAGAAAATATTCATATCCGTTTAGAACAAACAATTTTTATTTCTTACTCCTTGACAGAAAGTACTACATTGTCTTTAACCATAAATCATTTTAGTACTGATTGTCTTGAAGCTTAGTTTTTGCTACTGAACTAATAGCTTTTGAAAATTTCAGTTCTGGTTGCCAAGTCTGGGGTTTAGAGCTAGATTAGATCCACTACTTTCCCATTCCCTGAACTACCAGGAGCTAATAATAATCAGTTTCTGTTTGAACCATAGTTGATAATTCAAAGTTGGATGGATCTCGCAAAAAGCTCATAGCTTCTTCTTCTAAGCGATGAATATGATAAGGCTCAAGAGCTTGGGTTTGACGAAGACAAGAAATATAGCCATCCATATGTAGTCTAATTTCGTCAAATTTATAGCCTCGACGCCATAAATCTACCATATTGTCTGTAATCTTTTGATAATGACGTATCGATTGATTGTGCTGCAACATGACTATTCTGGTAAATTCCTCCCGAATTATTAGCGATCGCGCTTATAAGCGTTGGTTAGTTTTATTGATGCTTTATTAAAAATCATTTACTTTCTAATTTATATTTTACAAACTCTGATCCTCATTATCCGATATTTTTTTGACTATTTTTGGCTTTTTGGCAATAATTTAATTTTGTTGACAATTTAAAAGAAGAACAAGACAGTTTTCAAAAGTTGATGTTATCGAAGGTAGCAACAGTTACAAAATATTTACAGAGGCTCTGTTAGCGTTAAATTGTAGGAGCTTGGCATCTAACTTCAGTATAAATTTATTAAAATCACGTGGGTTCGGTACTTATTTCTATAGTTGAGCGAAATCCTCATTTGCGCTCGTTATTAGGTTGGCATTTGCAAGAAGCAGGCTATAGGGTTAAACAGTGCGAAAATATCCAACAAGGGCGGAATTTAGTCGCTCACTATCAACCCACTTTAGTCATTATCGATTCTGATTTGCCAGATGGTGATGGCTTAGAATTATGTCATTGGTTACGCCAACAAGGAGATCCTCTAATTCTGATTTTATCAGCTCGTACTAGTGAAAAGGATATTGTGGAGGGTTTGAATGCTGGAGCAGATGATTATTTAGCAAAGCCCTTTGGGATGAAAGAGTTTATTGCTCGTGTTGAAGCCTTGATTCGCAGAGTAAGAGTTAATGTTGCTCCTTTATTTTTGGACTATAGTGATTTAAAGATCGATTTAGTACAACGTCGGGTTCAAGTTCAGGAAAATTTTATCGAACTGACTCCTCAAGAATTTAGCCTACTGTATGTTTTAGCTCAAGCAGGGGGAACAGCTTTAAGTCGTTCGGAGTTATTGAAGCGAGCTTGGCCAGATGCCATTGATAATCCGCGAACCATTGATACTCATGTGTTATCACTACGCAAAAAAATTGAGTCTAACCCCCGACAACCATATTTAATACAAACGGTAAGAAATGTTGGCTATCGTCTCAATCCTCAACTCCTTACTGGATAAATTGAGCTAGTTTTGTCCCAGAAAAAACTAACGCCAGTAAATGAAAATGAGAGCAGATTTAACATGATGGTTTGACAGAGTACAAGAGAGCAATCTAATGGTGCTTAGGTTTTACCAATAGCAAATATGCTATGGCTAAATATGAATAATAAAGCTATCCCGATTGTGAAAGTCGGCTTTGGTTTCTGGATGAGTTAATGCCCAATAGGAAATCTTTTCCTCGCTAGATTTGATTACAGTACTAATAGCTATATCTAAATCTGTATTTAAGTCAATAATTAAATCCAAATTAATTTCTAGATTAATATTTAAAAAATTTGCTTGTTGTCTAATATCAAAAGGTAAAGAAGTAAAGGCAATTTCTTCTTGCATTCCCTGGCGATAATCAGTAAAGCGATAAATATTCCAATCCCCCGTGGGAGAAAGATTAAATTCCCAATATTTGGGAGCATGGTCTATGCCGAGAAAAAACTCAAAACAAGTTGTTTGCCATAGTTGATGTTTACGAGTAGGAGTATTTGCTGGTGATGGAATAATAACTGTTGATAAATCACCTTGTAATAGATATTCAAGATTGAGTTTATTCCGATCTCTAATAATTTTACCTGTAATATTTATTTTTGAGTTTGAATCTGATAAATTAAAAGGCTTTAAGTTAAAAACGCGATCGCTTGCCATTGGTTATAAAATTCAGAATGTAGCATGAAGACTTTTGCACTTAATTATATTTATCTTGATAAATATAATTTTGATATCTTGTCCCCAGATAAACACAGATGAACATAGATAAACACATACATAACTAATTGGCTAATAAATAACTTACCCAAAATTTATTCCATATGAAATTAGTTAAAATAATTACTCTACTCATTATTAGCTTAATACTTTTATTGGCCATTATTTATTACGATATTTTAGTCAAAATAGCTCTAAATTTAATCAATAATAATAATTACATAATAATCTATATTATCAAAATATTTACAATAATTAATAAACTATTCAGGATATCAAGAAAATTTTCGGTATTTTACATTGTTAAATCACAATTAAAAAACTATTATATCTTTGTTCCTTTATTTATCCTAGCCTGTAAACTAGTTCTCGATCATGCCAATTTAACACAATATAGTTTTCCTAACTGGTTCAGTAAATTAATCAACTTTTTTGTAATTACTGCAGGATGGGAATTACTCTGTTTTGTTACTAAAATTATTGATGACTATCCTAAAAATAGGTAATATTTTGATTTTTAGATACTTGATCATTAAGTGGCACTTAATATTTAATAAATATAATTACTACAAAAAAAATACTTAAAAACAATAATATTGGGGTCAACCAATTGCCCCATTTAACATATAAAGTTTGACTATTTCTTTGATGAATAGTACCAGCATAAATTTCGTATTTATTAATATCAGAAATCCAAATCGTATTACCTCTGGGATCGACAATAGCAGAGTATCCTGTATTGGTGGCTCTTGCAGCCCAGCGATCGCTCTCAATCGCTCGCATCACATCTTGAGCATGATGTTGGGCTGGCATTGTGTCGCTATAATGGTCATTATTAGAAGCTGTAATGATAAATTGTCCCCCTGCTTTTGCTTGACGGCGAAAATGTTGAGCAAAAGCCGATTCATAACAGATTCCCACAATTGCTCGACCAAAAATAGTATCAAAAATTTGTTGAGACTTGCCTGCTGCTAAATGAGTATCTAAAGGGGACAAACGATTAATTATTGTCCCTAAAATAGATTCAAAAGGAATATATTCGCCAAAAGGAACTAATTTATATTTATCATAACGATTTAAAGTTTTGCCATCTCCAGTTAAGGTAAATAAACTATTAGTAAAACTTTTGCCATCAGTACCAAATGCCCCCAGCCAAGCTGGAACCTTTTCTTGTAATACTGCTTCATAAAAAGAACTATTATCAATAATACTTTGCCAATAAAAAGGTAAAGCTGTTTCTGGAGTTAAAACAATATCAACTCCTTGTTGGGTTAATCTTCGATAACCATTAGTATAACCCTCGATCGCTTGGCTCAATCCTTGAGGATATAGTTTAATTTCATTGGGGATATTTCCCTGAATAATACCAACTTTAATTCCTTCGAGATTATCTTTTTCAATCGGTATATTATAGAAATAGAATCCAACGAGGTGCAAATAAATAAATAAAGATATTGGTAATGCAAGCACAGTAATTTTCTCGCTGATTTGAGATAGCCTGTTCCCCAATAAAATAGCTTCTGCTAGTAAGCCATTTATGGCAACTAGAGATGCCGTTACCGTAATGAAACCAGAAATTTTACCTAACTGCAAAATTATCAGATTGTTGGGACTTTGGGTATAGGATAGAGAACTCCACCATAGAGCACCATGACTCCATAAAGTTTCTAAACAACACCATAAAGTAACACCCAGTAAAACATTAAATAAAATTCTTGTAAAAAATATTGTGTCAGTTTTTATGTTGATTTTTTGATTAATATAGGCAAATAAAATTGCCCATGAACTAACTAAAGCTGCTCCCCATAAAGTAACAAATATCCAACAAAATAAAGCAATAAATAAACTAGCAAGCCAAGGGACTCCCATCCAAGTCATCGGATGGATTCCTGTTAACCAAAATAAAGCTAAGCCATGATAGCCAATCCCCCACAAAAAAGCTAATAAAAATATTTCCTTAAAAGATCTTTGGCGATTACGAATCAAGAGCCATAGAGGAGTTAAAGCAAACCAGGCTGTGTACCAAGCATTAATAGGTGCAGGAGCGAGTCCCATCAAAATGCCACCACCTAAAGCCCATAATTTGGTAGCAGAGTTCAATAAATTAAATTTTTTTACCATTTAAGAGAAATAAACTGCAATTATTAATTATTCACTGTTAATTAAAAAAGGTCTTTCATTCCTCGTAACTTACCAAATACTTTTGCCGGATTTTTGTCATTAGTAAAAGCTTGTAAAGCAGGAGCATCCCAACGCAAAAAAGGATTAGTTTGTTTCTCAACTCCTAACATAGAAGGAACTGTAGCTATTCCGCGATCGCGATCATATTTTACCGACTGATATCTCGCTTGTAAAGCATTATTGTCTTCTTCCACTGTCAAAGCAAATTTCAAATTTTTTAAAGTATATTCGTGGGCACACCAAATACGGGTATTATCGGGCAAAGCTCTAATTTTGCCCAAAGAATTAACCATTTGGCTAGGAGTGCCTTCAAATAATCTGCCACATCCCCCGGCAAAAAGAGTATCCCCACAAAATAATTCCCCCGTCTCCTCTGCTGTTACAGGAGGAAAATAATAAGCAATATGAGCGCGAGTATGGCCTGGCACAAAGAAAATTTGACCTTTTCGGCCAGCAAACTCTACCGTATCACCTTCTTGTAAAAATATTTGTTGTCCAGGAATTCTTCCTTTATCCTCGACTCCTCCATAGATAAGAAGCTCGGGAAAACGCTGCCGCAACTTACGATTTCCTCCTACATGATCAGCATGATGATGAGTATTAAAAATAGCTATTAAATCCAAACTTAGAGCTTGTATCCTCTTTAATACTGGCTCAGCTACAGCAGGATCAACCACTGCTGCTATTTTTTGTTTGGGGTCATAGAGCAAGAATACATAATTATCTGACAAAACGGGAATTCTTTCAATTTGCATGACACATTTGATGATTTATTATTTCTTCAATTATTTATTATCGGTATTTCTGTATTCTTAGATTACAGTCAAACAAAATCAGAACGGTAAATTATGAACGATGAAGTCTGGATTGTTGTGAGGCTTGTAGTTCTCCCAACACGATTCCTCCGTCATGAGCAGACATGAATCCTTTATTCATAATTCATAATTCATCGCTTTAAGAAAGATTTAACTCCAACGGTGAGAGTCAAGATGTTCAAAACAGTATTATTTCCTATTGATGGTAGTCGAGAAACTCGCGAAGCAGCCGATATCGTAATTAATATAGTAAAAACATACGATAGTCGTTTAGTCCTATTATCGGTAGTAGATCCAGAAGCTCCAGGAGCAATGGGTTCTGAGTCAGAAGTAGCAAAATTACTTCAAGGAGCAAAAGCACTATTTGCTCAACAAGACATTTCTGTAGAGACGTTAGAAAAAACAGGAATTCCCTCTTTCACTATTTGTGATGTCGCCGATGAAATTAACGCTGATCTGATGATTATGGGAACCAAAGGCTTAGGTTTACCAAGGGATGATACCACTCAAAGTGTAGCTCATCGAGCGATCGATTTAGCTCCTTGTCCTGTTTTAATCGTTCCTTAAAATCACTTTGCGATTAGCTAAATATCAATATATCAATTTGGAAAATATCTGAGACAAATCATAATCTTCTAGGGGCGAACAGCTGTTCGTCCCTAGACAAAATCTGTCTTACTTAAAAACTGAAATGATATTAGACGGTTTCAATTTCTGTATGTTTTAATTTTGGAGAAACAATAAATAAATGTATACATTTAATTTCTAGCTACTAGGCTCGATATGACTAATTCATCTCCCCAAAATCCCCAACCTTCGCCACCTTCTGGTATTTCTCAAGAAGAACTTCAGCGCATACGTCGGCAAGTACGTAGACGAGCAAGCGAAGAAGTTATGGAAGAATGGATTGCGGTAATCGTTGCTTTTGGGACTATTGGAGCTATTCTCTTTTGGTCTTTCGGTGGTACAAAAAGGGATTCTGCCCCTCCATCCCAAAGCAGCTTTTTATCTTCTTCTCGCCAAAATAGAGAAACAGAAATTAAAGCAGATCTAGATTTGGATTCACAGCGTTTTCCCAGTAAAGAAAATTTTGATGACTTCAACATTACAAAATCTTCTGATGATGCTCAATCAGAAAAAGTTCCTACTTCAGATAGTAGTTATATTGATTCCATTCCTCAAGATAATTTTGATCAAAAAAGTAAATCTTTTCCTTCTTGGCCCGTTCCTGCTGCAATTCCCCCAGTATCTAGGATAGCGGCCCCACAACCGGCTCCAGAGGCTGCTATCCCAGAGCCACCAAAAGCTGCTGCTACACCAGAGCCAGAAGCAGTAACCGCTACACCAGAGCCCGAATCAGAAGCAGCAACCACTACACCAGAATCTGAACCAGAAGCAGTAACCGCTACACCAGAACCCGAATCAGAAGCAGCAACCACTACACCAGAATCTGAACCAGAAGCAGTAACCACTACACCAGAATCCGAGCCAGAAGCAGCAACCACTACACCAGAATCCGAACCAGAAGTAGTAACCACTGAGCCAAAAGTCGATACTCCAGAGATTATCTTCTCTGATGTACCTGAGCAGTATTGGGCATATCCTTTCATTTCAAAATTAGCAGCAGAAAAACTAATACCTGATACTGAAACTTTTGACCCCGATACCCCAATTACTAGAGCAGGAATGGCTGGGTTGATTAGTCATGCTTTTAAAGATAGTCCTGCGATCGCGGCTACTAAACAATTTAAAGATGTTCCTCCTGATGAAAATGAGGTAGTTGAAGATATCAATAAAGCAGTGGCCATAGGATTTATGAAGGGCTATTCGGATGAAAATTTCAGTCCAGAACACGATATTCCTCGTTATCAAGTGTTTGTGGCTTTAGCAACAGGGTTAAAACTTGAGCCGAGCAATAATTCTGATGCTATCTTACAAAATTTTAGCGATCGCCAAGATTTACCTAACTGGTCATTAGATAAAGTTGCCGCAGCTACAGAAGCAGGTTTAGTGATTAATCGTCCTGGTTTTGCTTTGACAGCTCTTAAACCCAATGAACCAGCTACCCGTGCAGAAGTAGCAGCAATGATCTATCAAACTTTAGTCAAATCTGGAAAAGTATCACCAATTGAATCTCAATATATAGTACCGACACCTTAGCAAGTATTTTAAAGCTATTAGCTCTTATAGCGTTTCTCAGATTAATGAGATACACTTCACTGTTCCCTGTTCCCTGTTCCCTGTTCCCTATTCCCCGTTCCCCAAAGTAGAGCTTTATGTATCTCACTAATTCAAG
>JAAUYH010039229.1_pt1 | contig 12567 bp, 13 predicted proteins | sample 7278061 | NCBI WGS metagenome assembly JAAUYH01 (sample SAMN14350203, study PRJNA611818) | marine sediment metagenome | isolation source: surface marine sediment (0.6m) | place: French Polynesia: Moorea | collected 2018-08
GTTCAAAAAGCGCTGGGTAGCCGTCGGCGGGTGCGAGTACAATATTACGGCCATGTGTTCCTGTAAGGGCAGTCGAACGATCCAGGAGCATCGATGGAAGCCTCTGGATCAAGTCGTATAGACCCACGCCATTGTATAGCCCATTATGTAACTTCGTGCTCCCAAAAGTAATTGCAATTTACAGTTGTGCTCCAACATTCAAATGTAAGCTACGCGACTACGTCAGGACGTTGAAACTTCTCGAAACAACGACGAGGTGGATCAGCCTGGAAACTTAGGTTTCCAAAAATATACGAGCGAATGTAAATTTCGTGTTTTCATTTAGCAAATTTGTAATTCGAAATTCATATGTCCAACCAAGTTCCGATACAGCTGTATGTTACAGAATCATTTTCGCACAAATTAGTGGTAGTGGTAGCATCAGCGAATTCTGTGTTGCCAGAAGACAATCCTGTTGAACTACAAATCATTTCCGATAGCTTGAATGAGAGCAATTTGATGAGCGTCTGAGGTTGCTTGTTTGGACAAGGCGTCAGATTTCATGGCTTTACCCACATCCTAATCTATCCATACAACAATGATGAACGGTACTGTACCAGTCGCATTATGAAAAGGTAGTGCGACACTCTTTCGACTTGCTTCAGAAGAAATCGAAATTCATCAGACTGCCGTTTTGGTAAGATACAGAAACGTCACGAATGTATCCCTAGCATGTATCAAGAGAACGTCCAGCAAAGTCACTCCAACTCCCAGTTCACCCATACAACAAGTAAATTATTCTAAAAATCCACTCTAATTCCCATTTACCCTTGTGTTCTAACAATAAATGAAGAGTGCTTCCGACGATTGAGCGCTTTACTGTTAATGAACAACCTTTCCAGGTGCGCTGCGCCGCAATTTTACGCCGCTCTTTTCAACGCTATCAAACATCTGAAGGAATTGGTTGTTGCTAACGAACCCTGACCGTATTCATTGGCCGACACCAACTACTTCAAAAACAATGCAAACAAAGTGTTGTTGGGTCACCTTCACTCTATTTAGTCTCCACGCTCTGGTACAGTCGCCAATTTCGGCGCACAGTAACCTCGGAGCACATCCATACGAATGGTACTTATCACGGTATAGCACACTATATGGCCCCATTTCCTTGACATTATTGATGTAGTCAGGCGTGCACTTGTCGCGCGGCGGATAAGAGAGTATGGCGAAAATGATAAAATTAACGAATACTTCTAAGCTGTAGAAGCTAGACATGTAAGTATAAGGTAGTGAGAAGACATCGCATTCTTCAGACCCCCGGAGAGTTGCATGGAGGAGCGCGTACAATCACTATCGAGAATCTAACAATAAAGTGCGAAGTTCTTGACTACCGGTACTTGAATGTAGAATGGGTATCCCATTGTTGCACCAAAATCTTTGGGCATATGGATTCAATGAATCCTTCATTCCGAGGACGTACCGTACAGGACCTCCCTGTTTCAAATCCTGAGAAGCGGCACAAACTATTACAGCGACGATAAGACGAGTAGCATGACCATGATGATGCTCATCGAGTGGGGCTAACTTCCTTGCCGTCATCGTCTTAATGAAACCGTATAAGACCAGAAACTTCGTTATTTTGCTGGAATGAACGCAAAGTTATTCGTCAGTGTGAATATCGGACTGACATGAATACCAATCTTTCGATTGTTGTGCGTCGATTCAGTGTTGTTAACAGTGACTCTGAATTGCTCAACTTGTGGGAAATGAAGCTGGAATTGCACTGCACAGATAGACGCACCTCATTCCTCTTGGGTCCGCATTCGGTTGATAGACGAGACAATACCCGAATCCCATTCGGCGTATTGAACGAGTAGAAAAATCAGAATCTCCCACGGGTGCGCGTTTTGTCGGTTGTTTCGTTGAAGAAACACGAAATCCGATGTGTCCGTCAAAGCGAGGCCAGCAAGGCGATGTGAAACCTGATTAGAAGTGATGCAAGAAACATGCACAATCGGCGGGGGACATTTGAGGGACGAAAATCTCAAGGACGAAAAAATCAGAGCTCGATTCAAGGAAGAAATCCGGGTCACACCAGTGAGCGGTTACAAATAGCAGCTGAGAAAGGATAAGGGAGCATAGGACAAAGCCCAGGCGTGTGCGCGCAAGGAAACAGGAAGCACTGCATCATGAAAGTCGTCAAAGAGCGGTGGAGCGGGATCGACGACGTTCTGTATACATGCGAGATACACGTCCGTCCGCGCATCGCATACAAGCCGGCTCATACATTTGACTGAAATTCAAAACCTCGCTGACACAAATTCAGTGCCACCAGCGATCCAGCCCTCACCCGACGCAGCAGCACCACAACCACGATGTCGAAGCAAATCGCCGCGACCGCGGCCACGTTCGCCAAGACCGCGCCCACGGCGATCGATCTGTCCGCGGACGATGCCACGGGCAAGATCCTGAAGATCGGCATCATCGGATGTGGACGTATCGGGCGTCTGCACGCGGCCAACATCGGGCGCTTGTCGAACGCCAAGTTGGTGGCGGTGGCCGACTTCTTCCCCGAGATGGCGAAGAAGGCCGCCGTGCAGTTCGGCGTCCCGATGGCGTGCAAGGATCACATGGACATTCTGAAGCACGCCGATGTGGACGCCATCATCGTGTGCTCGCCGAACGACACGCACGCGCAGATTATTCGTGACGCGTGCGCCGCCGGAAAGCACATCTTCTGCGAGAAGCCGGTCGACAAGGAGTTGGAGAGTGTGGACGCGATCGCCCGCCAGGTTGACGAGGCCGGTGTCAAGTTCTTCCTCGGCTTCCAGCGTCGCTACGATACTCACTTCCGCCGTGCGCGTGCCGCTCGTGAAGCCGGCACCCTTGGCGATATCGTGAAGGTGCACATCGTCTCCCGTGACCCCGCTCCTCCGCCAATCGGTTATCTCAAGCAATCCGGCGGCATCTTCTCCGACCAGAGCAGCCACGATTTCGACATGGCCAGGTTCCTCGTCGGTTCCGACATCGTGGAGATCTCCGCCGTCGCCACCGCGGTTGACCCCGAAATCGGCGCAATCGGTGATTACGACCACACTCTGTGCACGCTTAAGTTTGCGAACGGTGCCTTCGGTACGATTGACAACAGCCGTTCTTCGAAGCTCGGCTATGACCAACGTGCTGAGTTGTTCGGAACTAAGGGTTCAATCTTTGTTGGCAACGTGAAGCCGACTACCACTACCCGATGCAACGAGAACGGTGTTGTCGTCGACAACCCGGAGCCGTTCTTCATGGAGCGTTACGCGACTGCGTACATGGAGGAAATCAAGGACTTCGTATCTTGCGTGTTGGAGGACAAGCCGGTGCCCTGTGGAATCCCGGATGGGCGCAAGCCGATGCTTTACGCGCTTGCGGCGTTCAAGAGCGCGAAGGAAGGACGTCCGGTCAAGGTTGAAGAGGTGGAGGTGAATGGCGCCTAATCTATTCCTGTCTTTTCTTTATTCGTGACGTAGTCACTGACACCTGCTCCGTTCGTCCTTTGTGCTCCGTGTTACTACATTTTTGTTACCTACCTTACAAGGTCGCCGATGAGAAAGCTCTCATGGCTCGCTTGTAGTGCACCTCTTGTTTACCCCCGCCGCAATACCGATAGGTTTGAATTGTTGCAAGGAGTCCTACCTGTGACGAAGTAAAACTAGGTGTTCATGCGGTTCAGATTATGTGGTTAATAGTTTCAGATTTTCGTTATCATTTCGGTCTAACAGTACAGTAAGTCATTTCCATCAGCGGCCGTCCTACGACTAACCTCCTGGCCGTAGAGCGGAGGATGGGAGGGAAAGATGCCGTCGGAATATTACTGAACTACAGTAGTACTGTACGTACCCGACATTGGCACTGCTGTACGCGTGCTCTCGAGACCAGGTTGGAACGTTGGAACGCTAGCCTATTCGGACCGTACTGGCATTGTACGGTTCATTACAAAATGGACCAGTAAATTACGAGACCACTGAGGGACGTAGAAACCTCAACCTAGGTATTACTGAGATACAGATGGATATCTACCAATAATATTCAACTACCATTTGCAAAACAATTCGCACCCTAAAAGATCCTCTCGCCCAGATAGGCGGAAAATTGAAGAAAGCTAACTTCTCCGCTGTGATACCTTGGGGTGTTAGAAATGAAGACCGCGAAATAGCCCTCAATTCATTATAAATACAATGAGCTGTACAAGTACATCCTTGTGTCGTTGAAACGATCCTAGCGGTCAACTTTTACCGTATTATTCGCGCTACTATGGACCCCACTTGCTCCTGAACCCATCCTCGGAGCGTTCGCCAGAGAAGCCAGCACTCTCCGCTTCCCAGAGAACGTGCTCCTCGAATGCTGTACTTGCATATTGTCGATGTACAGCACGTCTCCTTTTTGCCATGGAATGGCGACAGCATGTTCATTGAGGATACGAGTGACATCAGCCATGACGTTCGGGTCGAGTTCAGTATCGTCGCCATAACGAACGCATTTTTCCGGGGTGTTGAACTCGTCCCTCCATCCATTCCATACGGCCACCATCTGATTGAAGAACGCTTTCTTCTCGCCATTCCCAACCTCCTTCACCCCATCCAACCTGGGGCTGATCTCCCTCAACATCGCGTCGTCATCATCGCTAAACCATTGCCAGCGATACCCTCGTGCAGCAAGTTTCTTCTCGGCATCCACACGCGACTGTACGGCAAACGTTTTGCGCCAACCCCTTCCAATCGCCGATTCGGGTCGGTCGTGCGCGGTCATGACCCGACTGTAGATCACCCCTGTCTCCTCCAACTTTTCTATGAACGCTGGATGTGCGCGTTTCACAGCCTCGTACACAGCTGTGCTAAGTAAAATCGGGGTGGACCCACCCACTTCTGGTGGCACATCACAATAAAACAGGATTCGCTCCGGATAGCTCGGCGTCTGTGCCAATTCATGATGCCATGGAATAGGCTTATCAGGTGGTGACTCATTTGCTGTGAAAACACGGTCGCGTACAACACAAGTCCGTACAGCATTGCCAAGTTCGTAGGGGAAGTTAGGCAATTTCAAACCAAATTCAACAAAATCAGCAAACGTCTCTGCCGTTGCTGAAGAACCTCCGAACCCGCGCAACAATAACGCCCCATGCTTTCTTAACAGCGATTCAATCTCTTGGCGATGTGTCGCGGCCCAAGTGGAGAAATTCGTCGCGTCAGTACGCAGCGGTTCGTTCCCAGTTACTGGGCGTAGACACAGCGGAAACGATAGCCCGCCGTGCGTGCGGAAGCAAGACAGGTGCACACGCTCGTGCAGCCTTTCCGCACGCGCCATGGTCGCGTAAAGTTGCGTGGTCGTACCCAACACCCATAGGAACTCAGATTCTTAAGATTCATTGCGACCGTGTTCCACTGAGTGGAAGCATGGTTTGCAGTGATAGGCGAGATGTGGTTTCTCCGAATCAGGCGTGGCTTATCATTTGGTCTCACTAACCCCGCAGCGGAACGCACGGAATTATGTTGCGGCTCAAGATAATTTTCAAAGACCGCGCTAATCATCGATCTCGAAATAACCCCATCGTGGAATTCTTAGTCCATAGCATGGTTGTACTTACCATGGAAAGTCCTTCTGAAGAATGTGAATGCGGTCAATCGATGATCATCCTTGACCGGACTTCCGGTCGAGGTAACATCAGGTACAAATCAGTATTTCCTGTATACACAGAATCTCATTATCACTTTGATGTTTGTCAGTGAACATGTAGAATGGAACCCGATTATTTGCACAGTGCGGAATTTCCTCACTGTTTGACAACGGGAAAAACCATCGAATCAGCATGTCAGAAGTATTGTACAGTAGAACTTTTGCTGGAATGGTTCATGCTACTAGAAGTTGACAAAGTAGCTGTTGGATGAGCTCCTCGTCAGTGGACTGCAAATGAAATAGACAGTCATTAGGGAACACAGTTGTCGAATGGCTCGATTCAGAATCGATGGGCACAGGAACAGTTTGGTGACTGATACAAATACCGAAACGTTGTATCTGCATTGTACGGGGTTCATTCCGCATTGAGAACTAAGAACAACTTAAAAAACGGATGGGAGATTGATGGGCATAATTGCATCGTATAGCATACTTCTATAAGGATGAAGAGGCCTCTATTCGAAACTATAGCCTGTTGTACCAGGCAGCATTTATGCTGCGATAAGCATGTGCCGCAAAATCATTGATTTCAAGTAACGAAGATAGTACTCTTCAGTGTGGTGAACAAACTAACAGCACTCGGTACGCACACTTTTTGAGTCTATTTCAGGCGGCACGTCAACGGCTGGGTTGCCCGTGAAGAATCCATCAGGTTTCAACGTGAATCCAACGCTCTCGCAAGGCATTACCGGAAAGTCTTCTACTCGAGGTACGTGCGCCACTCCAAACGAATGCCATAGGCTCAGCTTTGTGTTCTCAGCGCTCTTCTTACATTGAACCCAGTCCGCTACATCTTCCTCTTCTCCAGTACTCTGCGTCGGCCACTCGCCGGCAGGGAATCTATGCCTTTCGTCATACTGGGTCACCCACAACGACTTGGTCGCGAACTTGCCACGCTTCGTGACTGTGCATTCTTCGTCGGTGAGCAGCGCTGGCTGGCTCCCACCTCGTGTTCCGGGGATTAGTTTGTAGGCAGTGCGACGGCCTGTGATGGGGTTTTCCTTCGTGCTCGTAATACGCCACGAGCGCGCGGGTGCAGTTTCACACGAGGTTTCTTCGGTCAGTGCTGTGGTAACCACGGACACCTCGTTGCCGTACGGATTCGTTTTAGAACGTGGGGTGCGCACTATGTCCACTTGCTCAACGGTGTTGTCCTCGCCGTCCACAGAAGGATCTATGCGAACGCAAAACATGTGCTGATGTAGTTGCGCGTTCACGTTTGGTGCGACTAGTGTACCATGTGTCGGATAGGTCTCGTTTGGCGAGAGTGTGTTGGTGGAAAGTTCCCCAGACAACTTAATCTCAAACTCAATCGTCCCGTCCAGTCCGAAGTAGTAATAGAACAGATACTCGTAATTCACCACAGTAGCAATGAAAGAGACCACCAAACGACGTGCGCGGCGCGCCTCATTGTGTCGCGTTATATAGTCCATATGTTTCCATATAAGGCCGACATCCTCTTCATGAATACAGACGGCCTTGTTCAACTTGTAGGGCCGACCTTTCGAATCGGAAAACACGGCATCCATGTAGTGAATCGTGCCCAAACAGTCACAGCCCAACTCCAAACTGCCGGCACAATACCCAAGCCCGTAGTCACCCACATCGAAGGCACATTTACGGGCGAACGGCATTCGTGGATCGAAGTACGGTACAGCCATTTCGACCAAACTGATTCGAGAGAACGCAGGTCTACCACCACAGTGCACATCGTGTAAAACCAGTCCCTCACGATAATTGAATCCGACAGTGAACGACCACTGCGCCCAGTTCACTCGCCGCCCGAAAATTGCGAACGATGGTCCCTTCGGTTGCACGATGTGCAGCGGTTTCATGGGCTCGCGAAACGATTTCGGTAGGTACTCGTTTCGCTTGATACTGTTGCGGTTGTAGTTGACTTGAGTCTTCGGCACTTCTTTCACTTCCTCATGCTCGTTCAAGATATGAATAATTCTCTCAGTGTACAGGTCTACCACCGGAACGACATCTATTGGGTGCGCGTACTGGTTGTCCGCCTCATCCTCCATGACGTACAAGAACGTTTGTACCAGTCGAACCGGCTTCTCGTCACACTGAAATGCAAGTAGGTCATCACTTTCACCACCGGCGACGTTGACGCTCCATGGATCCGCGCGGAAGGCGTCAGCCCCGTCAATCCCATGCCGTGATTTCAACAACTGTAGCAGTTTCTCGTCGTTCTTCACAATCTCGGTCGCCAGGTCACAGTCGTCGGGTGACAGCGGTGGCTGTGCCTTGAGAAGATCCTCGGCGTATGTTACGGTTTTGGAACTGAGCGACAGATGGAGTGAGTGCGCTCTACCCTTCTCTGGGATTTGCACGACGACATGAGCGGTGCGTTCTACATATGGCGAGGGCTCTAGAAGCGAAATCGAATTGAAACGCAGTAGAGAATGCTCTTCAGCGAAATGTGCACGTGCGATGTCAGCTGCTGCGCTGATTTCGTCGCTGTTGAGCGGTTCGAATCGACTCGGTTTTGACGGCATCTTCGTCTCAATAGCTGGAGTGGGCGTTCTACGTGCCGAGATACTGTAATATTGCGCAAACTTGTGCCTTGCACCAGATCAGATATCTTGCGTGGAGGTTATTCATTGGAAATGCTCAGGGGTGCGGGACCGAGGGTTTGTGGTCTAGATATCAAGACGATATCACGGACGCTACAGGGGTTTGTGTCATTATTGAACCATGAAGCGGTGGAGGATTAGTCCGAAATCGCGCTCATTGAAGACCAAATCTCTTTTGGGATGCATGAAGATGTGTGCTACTGTACAATTGTACAATAAGCTGAATGATGAACTGCATAAAATCGAGTACGAGTAGTGTAGCGACCCTTTCGCTGTCGAACGAAAGAGTCCTCCGATGTAGCTCAGCAATTCCTGGCCGTAGCTGCGTCGCAGAGGCATTTGGCCAACAAATTCGAATTTCGGAGCCAAAGGAACGGCGGGCACGATTTTTGATGTGGATCTACGGTTTACGGGACGCTCATAGCCCATTCTTCGCAAAGGAGACCGATGCAAAATGGGCCACGTTACCGCGAAAGTAGTTGTTAAGATAATCGATGAGGTCATTCGTTGCATTGGGTATCTTCTCACCGAAATGTGAGAACTTGAGGGTTTGTTCGGAATACGGACATGGATATCCCACAAAAAAGATTTTGGCTTTCGGGAAGCGACGCTTGAGTGCGCGATTGAACAACCGCATTCACGTGGTATCCCGGTTTGAAAATGCTTTATGCGCTCACGCATAATTTTCAAACATCTTCGCTAATTGTGCTCGTTACACATGGGTGTACCACACGCCACTAATGCCTCTGTCATGCCATGTCCATCTACCGTCACAGTGACAAGTTGCACATCTCTTGGCGGGCTTTGCATTTGCTTGTGTTGCTGTTAGGATCCCAGATAGGGTGTGCTCCCAACCACGCTCGGAAATCAAACGATGAGGCATCAAGCTGGCGGCTCAGCAACGACGGGTACGCATTCTACGTTTGGAAGCGACATCGGTCAAAGTCGTAACTACGAAACGCGGTCATGCCACCTCCAGAACCAGTTCCTGCAGCGAATGAATCTCGCAGTGCCACATAGCGCAGTCGAGTAGTTCACGAACGGAATACGCTAACCACATTTTTAGTTTTCAGATGCGAAAGCGAAGTGTTTCAGTTGATAACTAGCGTCGTTTCGCCTGTCCCGCGTTTTCTTGGAACAGTCGAGCCATCTTTCGGAATACCGACTCATTTGGTCAACAGTGAAGGGATCATTGTTCGCATTAGGTGTACTGCTGAAGATCCTGTCGCAAGTACAGTAATAAATTTAGGATGGATTGGGCGGCACATAGGTTACATACTATCTTTGTGTAATTGGTACAACGTATTAAATTACACAATAGGATCAAATTGAAATAAACCAATGATTTGAATATCTCTGAGAAGACATTCACTCTACAAAATCGATTGAAGGCTGCATCAAATGCACCTCGTGAAGTTTGTCCTAAACGTTGCCGAGGATAAGACTGTGCACATGAATACTTGCGTCGGAAGGATATCTTAGAATTAGGCGTTATTGTTTGTTCTGGAGGGTTAGTAACACTTAACACAGTCACCAATCGTTACATTCAAGGAGGAAGCCATATCGTGACATACACGCGGGGTGATTAACTGTAAACGACATAACAGACTGGAGATACGAGCATCAAACAGTCAATCACACGGAAAATTTGTGGATCGGACAACAGGTGCGCACATTCAAGAGATAGAAAGTGTATGGAATATTTCAAAGTCACCTTCGAACGAATGAAGATCGAATCACTCTCACGTGAAATAAGTTGGCGCTAATATCTCAGAGGAGAGAAGAGTTGCAAAGACCTACTTGAAAGGTTCATGAACGATGTGAAACAGGTGCATCACATGTGATAAGGGCATAGAATGAATGAAAAATCAGGGATTGAAAAATGTGGGGTTCATTAAGCTCCTTCAGAAACCGATAAATGCATATTCCAACGTTTTCGTGATTTGGATGAGAGTATCATGGGCCGAAATGAATACGTAGTAAAAATTTTGCTACGATGCACGAATTATTTCCAAGCTACGGAACAGAAGTGAACAAATCGAAACTGAAGATTGCGTCGAGCATTTGGATTCTCGGAAATCGGATTACTCACAACTTGGGGAAGACGCCTGGAATTATCACATAGTTCCTTCAGAACACAAAAGAAATGAGAATGATTTTGCGAAATCGGAACGCGAATCCGTTCCGTTCCGCGTTGTACAGGATCATTCCGCAGGCGCGAGTAGCAGGTGACTGCGCACATTAACAAATCACCTCAACACGACTTCTCGCTATACAGAGTAAAGTATGTATCGTTTTTTGAATGGAAATCTAGTTCACGCTCGGTAATACGCCGTTCATCATGTTCTTCATCGTGTTGTGATCTACAACGCGAAAAAGATCGAGCCATGTGTCGTTGTAAAAGAACTTGCCCCTTTTATCCGCATTCTGATTCTCGAATCCACTACCTGAACCAAGTGGCGCTTCCCAGCATTGTCGAAAAGCTTCATGGAACGTGGTGCGCTGTAGAGATTGCCGCCGGCCCTCAACTCCAACGCGTGTATGTTGCGAATGTTGAACAAGTATAACATCAGCGTCAAATAAATCATCCGCACGAAATTCTCGGTTGACGTTGCGGGCCTTCGGCAAGCTACAGCTCGAGTGTACACGTTCCAGCTTGACCACGTTGCTTCATATCCTCCGACTCGGCGTTTCTCGCGCCGTAGACGGGCATTTCATGTCCACAGTTGGCTTCCATCTTCGCTTGGTTTCCGAACACAGCGGCACTTTCACCAACTGCTCGTAACGCCTTTCTGAGTTTTCGATGGTTTTACCGTGCTGAACCTACCCGCTGTATGATTCGAACTCAACAATAGGAATATTCGTACAACGAATTTGACTTAGAAATTCGCTGAAAGTGGAACGCGATACGACACCGACTTGACTGGAGGTTCGACCGATGTGTTTGAGCGCGTTGACTCATCTCTACCAAAGATGTTTTCAACAAACGAAATGTTCTTGTTTATTGTATATGTTAGCTTCGCACTCACTTCATCGTTTCAGTCCACCAGTATCCTATGAAGCGTTCAACGGTACTTGACTTGCATCCTAGGACTCGACATGCTCTTTAGCGAGGAACAAGACCCATGCCATCTCTTCGTACTTGAAGAAGCAGCGACTTGTCGCCCTCAGCGCGCGAAAACTTCGGTTGTAGCGCTGTCCGCTCATCGAGATCGCGACGCTGTGGCAGGTCTTGCGACAGGCGTCGCATGACGCTACGCCGAGCTCAAGTTTGTGCGCATCCTCTCGCATGGCCCAGTCCTTGTTGCACTTAGCCTCCGCGCAAGTGCACGACAAGAACTTCACTAAGGCCGTGTCGTTCTTTGCTTGCTGCCCGCACCATGACGATTGAGCATGCGCGCCTACAAGGCACGCCGCTATCACCGTCATGATGAGAGCGCACTTCGCCGACATGCTCACGAGTCAGGATGTGTCGGAATACGTCGGTTTGTTGTTCGATGTTCACGCTATTTAACTACAAAGACAAGAAAGTACACATCAACGTCATTGGTTAGTTTCAAATTAGCTTTTTAGTTCCAGTTTTGTTGAGCTTCTTTCTACTGTATCCTGTACTTCAGTGCCATGCAGTGTACATACTCTGAAACTGTTGCAATTTTCACGATGATTATGCTGAACTACTGAATGCGAAATATGGAATCTTGGGTCGGAGAGATATTCTAGAATTAAATGCTGTTGTTTGTTCTGGACAAGTAGGAATACTGAACACAGTCACCAATGATTTGGTTCAGAAAGGTAGTGGTATCGTAACATACGTGTGAGGTGGTTAAAATGACTTTACGGACTGAGGTACGAGCATCGAATACTACATCTAACAGAAAAAAATTGTTGATCAGACAACAGGTGCGCGCACACTCAAGAGATAGAAAATGCACGGAATATTACAAAATCACCTTTGAAGCGAATGAGAGTCATCGTACTTATCTTGAATCATTCTCAAAAGAAATAAATGGAGCATGTATTTCAGTGGTGAGTAGAGTAGCGAAGATCTATTTGACAGGTTCATGAATGATGTGAAACTGGTGCATCTCATGTGATAAGAGTACTGAATCAATCAAAAATCAGGGATTGAAAAATGTTGGGTTCTTTAAGCTCCTTCAGAAAACGATAACTGCATATTCCAAACTTTTCGCGATTTAGATGAGAGTGCCATGGGCCGAAATGAAGACGTAGAAAAAATGTACTACGATGCAGGAATTATTTCTAAGTTATGGAACAGAGGAGAACAGATCGA